>CEAH01065306.1_pt1 | contig 99109 bp, 93 predicted proteins | sample 557571 | NCBI WGS metagenome assembly CEAH01 (sample SAMEA3182092, study PRJEB8094) | gut metagenome | biome: human; feature: gut; material: Stool; isolation source: human stools | place: Canada | collected 2013-11-25
GTTTTCACAAAAAATGTGGCGTTTTTGAAGCGTGCAAAAAAGTCAAAGACTTTTTTGACACGCTGAAACTGCATCGCACTGTTGTAGTGCGATGCAGTTTTTTAGATAAGTTTGTTTAGTATGGAGACAACAGAGGAATACGCTTTCACGCAAACTCCTCTTTCAGCATCTCCGCAAACTCCTCGATATAATACCCGGAATTGTCCTTCTTCCAGAATACGCAGTAGGTCTTGGTCACCGGTTCGCCTCTTCTCACCAGCGGGATACGCTTCACGGCGGAATCAAACCACACCTGCTCTCCGATCACGTCCACCGGCAGATAGCCCTGTCCGGTGATGATCATCAGCCGCGCTTCTTGAAGAGAATCCGCAAACCGGTAATCACCGTGCAGACCAAGACCTTGGGATATTTTTCGGAAAACCTTGCAATGGCCTCCAAAAATTCGCCGCCGTGGTAGCCCTTATAGCAGCCCAGACGAAGCGTGTAGCTGTCATCCGCATCCAGCCGCTTTGTCTCGCGGATAAGCTGCTCCAGATCACTGCGGATGATAATGCTCTTGCGGTAAAAGTGCTCCCCGGCAGGCGTGAGACTAATTGATTGAAAAGCAGCAGAAAACTATAATAGAGGCAAGAAAATCAAGAAGGACATCATCAAGGCTGACAGTACCATGTGGAAATTCTGGATTTTCACGCAGGTGCTTATCACCATCGTTCTCTGTCAGAGGACTGCTCATTTATACTAAGCTGCCGGAATGAACAAGAAATAAATAAGATGCATAAAGCCCACTGGCGTATTGAGTTAATACTCGGTATACCGGTGGACATTTTTTTCTGTTTTTCCACGGTTATTGGAACACGAGAACACGTTGGAACACCAAATTCCAATCTCACTATATAATACATACTTTTATATACCCTAAATTTTTGAGAAATCATACAGTGTAATAGCTTTTTTCGTGTTCCGAATTTGGATGTCATAACGATGGGGTGAATTCTTCGGCAGTGAGTGAGGGAGATACAGCAAAGAGCTTCCCTCGGAAGGAGCCGAAGGGTTATGACATACAATCAGAGAGAACAGATTAAAAAGCTGCGTGCTGCCGGGAATGGTTATGGGGAGATCGCCCAGACGCCTGGCATATCAGCAAATACGGTAAAGTCCTTCTGCCGCAGGAATGCTATTACATAGTCTCTGCTGCTTTTTTGCACGACATTCATGCACACCAGGAGGCAGAAAACAGCAGTAAAAAAGCTCCCTCAAAAAGTCAAGATTTGGAGCAAAAGTTCTTCCCACGTGTTCACCGACAGGCTTTTCATGCTTTTTCCGTGGCTTTGGAGACGGGTGCCTGCGCTTCTTTTCCATACGCTTTTGTGACCTTACGGGTTTCTCTTTTGGCTTTTTCTGACCACCTTCCGCAGTCGGCAGGCTCTTCCCGCACTCCATGCAGAAAGAAGCGACGCCATCAGCAAGATCGGCGCCGCAATAGGGACAATATTTCATATTCAGCACTCTTTTGGGCAGTATTCGGCATTCATGCCGGGTTTCACGACCCATTGGGGGACGATACGATTATACCACAGCGTCTTTTTCGTGTCATCGGCGCAAACCCTGCCATTTAGTCTGCCATTTCGTGAGACATTTTGTATTCCTCAATAGCCGGGAGCGGAAAAATCGTATATATTTATTTTGCGCAGCGGGGCTCATCTTCCCCGCCGCCGCAGCTTCTGTGCCTGCTTCCTTAAAGCGGAGTGCTTATTCCGGTGGAAATCAGATCTGCCACACGATATAATGAATTTACAAGCATACTTTGTGTGCAATACACGCAATGAACGGCGATTTTTGTTGTCTATATAGGTGAAAGGCCTTTACGCAGAGAGAAGGGAGGGCGCAATGAGAGACCATGAGATCATAGAATTGTACTGGGCGCGTAACGAGAGCGCGATTGCCGCCACCGCAGAAAAGTACGGGAGCTACTGCCACACGATTGCATATAACATACTGCGTAACAAAGAGGATGCGGAGGAATGTGCCAACGATACATACCTCGGCGCATGGAATTCAATTCCGCCGCAGCGTCCGAACCGTTTGTCGATCTACTTAGGGAAAATCACGCGCAACCTCGCTCTGAACCGTTATAAGCGGTATACTGCCGAAAAACGCGGACACGGACAAGTAGTCCTCGCGCTGTCTGAGCTGGAAGCCTGCGTTCCTTCGGAAACGACTGTGGAGCAGACCGTCGAAGAAAATGAGCTGGCTGCCGCCATTGACCGCTTCCTGTATGCAAAGCCCAAACTAAGCCGTAACATTTTTGTCCGCAGATACTATCATCTCTACGCAATACGGGATATTGCGGACGCATACGGAATGAGCGAGAGCAAGGTGACGTCTTTGCTTTTCCGTATGAGAAACGAATTAAGACGATTTCTTGAAAAGGAGGGAATTATGCTATGAAAACCGAAGTCCTTCTTCGTTCGATCGGAAAGATCAATGACGAGCTCATTGCTGACGCGGAAAGCGAAGCAAATATCAAAAGAAAGCCCGGTTGGGCCAAGCTTGGAATCATGGTTGCCTGCCTTGCGCTGGTTCTCTGCACCGGCATCGCTGCAAATGCCATCCGAAGCAATGCGACAGCCGGCTCCTTCACAATGGATGTCAACCCCAGCGTGGAATATACGATTGCCAAAAGCGGGGTCGTTAAGAATGTCCGCTGCTTGAACAGCGATGCGGAAAATGCGCTCAGCGATGTTGCGTTGGGAAAGCAGAGCGTCGAGACCGCTCTAACGCGCACGGTCGCCGCCTACGATGCCTGCGGATATATGGAAAATGGCAAAGCGACTGTTCTGATCTCTTTTGATTCCCGTCTTGATGCGAATGCCGAGCTAAAAGCCTCTCTCTCCTCGGAGATCCGGAAGGCCTTGGAGCAGACCGCTGCCGTCGGCACACTGGTTTTCCACTCCGAACTGACGGAAAACGCTGAAGTGGCGAAGATCGCCGAGGAATTCCACGTTTCCCTTGGCCGCGCCGACTGGATCCTTACCGCAGCAAACAAAACCGGGCTGCCCACGGACGAAATTGCCCGCATGTCGTTGGACGAGCTTCTTAAATTTCAAGAGGCTTCCGGCATTGTTTCTGTCAGTGTGTCGAAGTTCATCTCCTTGGAGGAAGCAAAGAAGATTGCACTGAAGGACGCGAAGCTTGATGAGCTGACGCAGAAGATCGTGTTCACCCGAGAGGAGCTGAACCGCAATCAGGGCAAGCCCTGCTACCTGCTGGAGTTCTACACCGGGACGAATCAATATTTCTACCAAATCGACGCAAAGAGCGGCAGCATTATTTACGCCGGGAAATTTATTACTCTTTCCGAAGCGAAGAAAATCGCCCTGGATGATGCCGGATGCAAGGATAAAGTCAGCTTTACCGAGGAAACCCTTGTGAGCGGCGGCATCAAAACGCCTTACTACCGGCTCGTCTTTGCCGATGCGAAAACACAGTGGACATACCGCATTGATGCGGTGCTGGGCATCGTTCTGGAGAAAAAGCAGAAAGAGACCGCCACAACGGGAAGCGACACTGCAGATTTCATCTCTTTGGAAGAAGCAAAGAAGATCGCCCTGAAGGACGCGGGACTTGATGAAGCCACACAAAAAATCGTATTCACCAAAGAGGAGCTGAACCGCAATTCTGGCAAGCCCTGCTACATCTTGGAGTTCTACACGGACAAGTGTGCGTATTCCTACAAGGTCGATGCAGTATCCGGGGATATTACCGGGAAGAAAACCGACTGGTTTTCCCGTCAGGAGTCCGAGACTGTACCTGACACGTCTCAAAATTCCGATTCCAAGCAGCGCAGAACAGGTTAAGTTATGACAAGGTGCTTTTAAGCAGCAGAAAATGGGATAGCAGAACGTGGGGCGGGATTGTAATACCCTGCTCCACGTTCTCGGCAGCAAAATACAGACAGCAAAAATCTCGACGCTCAAGGAGTTAGGTGGATTTTCACAGGGGAATACTACCCTATAAAGCCGGAAAGAGTGATGCAGAAGCGGAGCGGTATATTGCATATTCTGCACTATAAACCGTGTCTTCACCATAAAGATATGTGTCTTTAATCCTTAAAAGACCGTTGGCCTTGCGCTCAGAGCGCGGGTCAGCGGTCTTTTGCTGGCCAGCCGCAGAAGGCGGCGGCAAATTGGCAGTTCAGCGTTTTATGGCGGCGAAATGAGCATTTTTTGCAATAATCTTCGCATTATTGTGCATTGTATTGCATCGAAGTATCCGATATGATGAATTTACAGTAAATAAGCATGAAAAGGAGCGCACATATGAATGCAGCGGAACTGATCGAATATATCCGCACTGCCGAGAAAAAAACGCCGGTCAAGGTCTACCTCTGGGAACGCTCGCCCACGAGCTTTCCGAAAGCAAGAGTCTTTCCGGCGGGAGACGGGACAAAAATTGTGTTTGGCGACTGGCGGGACATCGGCCCCGCCATCGAGGCGCAGCAGGACGCCATTGCCGATATCGTGATCGAGAGCAGCTGCCGCAATTCAGCCGTTCCTCTGCTGGACACGAAGGGGCTGAACGCCCGGATCGAGCCGGGCGCCATCATTCGAGAGCAGGTCGAGATCGGAGAGGGCGCGGTCATCATGATGGGCGCCATCGTCAACATCGGCGCAAGCGTGGGCGCGGGCACCATGATCGACATGGGCGCGGTGCTTGGAGGCCGCGCAACGGTCGGCGCACGCTGCCACATCGGCGCAGGCGCGGTGCTGGCCGGGGTGATCGAGCCCGCGAGCGCGACGCCCGTCGTCGTGGAGGATGAGGTGCTCATCGGGGCGAATGCCGTGGTGCTCGAGGGCTGCCGCATCGGCCGCGGTGCGGTCGTTGCGGCGGGTGCGGTCGTCATATCGGACGTACCGCCTGAGAGCGTGGTCGCCGGATGCCCCGCGCACATCATCAAGCACAAAAGCGATGTGTCCGCTGCAAAAACAGCGCTGGTGGACGCCCTGCGGGAGCTTTGAGCCGCAGACGCATGACATTCAAAAAGCAGCAAGGAAGGTTTACAAATATGCAAACGCTCACCCCCATGACAGCGGACAGGCGCGCCCTGCACCGCATCCCTGAGCTGGGCGACGAGCTGCCCAAGACCATGGACTATTTACAAAACGTCCTCGGCACGCTCGGCTGCGAGGTGTTCTTCCCGTTTGACAGCGCCGTGTGCGCCTATTTTGACTTCGGCGCGGCGGATACGCTGGCGTTTCGCGCAGAAATGGACGCGCTGCCCATTGCGGAGCAGACAGGTCTGCCGTTTTCTTCTCAGCACAGCGGGCGCATGCATGCCTGCGGTCACGACGGGCACATGGCGATGGCCCTGGAGCTTGGCCGCAGGCTGCGCGGAAAGGAAAATCTGCCGCACAACGTCCTGCTGGTGTTTCAGCCCGCCGAGGAAACGACCGGCGGAGCCAGACGGATCTGTGAAACAGGGATTTTTGAGCGGCTGCGCGTCAAGGCCATTTTCGCCCTGCATCTCTGGCCGGGGCTTCCCGCCGGGACGCTCGCCGGTTTGCCCGGCCCCATGATGGCGCGCTCGGCCGAGGTGACGTTCACCGCCACGGGCCGCTGCGCACATTTCTGCTCCGCCGGCTCCGGCCGCGACGCGCTTGCCGCCTGCGTGGCATTTTACAACGAGGCGGCGGCGCTGTCGCTCCCGCAAAGGCCGGAGCTCCTGCTCGGCTTTGGACGCATGGAGGCCGGAAGCGTCCGCAATGCAGTTGCCGGAAGCGCACGGCTGGAGGGCAGTCTGCGCGCACTCGATGATGCTGCGTTTTGCAGCATCCGGGAGGCGCTGGAGACGATCAGCCGCCATGCCGCGCAAACCAGCGGCTGCGAGGCTGCCGTCCATTTCAGCGAGGGCTACCCCGCTGTTGTGAATCCGCCCGATCTGCTCCGCAGGGCTTCTGCGCTGTTTCCCATCGAGGCGCTGAGCGCGCCGAGCATGGCAAGCGACGATTTTTCATACTATCAGCAGCGGCTTCCCGGCCTGTTTCTGTTTTTGGGCTGCGGCGAGACATCGGCGCTGCACACGGCGGAGTTTGACTTTGACGAGCGCGTGCTGGAAGCGGGCGTTCGCTATTATGAAGCGGTCGCGGGAGGAACGGCATGGTAGACAGGCTCTGCACATCGCTCGGTGGGCTCTCTTTGAGCGCCATTCGCCGCTATACCGCCCTCGCCGCAGAGCGTGAGGACTGCATCGTGCTCACCATCGGTGAGCCGGATCTTCCCACGCCCGCAGCCATATGCGAGGCCGCCGTCCGCCGCGCAGTCGGAGACAAGCCCATCTTTATACTCTGCGACGACGTTTATCGCGGGCTGTGCACGCGTCCCTGTCCGGACCCTGCGGCCCTGCCCGGCCTGCGGGAGCGACTTTTGATCGCCCAGAGCTTTTCAAAGCCGTGGGCGATGACGGGCTGGCGCATCGGATATCTCATGGGCAGTGCGCCGGTCATCCGAAAGCTCAAACAGGAAAGAAGAACTTGACGACCTACAGAAACAGGAGGTAGCTCAAATGAAACAGAAAACACTTTTCCGCGGCATCGCCACGGCGCTTGCCACCCCGATGACATCTTCCGGCGCCATCGACTATGACGCCTACGGCAGACTCATAGACTGGCAGATCGAAAGCGGCGTCGCCGGGCTTGTCACCTGCGGCACAACGGGCGAGGCGTCCACAATGACCGCCGAGGAGCACCGGCAGACGATCGCATTTGCCGTAAAGCGGGCCGCCGGGCGCGTACCGGTCATTGCGGGCACCGGCGCAAACTGCACCGAAAAAGCCGTCGAGCTGACACGGTTTGCCTGCGCCGCCGGAGCGGATGCCTGTCTGGTGGTGACGCCCTATTATAACAAGGCCACACAGCGGGGGCTGATTGCCCATTATACCGCCATCGCGGATGCATCAGATAAGCCCGTGATCCTCTATAACGTTCCCTCCCGCACGGGCTGCAACCTGCTGCCCGAGACCTGCGCCGCACTTGCCGGGCATCCGCGCATCGCCGCTGTGAAGGAGGCAAGCGGAAACATCTCGCAGATCGTATCGCTATTTCACAAGGCAGAGGCTCATCTGGACGTCTATTCCGGCAACGACGATCAGATCGTGCCCATCCTCGCCATGGGCGGCGAGGGCTGTATCTCCGTGCTCTCCAATGTGCTGCCCAAGGAGGCGGTTCGGCTGTGCGAGCTGTTCTTCTCCGGCGATGTGCGCGGCGCTGCGGCGCTCCAGTGCCGTCTGCTGCCCGTCATAGACGCGCTGTTTTCCGAGGTCAATCCCATTCCGGTCAAGGCGGCGCTGGCAAAAATGGGCTACGGCACCGACACGCTGCGTCTGCCGCTCACGCCGATGGAGGAAGGACGCCGGGCCGTCCTTCTGAACGCGCTCGAAGCATGGGGTGTTTGAGATGACAAAGATCCTTCTGCACGGAGCAAACGGCGCGATGGGCAGAGCGCTTCGCGCGCTGCTGGACGCCGGATTTGCAGGATGCACCGCAGGACCCATGGTCAGCCGCAGCGGAAACGGCGCGTTTGCGTCCTTTTCCGAAGTTCTGGAGCCTGCCGACGTCGTGCTCGACTTTTCCTTTCACACCGCAACCGAAAGTGCGCTTGGCTTTGCGCTGGAGCACGGCCTTCCCATCGTGATCGGCACCACCGGACACACGCAACAGGAGCGCGCGCGCATCGAGCGCGCCTCAGAGCAGATCCCCGTCTTTTTTTCCGGCAACATGAGTCTCGGTATTGCGGCGCTCTGCGGCCTTGTGCGCGAGGCCGCGCGCCTGTTTCCGGAGGCGGAGATCGAGATCGTGGAGACGCATCACAGCCGCAAGGCGGACGCTCCGAGCGGCACGGCGCGTATGCTCGCCGCCGCCATTCAAAAAGAGCGGCCGGAGGCAGCGCTTGTGTGCGGCCGCAGCGGCTTTTCACCGCGAAACCACAGCGAGATCGGCATATCCTCCATCCGCCTCGGCAGTGTGACCGGCATCCATGAGGTGCTGATCTCGACCGGAGCCGAGACGCTGAGTCTGAAGCACGAGGCGCATGACCGGCGGCTGTTCGCGGAGGGTGCGCTGCGGGCAGCAGTCTTCCTCTGCGGCAGGCAGCCCGGTCTTTACGATATGGACGATCTTTTGAAGGGAGACGCCCTATGAAAACAGCGAAATTCGGCGGCACATCTCTGGCAGATGCAGCCCGCTTCCGGCAGGTAAAGCGCATCGTATCGGCAGACCCGGAGCTGCGCTTTGTCGTGGTCTCCGCCCCGGGAAAGCGCTCTGCGGAGGACAAAAAGGTGACGGATCTGCTGTATGACTGCCATGCCGCTGTAAAAACAGGCACAGACCCCGAGACTGCCTTTGCGCCTGTCGCTGCGAGGTTCCGGCAGATCGTGCAGGAGCTTGATCTCGCCATAGACTTAGAGTCGGAGCTGCGGCAAATCGAGGCGGCGCTTGCCTCCGGCGCATCCGAAGCATACTGTGTCAGCCGGGGTGAATACCTCAGCGGGCGGATGCTGGCAGCCCTGCTGGGCTGGCCGTTTCTCGACCCGGCAGAGCTGCACTTCTTTGACGCTGACGGCTTCCCGCAGCACAAGCTGGCGGAACGGTCGCTAACGCGCAGGCTCCGCGACATGGAGCGTGCCGTCATGCCCGGCTTCTACGGCGGCGGCGCGGACGGCCGCATCCACACGCTGCCGCGCGGCGGCTCGGATATCTCCGGGGCGCTGCTGGCAAGCGCCTCCGGATCGGATGCCTACGAAAACTGGACGGACGTAGCCGGTATCTTCCGCGCCGATCCCGCAATCGTGCCCAGCGCAAGGGCGATTCCTGCCATGGCCTATGACGAGGTACGGGAGCTCGCGTATATGGGGGCCAACGTGCTGCACGAGGACGCGGTGACGCCAGCCCGGCGTATGGGCATTCCCATTCACATCCGCTCCACGATGCAGCCGGACACCCCCGGTACCCTCGTCTCCTCGCAGAGCCCTCCTTCCGTCTGTCCCGTCACGGGAATCGCAGGGCGCAAGGGCTATTGCTCCATACAGGTGGAGAAGGAAAATATGAACAGCGCCGTGGGCTACTGCCGCCGGATTCTCTCGGTGCTCGAAACGCACGAAGTCCCTTTTGACCACATCGCGACGGGGCTTGGCAGCATCTCGTTCATCGCCCCGGCCGCGGCGGTCTCCGCCTGCCGCGAGGCGCTTTTGTCGGACATTTCCGCCGCCGTCCGCCCGGACAGCATCTGCGTTGCAGACGGGCTTGCCATGGTGTCCATCGTCGGACGGGACATGGCGGGAAGGCCGGGCGTCTCCGGCCGTCTGCTCTGTGCGCTCGGACGCGCCGGCATCAACGTGCGGATGATCGTGCAGGGCACGCGCGAGATCAACATCACCGTTGGCATCAGCGAGCCGGAATATGAAAAAGCCGTGCACGCGGTGCACGGTGAATTCTTCCCGGAAGCGCCCCAGTGAGCCTTTGCTCGCGCTCCTTCTTCGGTTCTGTTGACCTTGTTCCTTCCCCGGCGCGTCTCAGCCCGCCTTTTCTGATATCCTGCTGCGGAGCGCAGAAGCGCTCCGCTTTGTCCGATGCATAAAAAGCGGTCGGCAGCGTTCAACTGCCAACCACCAAAAAAGCGGGGCAGTTCATCGCACCCAAGGCCGCTTTTTGTGTCCTGTTTTATGAAAAAGACGCTTCTTCCGCGCCTCGCGTCAGGCGGGACAACGCACAGACCGCGTACATATAGCCTGCAAGGATCAGCGGTGCCGGCAGCCCGTAAAGCAGCGGCACCGGGATGATACGCCAAAACAGCTTGAGCACGCTGATCTCCGCGCCATAAGTGAAGAAGTAGTTTGCCTCCGGGCAGAGCGTGAGGCGCAACAGGAGATTGATAAGGTGCGCGCCAACGGCAAGCAAACCAAAGGTCTTGAGGATCCGTGGGATATCCTTTGGGTCGGGGCGGTAAAACCCCAGCGTCGCCAGACTCAGGCCGCAGACAACAAGGATCGCGTGGGTCACATAGTAGCCAAAGATCCGCGGCAGGAACAGCGAAAAGCCGGAGAACAGAGGCTCCGGAAAGAGCAGCGCCATCAGTGCGCCGAGCGGCGCTACAAAGAATGAAAAGCCCATGATCGAGCGATTTCTCTTCCATAGTCCGATGGGGATCAGGAACAGATTGATGTTGCACAGGTGCAGCGGCAGCTCATTGAAAATGTTGAAGCCATTGGGATAGTACGCACGGATATACGCTGCGTCCATGGACAGTGAGAGCTTGTAGACGGTAAACAGCGCAAGATTAAAAAGGCACATGCCGATCAGAAGCCGGGAGCGCCATGCTTCCGGTTTTTTGCGCAGCAGCAAGAATATAAGCAGCGCCGCCGCTGCCGTCAGCAAAAGCAGGAGCAGATGCAGCCCGCGAAAAGGCGTTATAGATAATCCGTTCATTTCACACGCCGGAATGTCTTTCCGGTCTTCTCCTCAAGAAATCGTTTGAATTCCTCCGCCGTCCCGCCGGTGAGGGTGCGCTTGTCCAGAGGCTGCGCATAGCGTTTTTTCATCAGAAAGATGATGTAGTCCTGCGACTCCGCCATGGCGTCGATCAGCTCATAGCGGAAGGTGGAGGTGGTGGCCGCCGTAACGACGGTATAGGAATCCTCGCCGAATGCGACATGATAGTCCTTTGTGCCCGCCAGCGCGTTTTTGCGGGCGATCATGCCATTGAACCGATCCTGAAACAGCAGAACGGACAGCAGTATCACCTCTACCAGCAGGGAAATCACCGTTCTGGCATCAAGCGTAAAAGACTCTCCATCGAATGGAATCAGCAGCAATGCGCTGAATAAAAAGACGCTCCAGCCGAAAATGGCCCAAAGGATGCTGCGTTTTCGCCGCAGCACCTTGCGCATCGCGCGGGCGGCTATGGTCATGGAATGATTCGTGATATCACTGTGAATTTCAAAAGTCATTCATATTCTCCGTTGTAAGTAATTCTGCATCCGCAGGGCTTTGGGGTCTTGCAGTTGCCGCCGGGCAGCGCGGCTGGCGCTTGTTCATCGCGTCAGCCGCATCTCATTCTCAAACTGCTCCATCGCCTCCTGCCGGCTGGGGACTTGTGCAAGCGTACAGGAAAACTGCTGGCCGAACAGAGGCTGGGACAGTGTCTCCGCCCAATGCGTCAGCACCTCCGGAGTGAGGGGGCGCTCCTCCCGAAGAAAGATCACCCCGTAATAGGGCGGTACAGACGGAGAAAGCAGCTGTGTCAGCGGGACGCCGCTCCGGACGGAGGCGTTGCAGAAATGCATCTCCGGCGAAAAAAGCGGATAGTACAGCGCCCCGACGAACCAGTCCTGTTCACCGCTTCTGAGCCGCCTTGCCTGCTCCAGAAAGTGCGGATGATCCGGGTTATCCGGCTCCACAAACTCACCGTCCAGAATGGTCTGGTGAAGGGCAGGGAGGTTATGGAAATCAAAGTGGAAAAAGGGCGCCTTTCCTGCCTCGTCCTCGGTAAGAGAAAATTCAGCCGCGTGGAAAGGCTCCCAGTCCTTGCCGCAGCGGTAATAGCCCCACCAGTAGCTCCAGTCATAAATATGCAGATATTTTTTTACTTTGCAGTCCATAGATGTACTCCATTCTGACAATGCGGGCACAAGAGGAAATCACAGGGAACTCGCCGCCCGGCACCAACAAAATCTTTTCTAAGTCCGTCTTTTTTCAAGAAGGGCGCTCAAAGACAGCGCGATGATCTTCTTATCTGCTCACCGGAATGGAGATCTCGAAAACGGCGCCGCCATCCCCGTTGTAGGCACGGATCGTTCCCTTGTGCAGGTGGATGATCTCCCGGGTCAGGGCAAGACCGATGCCGGATTTTCCGCTCCGCCCCATGTAGAAGCGGTCAAAGATATGGGGCAGATCTTCCTCGGCGATGCCGTCCCCGTCGTCCTGTATCCGTATCGTCACATACCGCTTGTCCGCGCGGCAGGTCAGGCGCAGCTCGCTGCGGGCATAGCGCACACCGTTGGATAGGATATTGGTGACGGCTCTGCGCAGCCGGGTATCGTCACAGCTGACCATAACGGGCGTTTCGGGGAAGTCCGGCGTGATGGTGATACCGCCGGCGGCGGCTGCCGGCTCCACGGCGCGTATGCTGTCGTAGAGCAGTTCCCGAACATCCATCTCGGAAAGGGTAAGCTGCTGCCGCCCCATATCGATTTTGGAGATGTCCAGAAGCTCGTCCACCAGCCCCGTCATGCGGTCGCTTTCCTTCAAGATCACCTCCGCCGCGCTGCCTGTGTCCATCACACCCGCCTGTATGCCCTCCGCATAGCCCTGTATCGCCATAAGCGGCGTTTTCAGTTCATGGGAGGCGTTCTGAAAGAAGGTCTGCTGCCGCTCCGCCTCCTTTTCAATATCCCTGCCGAAGCGGAAGCCCAGCAAACACATGACGGAGGAGATCGCCAATAGCACCGCAAAGAACGCCCAGTTCAGCGTCACGATATAGCGGGTGATTGGGCCAATGTCTATATACATGATGTAGGCGTATGGCTTTTCCCAATCGTCCTGCTCCTCCTGCACGGACATGAATATCAGGTGATGCCTGTCCGTTTTGAAGGTATAGCATTGATTGAGTGCAATATCCCGCCCGGCGCAGTATTCCAGCAATTTTTTCTCCAGGCGATAGGTATCCCGGTTCCATGTGTTAGGTCGGTATCCGTCATCCAGTTCCAAAAAGACGATGCTGGGGGTAAAGAAATTCCCCTCCCCCTCGCCCTCGTCATAGATCGGCTCATCGTCGGTATAGGGGATGGTGCGGTTCTGGTACTGTGCCTCGCTGATGAGCGCCTTTTTTGCCTCACTCACAAAGTGGGCAGGTATGATGAGGTTTACCGCCACCATGAAAAGGGCAAAGAGCAGCAGTGCCGCACCGAGAATCAGATACACGATCCGCAGCTTGATGTTTTTCATACGCTTCCTGCTCCCTTCAGCTTGTAGCCAAAGCCCCATATGGTGCTTACGCTGACGGTGCTGCCCGCTTGCAGCAGCTTTTTTCGGATACGGCGCAGGGTTTCGTCGGTCACGCGGGTCTCCACCTCCGAGTCGAAGCCCCACACCGCGCTGAGCAGCTCCTCACGGGAATATGCCTTTTCCGGCTGCTTCATCATATAGCTGAGCAGCCGCAGCTCAGTCTGGGTCAGCGCCACGATCGTGCTTCCGCAAAAGACGGCGTTTTCCGTAGCGGAATAGCGGATATCCCCGTAATGCAGCTCGTCCTCCGCCGCCGCCGTTTTTCCCCTGTCCATCTCCACACGGCGCAGCAGCGCTTTGACCTTCATCAGAAGAATGGTCGGGCGAAAGGGCTTGGTGAGATAATCGTCACTGCCCTGGCTGATGCCCATGACGTAGTCCAGCTCGCTGTCCTTGGCCGTAAGCAGGATGATGGGAATATCGGAAACAGCGCGAAGCTCCCGGCACACGGTAAGTCCGTCCGTGCCGGGCATCATAATGTCCAGTATTACAAGCTCCGCAGGCTCCTGACGAAACGCCTCCAGCAGCGCGTCACCGCTTTCAAAGGAGCGCACAGTATAGCCGTCGCTTGCCAGGAAGCTATGGAGCAGCTCCCGGATGCTCTTTTCATCGTCCGCCAAATAGATGGAATGTCCCATGTGTCCTCCTTGAAAGCAGCGCCAAATGCTGCGCGTGGGCGCAGCATCGGCATGATGTTGATTTTATACTATCAGAATCTCACCTTTCCGTCAAATGGGGCAGATACCGCTTTCGCAGCCGGTGTTGCCCCAAATGGTATCGTACAGCTTGCACAGCTGGTTATCAAGCTCTACCAGACGGTTATAGTCGGCGATCAGCTCGTCCTTTTCCGCGTCGGACAGGAAGCTCAGGCTGCGGATAAAGGCGGCCTCATCATAGTTGTCAAAGTCGTAGTCGTCCGGAAGATTGAAGTACGCTTCATCTACCTTGTCCCACAGATCGGCGTTCTTCTCGCAGAGGCGGTCATACTCCTGCTCCAGGGTGTCGATCTCATCCAGCACCTTGGGGTCGGCCTTTTCCAGCGCCTTCTCGTAAAGAGGCATATTGTCGCAGTCGGGCAGCTGAGCGTACAGTGCCTCCATCTCGGTGTCAAGGCCGTTCAACTCCTTGATGTCCGCCAGAAGCGTTTCCTTCTCCGCTTCCGTCAGGGCGTTGGTGCTGCGGATAAACGCCGCCTCATCAAAGTTTGTGAAGTCATAGTCATCAGGCAGGGCGTTGCAGATTTCGTCCAGCTTTTCCCACAGCGCCGCGTTTCTCTGGAAGATGGCGTCGCTCTTCTCTTCCACCGCCTCGATCTGCTCCCAGATGGCGTTCTCATTCTCGGTGGCAATGGCAGTTGTCTGCCCTGCCGTGTCAGGCGCAGCCGCCAAAGCTGCGGTCGATGCGCCGATGGCCGATACCATCAATGCCAGTGCCAGTGCAAAGCTCAAAACTGTTTTCTTTTTCATGGTATATTACGCTCCTTTTTGAAGTATGTTGCGGTTGTCTATCAACCTTGACTGCATCATACCAGAAGCGGCTTCGGATTTCCCCCGCAAAAGTGCGGAAAAAGTGTCACAAAAGTGCAACGAGACCAACCCGTAAAATGAACGAAAGCCCGCTCCACGCCTCAAGGGCAGAAACAGGCGGACGTTCTTATTCTGATTTCACTTCGCGCATCAGGATGGACCTCGTTCATATATTCCCCGGTCCGTTTGCAAAGGCAAGCCATTTTGCGCCGTAAAAATCAAAGTAGAAGCGCTGTCCCACCTCGTTTTCCACAAAGCGTCTTTTAATATGATACCAGCCGCGAAGCTCATCCCGCAGGGCGGCGCGATTTCGATGGGGTACATCGTAGCTGTCGCTTGCCAGCAGCAACAGATAATTGCTCTCGCCCATGTCCAACGATTGAATGACTTTCTGATAAAATGCCTGCCGCATCCGCGCATCCTTCGCGCCGGATGTGCGCAGCTCCATCAACATTCTGTGTTCTTCTCCCGTCATGACCTGCTGGGTAGAAAACACAATATCGATCAGGTTTTTTCCGAGTGCTCCGACAGTGCCTTTTTCAGCAGGCTGAGGTATTTTTCAGCTTCCTCCTGCGTCATCATGCCAAGCGACTCGTCCAAATCGGTTATAATCTCCTTATTGCCATTAACAAAACATCCGTAAACACGGCTGATGGTATTTTTATCCTGCTTCCAGCAGCGCCGCAGCTCGTTGAGTTCTTTTTGGTTCATTGGTTTTATCAGACCTTGACTGCGTATCCTTCCATATTGCAAGACTGCCGCTCGGCAGTTTTCGCTGTCGGGCGGCTATCTCATGCTTAAAGCAATATATTCAGGGTCTGCAGAGCAATGCTGATTACGGAAATAAGCACCTTGCATCCGTTCTCGCCTTTGAAAGATTGAACTTTAGAGAAACATACGCCCCAGACGAAGGAGGAAACGAAGTTATTACAAATAGTGGCGATCATCAAGCCGCAGCTAAGCCTGCAAGTAGTATTGATTACAGGAAAGGCAATCAGACACATGACAACATTCTGCCGCCCCTACATCTTGCTTATAATTCATCCTCCGTCCGCTTTTGCAGGAGGGACAAGCCCAAAAAGCAGAGTGCAGAGAAGGCGATGCCGCAAAGAATGTATGTCCAGTTAAAAAACAGCAGGTTGACTGCGTACCGCATGGGCATCCGCGTAAAGAGCACCGTATACGGTTCGACTCTTCCGATTGCCTCCATGACCGTCGTGACACGGAAGGGACTGATCCCGCACAGGTACGCGCCGAGGAAATACAATGTCAGCTTCTCGGCAACGGCAGGAAGCAGGAGTCCGAGTAAATAAAACCACGGTTTTTGCTTCTTGCAACACTTCCACAGATACAGCGCCCCAAAGCAGTACGGCAGCAGCGCAAGGCAGATGCCCTGAGCGGTCAGGTGCAGCTGCAGCCCGAATACAAGAAAGACCATACGGAGCAAAAGGTATCCGCCGAGAATGATCAGCCAGCAGATCAGCAGGGATCTCAAGATGAGTTTCCTATGTGCGGGTGCTTCATGGTTATGCATTTTCTTTTCCTCCTTACAGATTCTCATTTTTCAAGGCGTCGATGGGATTGTCCTTTTTTACCTTGCTCATTGAATACATCATGGTGGCGAATACGACCAGAAACACGCTCAGTACGGCGATGCCGATGGCTGCCCACGGTAGATGGAAGGAGGTTTCATAGGCCGTTGTGACTGCGCGGTAGATGAGATATGTAATGCCGCAGGACACCGGCAAACCGAGAAGCAGTGCCTTGGAGCCGTACAGCAGGCACTCGTAATTCATCATCCTGCGAAAGCCCTTCTGCGTCATGCCCACCGATTTCAGCATGGCAAATTCCCGGCGGCGCAGGCTGATATTCGTGGAAATTGTGTTGAATACATTGGCCGCGGCAATCAGGGAGATCAGCATGATAAAGCCGTAGGCAAATACCCGGATGATGGTCACAACATTCCGGTTTGTCTCGGCGTTTGCGGCGTAGTCGAAAAGCTGCCGGCTGCTGAGACCGTTTTCCGTCAGCATGGTCGCCAGATTTTCAAAGCTCGCGGCGTGATTGCTCGAGGTGAGGAAATACTCTGTATTACGGAATTGATTCAGCGCCGCCTCGGGAACCACGCTCTCCAGCATGCTGTACGGATAGATCATATTGATGGCCACCGGCGTGCTGCGGCTGACAAAGAACGGAGCCTCCTCAATGGTTTTTTCGGACCGCAGCGTGTATTTTGCAAAGGATTCCCCGTAGGGCAGCTCAATGATGTCGCTCTCGTTGTCTCTGTTTTGATAGAGGGCGACCTTATTGCCGTTCTCATCGATTCGGCTGTCTTTTCTGTAATATCCGTCGATCTCTGCATAGTAAAGGCCCTCGATCACGCACCCATCGCCCTTGAGCGTGTCCAGCGTGACAAACTTCTCAAGCCGGCGGTCAAACTCAATATTACGGTCAAGCGCGATGCCCAGGGGGTTGTCCCGGTCATAGTAATCCGCTTCCTTCAGGTTGTACTTTTCCAGTAACCTGTTGAACTCGGCGTCCGCAACGAAGTACAGATAACCGGAGATGCCAAGATCCTTCGGCGCTGCGTCCTCACGCTCCATGCCGAAGTCGGCAAAACGGCCGGCAAACATTGCCGTGACATATTTGCGGGAGATATCGCCCTGCAAAAACTGCTTCTTGGTATATGTTCCGCCGGTGACATTCTGCTCGGAGAAAAGCAGCTCCAGAAGCGCATCTGGCCTCATGGCGGCGGAAGCGTCCGACTCTGCCGCATAGATCAGGTCGAACTGATCGGAGGCCAACCCTCCCTCAGCGGATTCCATCATGTAGTCGGTGAAGGCCGCCGCCGAAACAAAGAGGACGATGCTCATAAAGAGGCTGACGACGGTGGTTCTGTATTTTTTCCGGTTGCGCTTATAGTGCTTGCCGGCAAGGACGCCGGGGAGTCCGAACAGCTTGTAGGCAAGCTTTGAGGTTCGGACGGGTCTGCCGCTTACCTTGATGTCCATGCTTTGGCGGATCGCCTCCACGGCAGATACCCTTGTGGCCCTTTTCGAGGGTATCCATGCCGAGATCAGAACCGTGATAAGTGCGATGGCCGCAGCAATGAGGATAGCCTGCCACGATACGCAGATCCGCATGGGAATGTCCGCACGGACGATGGAGGAGAATTTGTCTCCGATCAGAAGCAGCGTTATGCCGATACCGCCGATGCCCACCAGGATTCCCAGCGGGATGCCGACAATGCTGACCGCCAGCGCCTCAAACAGCACCATTCTTCGAAGCTGCTTTTTTGTGGCGCCTACCGAGGACAGAAGGCCGAACTGTCTTGTCCGCTCCGAAACAGAAATGGAGAATGCGTTATAGATGAGCGATACGGATCCGAACACGATCAGAGCGATGATGATGGCGGCGAGGCTGTAAAACGCGGTAAGGAAGGAATCGAACGGAGCTGCGCCGGAATACAGCAGGACCTTCGTATTGTAGGCATAGCCATACTCTTGCGTATAGCCCGTTTCCTTCATGAAGTCATACACCCCGGCGGGCTTGTGCAGCTTGAAATAACAATGAATCGGAGACTGTTCGGCGGATTTGGTGTCCGCTGCCGTAAGCGCGGTGTACCCGGGCGCGGAATAGTCCTCAAAGGTAGGCCTTTCATAGATACCGACCACCGTGTAGGTTCTTGGTTCGGTGTTTTCGAGCCTTTCGCCGCTCATAATCTCCACCTGCGTTTCGCTGTCATAGGTGTATACGGGTGTGTCCTGTCCCAGCCTCCGGCCGTCAAGCGTCCTGTCACCCACATCAAGCGTGACGGTGTCGCCGAGCGTATAATTCACCTTGCCGTTTGATGTCAGGTGCTCCGGCAGAATAATTTCCGTGGAGTCCTTCGGCAGCGTTCCCAGTAGGAGATGCACGGGCATTGTCTCAAAATATCCGGACGCCGCGTCGCCGCCGAGCACATACAGATAGGGCTTGCGCTCGTTGGCACTGTCGATCTTCGCGTAACCCAGAACCTGCGCATAGGCGGCGGAGGAAACCCTGTCGGAATCGCGGATGTCTTCATAGTCCTTGTACGCGGCGTCATAGACCGCTCCGTGCCAGTCTCCGCTGCTGTAGATCTCGCAGCGCAGCACGAAGTTCTGCATACTGGAGACAAAGGTCGTGGACGCGCAGATCATCGCCGCCGAGAGCATAATGCCGATGATCGTGACGACAGTTCTCGTCCTGTTTTTCTTCAGGCTCTCTAATGTTACCTTGCTGAAAACATTCATCTGCGGATCACCTCGTCTCTGGTGATTTTCCCGTCCTCAATGGAAAGGATGCGATCCGCCTGCAGGGCGATGCTTTCGTCGTGGGTGATGACAATGAGGGTCTGCCCGTATTTTTCGTTGGAAACTTTCAGCAGCTCCACGATCTCCCGGCTGCTTTTGGAGTCAAGATTTCCGGTGGGCTCATCGGCAAGCACCACAGCGGGCGCGTTCATCAGCGCCCGACCGATGGACACCCGCTGCTGCTGACCGCCGGAGAGCTGGTTCGGCAGGTGGTTCTCCCGACCGGTAAGCTTCAGGGTGGTCATCAGCTCAGCCAGTCGATTTTGATTGACCTTCTGCCCATCCATAAGTACGGGGAGTGTGATGTTTTCCGTTACATTGAGTACGGGAATGAGATTGTAAAACTGATAGATCAGTCCCACCTGACGGCGGCGGAAGATGGCAAGCTGTTCCTCGTTCTGCGCATACACATCCTTGCCGTCCATAAATACCTTGCCGCCTGTAGGCCGGTCTACACCGCCGAGGATGTGAAGCAGTGTGGATTTGCCCGAGCCGGAGGGGCCGATCACGGCAACAAACGCTCCCTTCTCCACCGAAAAGGAAACGCCGTCCAGCGCCCGCACCTCGTTCTCGCCCTTGCCATATACCTTTGTCAGGTTTTCCACTCTCATAATCTCCATATCGGGATACTCCTTTCGCTTTTTACACCCTCATTCTATTTTGTCAAGGTGACACAGCGGTGACTTTCGGGTGACGGATCCGTCACTTAGTAAAAAAGGGAGCCGCCGGTCAGACGGTTCCCTTATAAAATCGGATGGTGAACATGGCTCCTGCGGGCTTGCGGTTCTCTGCCTTTACGGTTCCACCCTGACCGGTTATGATCATGCGCGACAGCGCAAGCCCGATCCCAAAGCTTTTGCCGTCGGAATCCTTGCCCTTATAGAAGCGCTCAAAGATATGCGGCAGATCCTCCGGAGAAATGCCCGTGCCGTTGTCCTTAATTATAATTTCGGAATACAGGGCGTTTTCGGCTGCGTCAATTTCGATCTCGCCGCCCTCGGGGGTGTGTTCCATGCAGTTCTTCACAATATTGCCGATGGCTTCGCAGGTCCACGGGAGATCTCCCCGGAAAGCTCCGTCCGCATGGATGCGCAGCTCCTGCCCGCGCAGCTCCACGGGAATGAGCAGGGTCACACAGGCCTTTTTGAGCAGTTCCTCCAGGCTGACCTGCTCCTGCTTGAACTGCACCGTGCCGGCGTCCAGCCGTGAGATCTTCAGAAGTGTGGTGATCAGCCAGTCGATGCGGGAGAGCAGCTCGTAGAGCTCATGGATAAGCTGCTGCCTGCGCGCGTCGGTCAGCTTCGGCTCCGACAGCAGTCCAATCAGCAGATTGATAGAGATCAGGGGCGTGCGGATCTGGTGAGAGATGTCCGCGATGGAATCGGCAAGGTGCGCCTTTTCCCTTGTCAGCGTTTGCTGCTGCTCACGCAGGCGTATGGTCATCTTATAGATCTCACTGTGGAGGATGCTCAGCTCACCCTCCGAATAGCTGTCAAAATCGATAGAACTGTCGCCGTGCAGAACCTGATTGATATCATCCGCAAGGGAAGAAATCCTCTGATACCTCTTGTAAGTGCTGATGCAGAAGACCAGCATAAGGAGCAGAGAAAGCCCTGCGGCTGTCAGCCCGGCGCGAATGTCGAAGAAAAAGCAGACGGCGCAGGCGGCTGCGGAGAGCAGCAGCTGCCACAGCAGTGCCTTTCGCACCTCTTTGTTTTTCAGCAGTTTGATCATGCGTCCACCTTATATCCTGTCCCGCGAACCGTCAGAATGATCTTCGGGTCGGCAGGGTCGTCCTCAATCTTCTCCCGCAGCCGCTTGATGTACACCGTCAGCGTATTGTCATTGACATACTCGCCGGCAACATCCCAGATGGCGTCAAGAAGCCTCTCACGGGTAAGCACGATTCCCCGATTGTTGATGAAAAACAGCAGAAGGCGGTATTCCAGCGCTGAGAGGAACAGATCCCTGTTGTTCTTCACCGCCGTGCCCTTTTCGGTGTCCACCACCACATCACCGAGCTTCACCGTTTTGCCCATGCTGCTGGTGAGTCGGAGCACATTTCGGATGCGGGAGATAAGCTCTCGTGGGCGAAACGGCTTTGGAATGTAATCGTCGGCGCCCAGGTCGAAGCCCGTAACGGTGCTGAACTCGTCACCTGACGCGGTAAGGAAAATAACGGGGACATCAAACTCGGCCTTGATCGCTCTGCACGCCGCGAAGCCATTGCCCTCCGCCAGAGACACATCCAGCAGCACAAGATCCGCCTTTTCCTCCGCAAGCAGCTTCATGGCCGCCGCCTGCCCGGATACACTTCGCACAAGGTACCCTTCGCTGTTCAGATATTCGCTCAAGCTCGCAACGATAATTTTATCGTCTTCTACCAATAGTATCTTTATCATAGTCGGTCCTTTATTCTGATTGCCGCGGAATTACAACCACTTCCCGATGAAGCCATATTCCACACGGTTGCCATCGTCCCATTCTGCAATCACACGGTAAACAAAGCTGCCGCTTTTCAGATCGAACGCATATCCTCCGTCATACGGAAGAATGCCTGTGATTGTCTCAACCTCGCCGCCGTTTTGGGGGGCGCATTGTATCCGCACTGTATCCGGCTGCACCTCGAAATATAACCAGACTTCATTGGACTTTCTGTGGGAAACCAGTCCTGCCCTGACTGCCGTGATCTCCGGCAGAGAGGACTCTTCGCCGATCTCAGGCCCGCATCCAATGATGGAACTCATGGTTCCATCCTCGTTTGGTTCCGGGGACTGCCAGTAGAAGGCGCAGGGGGAAGCCGTGATCTCATCTGTTTCACCCATTGACCCGGACATCGCATTCACCAGAAGCTCCGGTACGGTGATTTGGTCGGAGGGCTGTGTCTCCTTATACGGCAGATTCATTTTTACTTCAAACTCTACCCAGTTTGCCATCGGCTCGGAATACTCCGTGCCCTCCTCGTACCGGAACTCCGTCTGCAAGCGGTATCGTTCCCCGGCTATCAGGTGATACGGAGCCGTCAGGTCATAGGAGAGCTCGTTATCCATGCCGCTGGGAATGCTGTACCCGATGTCGGGATAATCAACCTGCCGTGCGGGCGTGACCTTTTGCCATACACCGTCTTTCATTTGATATAGCTCAAACGCCTTCCCGTAGGCAATCGTCTTGCCGGAATCGTTTTTCCAGCGCAGGTCGAGCCGGAGATTCACGCTCCCGCCGCCAATACGCATAACCTCAAAGCCTACGCCCTCGGCATCGCTTCCCGCGTCAAGAATGCGAAGCAGCTCGTTCTGCCGAAATTGTGGCTCCGGCTGCTTCCCGCAGCGATAATATGTCACCGCCGCAAATGCACATGCGGCAATAGCAATTATGGCAAGAACGACCACCCATATCACGGAAACCTTTCGTTTCATCATGGTGCACCTTCCTTTCTATCTTTTTGTTCTCTTTTTCCTGCGGCTTAGCAGAAACACGGGATCGGGGTGAACGTTCAAATCCTCCCGTCGCTGATTTCAATTTTCCTTCCGCACAGATCGGCGTACCGCTGCTCATGCGTCACCAGCAGCACGGTGTTTCCGCGGCGGTTGACGGCGAGCAGCAGCTCCATGATCTCGTCCGCCGCCTTTTTGTCGAGGTTCCCGGTGGGCTCGTCGGCAAGGAGAATCACCGGGTCGTTGATCAGGGCGCGGGCGATGGCCACGCGCTGTCTCTGTCCGCCGGACAGCTCACTCGGCAGATGCTTTAGGCGGTTCTCAATGCCCAAGAAGCCCGCCAACTCCCGCAGCTTTGCCTTATCCGGCTTTTTGCCGTCCAGCAGCAACGGCATGATGATGTTCTCCTCCGCCGTCAGAATGGGAATCAGGTTGAAGTCCTGAAAGATATAGCCGAGCTTCCGTCTGCGTATTCCGGAAAGCGTCTCGTCATCGGATGAGCAGATGTCCACACCGCCTACCTCCACGCTGCCGGAGGTGGAATGCTCAATACCGCCGATCAGGTTCAGAAGGGTGGTCTTGCCGGAGCCGGACTGCCCCACGATGGCGACCATTTCACCCGGCGCAACGGTGAAGCTGACGTGATCCACGGCGTAGATATCCTCGTCGCCCTGCCGGAACACCTTGGTCAGATTTTTTACTGTAACTGCATTCATCGGAAAATCTCCTTTCAGCATGGTCATAGCGGACGAAGTACGCGCTTGAGTGAACGGTGTACGGGATGCCAGTAGGTAAACAGCAGCAGCGCCGCCAGAGCCGCGTATACTGCGGCCATCCCGCCGTCAAGGTGCAGCGGGGCTTTCTGCCATGCGCACAGCAGCGCCGTCAGCGGAAGGCTGATCAGAAACGGCGCGGCAACGGCAGCGGCGGCGGAGATCCCGTCCTGCCGGATATAGGAGCGGTACAGCGTCCGCTTTGACGCGCCCATCCTGTGGAGGGAGCGGATCAGCGGGCGGCTGCCCTCGATGTAGTCGCAGAGCCGGACGTAGAGGATCAGCAGGATGAATAGAAACAGCGCTGCAAAGATGTATCCCAACAGCAGATACACGCCGGAGGACATCTCCCGCAGGAAATCCGACCCCGACTGACGGTTGGTGACAGCATACTCCGCGCCTGCAAAATGCGTCCGCAGGGCGGCCTCCACCTGCGCGTTCATGGCAGGGTCGGTCAGGGCGATCTCGATGCCGGTTGCCGGCTCTGAGGCGATGATGTCCGCATACAGCTCATCGCTCACATAGATATCCAGCGCCCATCCGGACGGCTTCGTATCCGTCAGCGCAGCCACCGTCAGCGCGGTCACATCCTCCGGTGCGGGCTGCTTGATACCCCCGTTTACATCGCAATACGCTTCCGACCGGCAAAGCCGCAGTACATCACCGACGCCGCGTTCCGCCTTGCGGCTGACGGCGATCTCATACTTGGAAAGCGTCTGAGATGCCGCGCCAAGACCGCTGTACGGTCGGATGCGCAGCGGCGTCTCCACCTCCTCCGGGGACTCCGGCAGCAGAATATAATCGTCCGGCTCATATACGGGGCGCGCCTGCTTCACACCCACCAGAGAGGAAACATACGCTATGTCCTCAGTCGAAAAGCCTTCTCCGTCATGGGAGGAACGGGAAGCCTTTAACCCCCATTCCTCCTCCGCGCCCGTGACCTGCAAGGCAACAGTGAGGATGTTGAACAGAAGCAGAAAAACCGCCATGACGGGAACGGAAACAGCAAGGCAGGAACGGAGGCTGCGGTTCGTGCGGCTGCGCCACAGGCCGCAGAGAGTTGCCGCCGGGGTGAAACGCCGCCGGAGGGGCTTTCGTCCGCGCTTGACCTTATGCTCATTTTCCATATCATACAGCAGCGCCCGCGCAGGCTCGCGGCTGTACCGGTGCAGGGTCATGCCCAGCGACAGTCCCAGTGTAACGAAGAAAACCGCCAGATGGAGCAGAATATTCATCGGCTTCACATGAAAGATCAGCCACGCAAGGCTGTCGTGGTGGATCTCAAGAAACGCCGTGAACAGTGCTTTCAGCGATACAACGGAAATAACCACGGCGCAGGCCGCCGCCAGCAGGAACACCGCCGCAAGCTCCGCGGCAAACAGGGCGCTGATCTGACGGCGGCTGGCTCCGCAGGCGCGGAGCGTCCCAACGTCAGAGGTAAAGCGCTTCAGGTGACTTCGGTAAGCGGAACGCACCACCGATACCGAGAGCAGAATGACCAGCATATTGACGAGCAGAAGGCTTCGCTGCCCCGAAAGATGGGACGGATCGGTGGATATCCCGTGGGCGTATTCATAGCTGAACGCAGTCGGGAGCAGGGCTTCGTTGCCGGACGCTTCCATGCGCTTGCGGATCTCGTTCTCAAAAACGGTCACGCTCTCCGAATTTCTCCATTCCTCGTCCGACAGAATATGCAGGTAGATGGTGCCGTCACGATAAACGGGCGCGGACAGTCCGCGGATGCCCTCAAAATATGGCACATCCGCTTCCGTTGCGTTCCCAATGTGATAGGTTTCACCCGCGGAACGGGCAAGAAGATATTGCCGCGTGCCCCATGCATTGCTGTCCCGGTAAATGGAAATTAGCAGCGGCAGCAGAAACGCGCAGGTCAGCACCGCAAACAGCACCGCATGACGGCGGGGGCTGCGCGTGAATGAGCGCTTCATATAGAGCAGATAGGTCATAAACAAGCCTCCTGTCCAACATGGTTTATAAAATGGCGGCAGGGCAGCGACCTTGCTGCGCAAAGCCACTGCCCTGTGTATATGGCCTGTGGGCTTTGCGGTATCAATCGCGCCTACGGGTCGATGATTTATATATCAAATTTCCCTTTTTATATGTCCCTATGTGGCTCCGTAATTGTCGCCACCACCTCCCGCAGTTCCGCACTGAACTCGTCGAGATCGCCGAGTGTGATAACTCCCTCATTGATCATACGGCAGATGATTGGAAGAGGATCCGATCCTCTCATGGAGATCTGCACGCCGGCACAGCGTCTATCCTCACGGATGCGCTTGCATAACTCCCAAAACTTATCGACTTCGGAACCGTCTCCACACAACAATTCGATATATTCCTTGTTCAGCCTCCCGATATAAGCCTCCTGCCATCCGGCAAGCTTGCTTCGGAACAGACGCCAATCCCGTTTAGAACTCCAATTGGATTGCATGCTTTTGCCTCCCCTTCTTGAACATCTGCAATCATCCTGATTGATTACAAATTCACGGAATAGAAAATCAAAGCGTCCCTGTGCCGCACCATACACATCAATGTCCAGATATCCTTGTTTTATCTCATTGTATTATAGTATTGAACCTTCCCTGCGTCCGTTGCACCGATCAAGTGCGGCGCGCCCAACGCTCCGGTGTTTCATTTGCCGGCAGAAGTCTCCGTGCTCACTCCTCCAAAATCTCGTTGACTGCGTTATGGTCATACGCTGCCGCTTTCTTCCGCAGCTCGTTGGAACGCATGATCTTTTCGGACAGGCTGGCGAGGAAACACTGGAGTAACTTGACACCGATTGCAGGATGCTCCTCCAGCAGAGCCTTCAACCGCCCTCTGGAGATGCACAGCAGCTCAGTGAACTCTGCCGCCGTCCCGCTGAGGCGGAACACGCTGTGGGAAAGGCAATTTTCTCCCAGGAAACTGCCCGGTGTGAGATACGCGATCTCCAGCGGTGCGGAGCGGCTGTTTGCTTCCCGGTTGGCAACAAGCCGCAGCTTGCCCTTGAGAACAAGACAGACCTCCTCATTGTAGTCGCCGCTGGTGAATACGGTCTCATGCTCATAGTAGGTTTTTACATGGCAGTAATCAAAGAAAACCGCATGCTCTTGCTCAGTAAAAACAGAAAATATCGGCAGCTTCGCCAATACAGCCAGAAGCTCCTCCCGGGTGAGTCTTCGGCGATGCTCCTTGTCGAGATGAATCTCTGGTGCGGAAATATTGTGCCTCTCCAGCACGGCGCGGACGGCGTATCGCTCCTGCCGTACAAGGCGGATGAGCCTCTCCCATTGTGTTTGGGTGTCCAGATAGGCACGGAAGGCATCAAAGGAGGGCGGGGCATTGTGCTTGGCAATATAGATGTTCCGCATGGCTTCCATAGCAGCATCAGGATCGTTATTTGCAAGGTACTGCGATGAGAGCATCATGCTGCTTCGATAGATCTTCTCGTCCAGATCCGGCTTGAGAAATTCACCGGGATAGGGGTCAAAGTCCTCCGGGCTGACATGGACAAGATTCCCAGTTTTGTGCTGAGACTGCATTTTGGCTCGCTGATATACAAAACGGTAAATATCCTCCCGCAGACGCTTCCACTGGGGGTGGGACTTGGGCTGAGGCAGATGCTTGATGGACAGGGTATTATCCAGAAAGAAGCTGAAACCGAAGATCCGACTGTTTATAAGATAATCCACATCCTCGCCTCGGGTTACAAGGGGGTCAAAGGGTACACACTCGAAAAGCTCTCTGTGCAGGATCATGGCGCCGCCGAAGGCAAAAGTTGTGCGCTTGAGCCGCGGCCCGCTGCCGATGATCTGGTCAAAGGCTCGCGCCTTGCAGCCGAAGCGGTCCCAATAGGTCATCCACGGCTCCGGACTCACATCATCGTAGTATTGGCCCTTGCTGTTTAGGTAGTAGCCGGCAACGCCATGCACGATGTCTCCGTAAACTCTTCTGCCCAGAAATTCCAGTGAGCGCGGCACAAAGTCCGGCAGTTCGAAGACCTCGTCATCGTCGATGAGCAAAGCAGCGTCCGCCGTCAGGGTAGAGGCGGCCAATAGGCATATATTGCGCACGTTTGAGTATCCGAACATGGACAGGAGCCGGACTCCCCGATCGTTCAGTCCGGCTTTTCTCAAGATTTCAGTTATCTCGCGCAAATCTCCCGCAGTGAACAGGTATGTCTCCGCATTCAGCTGCGCCCGAACCACGATACGGAGCACCTGCTCATAGGCCGCCGCCTCTACCTCCGGGGTGGTCGGACAAATCAGAATCACCAGCTTGAAGTCTTTTTCATGGAACTGCTTCATGCTGACTAAGGTGCGCTCCAGCGTTCCCTCCTGATCCACCGGAGTGGGATGGTCATAGACGGCGTCGCCCTCCTGCCAAGGGTCGCCTGTTTTGCGGCACCAGTAGGTGGGGATTATCATGGTTTTCCTCATACGACTCGCCCTCCTTAGCCCGAAAAAGCTCTTACAGCGCGTTGGTAGACCTGCTCCAGCTTTGCCACGAACTGTGCCTGCGCAAAATTGCTGCTGGCATAGTGTGCGATGATGTCACGCCGCTCCGGCTCTGTATGATGTCTCGTCAGTTCATTCAAAATCGCAGCGCAGAAAGCTTCCTCGTCCTCCGGAGAGACCAATGTTCCCACTTGACTGTTGATAAACTCCGGCAAACCACCTTCATTGGAGCCGACAACGGGCAGTCCGCAGGCCATCGCTTCCAAGGCGACGAGTCCGAATGGCTCACGGCGGGAGGGCATTACAAAAACATCCGCCGCATTGTAGAGCCGCCGCAGCTCGTCCTGCTTCTGGTTACCAAGGAAGAAGGTGTTCCTCAAGCCAAGCTGCTTGTGCAGCTCTGACAAGCTCTCCCGCTCCTCGCCGTCGCCGGCAACCAGTGTGATGAACTCCCGATCCGCCAGCCGCTCATAGCGGCGAGCCGTGCGCAGCAACGTGTCCACACCCTTAAATGCTGCAAGCTTTCCAACAAATAGAATGACATACTCTCCGCGATAAGAAAGGCCGAGTGAATCGAAAAGCGTTTCCCTGTCCACTTCTTCCCGATAGAAAATGTCCTCATTGTAGCCGTTGGGCAACAGCAGAAGCTTATCCGTCGCCATAGGAAACTGCTCAAGTGCAAGGTCCCGATTGTCTGCGGAGATGGCCAGTACTTTTATACTTCCCGCGACGGCCTCTTCGGCAAAGCTCTGAAAGGCAGGCCACTTTTGGCAGCCCATCAGATCCGTCCCATGTATGGTTATGACCAGAGGAAGGTTGCCCAGGGAAGCCAGCCAAGAGAGACACCATGCGTGCTGTGCATGAATGATATCTGGGTGAAACTCTTGCAATGCCTGTCTCAAGGCAGCGGAGAATGCTGTAAGATACCGTGTAAGCTGCCCGACACCTAAGTCCGCAAATGTAGTCCGGCTTTGGGGATGTGTGGTGAAGCAAGGAAAATTAAAGGGGAGCTTATCTCTCTGCGCTTTACCTTTTGAAAACATCACCGGGTGCATTTGGATCCCGGGCAGCATAGGGGACGGCTGGTTTTCAGGAAAAATGACCGCAACCTCATGCCCACGCTTGCGCAGATGCAGCGCAATATTTTTGGTGTAGGTGCCGCTGCCCGATCCTTCCAGCGGAAAATGATTGATCAGCAATACTTTCATCGTCTAAACCACCTTTCTGTTAACTCGGTCCATGCCTCCTTCGTCTTTTGATGCTGTTTCACCATATCCGGCAGCCACGCTTCCGCTGCGGACTGGATATCCGGAAGATATAAGAAGCGCCTGTCGTTTGTATAGCGGTACAGTGCTTTCGCTCCATCCGACAGCCTCCGGCCTCTCTCAAAAAACTCCGTGGGCGCACGCCCCGTCTTCCAGCGGAGAAACACATTGCGGCCGATCCAGCCCGTACAGGCATAGTAGAGCCTGTCCCGAACACTGCTGTCATTTTTGAGATCCGGAATCTTGGGGTAATCCCCATAAGTATCATGGAAGATAGGCGTTTGGATATCCAGACATTTGATCTGACTTCGGGATGCCGCCAGTCCCATGAGCGTATCCTCACCTCTGGCGAGGAGCGGAGTCTTATTGTAAAAATAGTAAGGCGAGAAAAACGGCGGCAGTGTCGTCAATGCGCTCATGCGGATGCCCATGTTTCCACCCAGAACCTTTGTGGTGGGCTGCAGCTCAGGTGTCCCTGCTTCCTGTATAATAAGCCCGCCGCGAACCTCGCTGCTCTGCCAAAACTCCGCCATATCCTCCTTGTGGAGGCCCCATAGCAGGTCTGTCATTCCCTCAAAGGAAGCCGGAGGCAGGATGTTGTATCCGCTGTAATCACTGCTGGTGATGGTCGCCCCCAGAGACATCCCGTATAGATGCGCTCCGAAAAAGTCTACCTCATCAAACCCAACCTCTCCGTCAGGTGTTCGATGCAACACGCTAGGCTGCACATCCGAGTCCACAAAGATCAGGTAGTCCACGCCTGTGAACAGCGCTTCCATCAACACATGGTTCCGATTAAAGCCATAAGGAATCAGTCCGTGCGTATCAATCAACGGGCAGAACAAAAGTTGCTGAATGGATGAGAATCGGACACCAAGCTGCTTCAAAATCATATGCGCTCTTTCGTAGTTCTGAAGCCGGATCAGAGAAACCTTCGCCTTGCGCTGCAATTCTTGAATCACCTCCGGATCAGCCTCATGAGAGTATACGACAATCACGCGTTCAATCGGGTGGTCATACTTCTCGGCATTATCCAGAAATTCTGTCAGCGGATACGCAGATATAAGATTCCGCACAATCATTCCGATGGCAATTTTCATTAAAAACCCTCCTTGCTCTATCCTGTACGGCCGCACATTCTCATTATCTCAAAGGAGCGAGAAAACACAGGCTTGAACGGAGCAGGAGGGCTCTTGCCGCCTTCTTTATTGATACAGAGGAGATTCTCTAAAGTGCCGTCCTATGCGCCCGTCGTTATTGTTTTCTGAAAACAATAACTGGACAAGGATAAGCATCCTGAATACACCGCCGTCTTTTCTATAGGCATCTCATGTTATGATACCGCCTACATCTCCTGCCTCCTTCGCACTGCCTGATCTCAATTGGTAAACAAAGAACTATCGTAAAAGGTTCGTGTTTTTCTGTTATGACGAAAGATCTAAATTTCCCAACTTACTTCATGCCCTAAAAAAGAAAATCGCACAAGCAGACCGTTCGGTCCAGCCTATGCGCCGCTAATCCTGATTTGGTTTTGACAACTCCTACTGAGGAGGCTACACCAATATTGCATTCGCACAAAGCTAAACCGGATAAGATAAATGATAAACATGGCAGCAGCCTCCCTTCTATCAACGAATACTTTGGATTATTGTTATACTTTTCGTCAAAAAGCCCTTTTGCGCAACTCTTCTCTTTCGCCGCGGAGATTCTTGACGGGGGTTGCAATGGAATATGTGCTGAGATACGTAAGCGACTCTCCATCTGGAACCGCCTCCGCGTTTGATCTTGTTTCTCCGCGTTTTCCGCGGCTGCTTCTACACGGCAATTTTAAGTCAGACGCTGTGTGGATACGCTTTTAAAACGCACATTTCTTCCTCTCCCAACAGAAGAGACAGTTTTATTATATGAAAAAGATGGCACATTTTCAAGAGGTTTTTGAGTTTATTACGGCTTTGACTGATTGCTTCGATGTTTTTTCTCAGATGTTGCTCTGCCATACAGTGGCGCCTTCTCCGGCACAAGCGTTTTTTATTGAAGCGCTCCTACCAACACAAAACGGGCATCATCAAACTCATAGCTACATGTAGAGAGCGTTAGAATGTGATCAGAGAAATCTTATTAGAGGGTTTGCCTACTTTTAGCGATATATTCAACACCCCGATACAGGAAACGAGAAAGGTCTTCCCACCCAATGGTTCTGCGCTGAATACAATCGAATAACAAGAGTGAGCGCGAGCGCGGAATACATCTTCCGCGCTCACTCCAGTTTGTCGAAAAACCAATCCCATTCATAAAGCTACAGCCGAATTTCGTTCATGAAAGAGGAAAACGGCTCGAAAAAGCGGATAGATAAAACACTCCTTCCACTTCGGCGGTTTTGCCGCAGACACCGGCTTTTCCGGTACAGCCGGTGCAGAGCGCCGTCTGCTCGCACTGAAAACAAAACATCCTGTTATCCATTGTCGTTCGTCTCCTTCTGCTTTTTAGTTCAGAACCTGCATTTCCGGGTTCTTCTCTCCGAATTTCTCGCGCAGCATGTTGCAGATCTCATCCCGGGACTTGCCCTGCTTCTCGCTATTTTTAATGAGCTTATATGCCTGAAACAGCGCCGGGGGGCCGATCTCGCTGCTGAAAAAGCCGATGCCCTGATTCCATGCCAGCAGCTCGAAGGTCTGGATGATATGCAGTCCTTCGCCGTTTTTCAGCGCGGCAGCCTTTGCCTTCAACGCGGGGAAGAAGTCCATCTTTTTGCCCCGCACGTCCATCACTTCGAATGTGCAGATTTTGTCCTTCAAGTTTTCGTAGCTCATCGTCTTTACTCCTTTTACAGAAAGCTCATGCGCTCTCGAAGCTGTCCTTACCCACGCCGCACAGGGGGCACTCAAAATCCTCCGGCACCTCGCTCCACGGCGTACCGGGGGCGATGCCGCCCTCGGGATAGCCCACACTCTCGTCATACTCCCAACCGCAAAGACTGCATACATACTTCATTGTGCTTCTTCCTTTCTTTTTTCTGATGAGTTTATCATTCTTCCATCAGCCGGCCGTCCACCGTCACGGTGACCACCTGCCACGGAATGAATTTTCCGCTCTGCTGGAGCGCTTTTTTCGCCGCGTTCTCCAGCCCGCCGCAGCAGGGCACCTCCACCCGCACGACGGTGACGCTCTTGATGTCGTTCTCCCGGATGATCTCGGTCAGCTTTTCGGAATAATCCACGCTGTCCAGCTTGGGGCAGCCCACAAGGGTGATGTGCCCCTTGATAAACCGCTCGTGGAAGGCGGCGTAGGCGTAAGCCGTGCAGTCGGCGGCGATGAGGAGCCGCGCGCCGTCAAAATACGGAGCGTTCACCGGCACCAGCTTGATTTGCACCGGCCACTGGGAAAGGCGGCTCGTCTGCTGGGCTTGCGGCGTTTCCACGGTGGGCGCGCCCAGGCGCTGAAGATTCCGAGACTGGCTGCCGGGGCAGCCGCAGGGCAGGGTCATGCCCTCTTTCCGCATTTTCCGCTGCTTGTTTTCCATGACGGCCCGCTCGTCATAGGCCGCCGCCTCCCGCTCTACAAAGGTAATGGCCCCGGTGGGGCAGGTAGGCAGGCAGTCGCCCAGCCCGTCGCAGTAATCGTCCCGCATGAGCTTCGCCTTGCCGTCCGCCATGGCGATAGCTCCCTCATGGCAGGCCTCGGCGCAGGCGCCGCAGCCGTTGCATTTTTCCTTATCGATCTGGATGATCCTTCGAATCATTTTGATACCCCCTTGCGGTTTCTCTTGACTTTGTGATTTTATTCTACTATCATAATTTATGAAAGTCCGTTGGCACACCAACATGGAGACAAAAAATATGCAGATCAATTTAGCAAATACACGGCTTTTTCGCGGAATGGGGCCGTCGGACATTGAGGAAATGCTCGATTGCCTGCACGCGAAGGAGCACGCCTTTCAAAAGGGCGAGATTATTTTCCCGGAGGGGACTGCCACGGAGCAGATCGGCGTGGTGCTCTCCGGCCGGGTCATCATTGAGATGGGAGACGTGTGGGGCAATAACAGCGTCCTGAGCAGCATCGGCCCCGGCGGCGTTTTTGCGGAGGCGTACGCCTGCGTGCCGGGCGAGCCGCTGATGGTCAACGTGACCGCCGCCGAGGATACGCAAGCACTGCTGCTGAATATCAGGCGAGTACTGGAACCCTGCGCCAATGTCTGCCCGCGCCATGTACGGCTTGTGCGGAACCTGCTGACGCTCTGCTCGGAGAAAAATTTGCAGCTCTCCCGCCGGGTGCTGCACACCGGACCCAAGTCCATTCGAAAGCGGCTGCTGTCCTACTTCTCGGAGTGTATCAAGCGCACCGGTAGCTATTCCTTTGATATTCCCTACAATCGCCAGCAGCTGGCGGATTATCTCAGCGTAGAACGCAGCGCGCTTTCCAACGAGCTGTCCCTCATGCGGCGGGACGGGCTCGTCCGGTATGAGAAAAACCATTTTGATGTTATGGAGCAAATTGAGACGCAGCATTTATAACGGAAGCCGCCCACGAACACCTATTTTAAAAACAGATCACAGCTACTCCGAAATTCAAACGGGATAACTCCACGAAAGAGGTGCTTGTCATCATTGGAATGACAGGCACCGCTTTTTTTTACTTGAATTGTAAAAATAGCCATTACGTTTGTTGTGGTCGCCAATAAACAAAAATCCGAACAAGGCCTTGGCCGTTAAAAGCAGAACGGCAGGACGGATAACACAGGGTTGCCATTGCCGAAGGCATTGTAAAGGTTCTCAGTGGTTAAGCTCCACCGTTCGCCAGCACACAGCGAACAGTCACTCTATACTGACCGCCAACCGTGCAGGTAAACAGTGTGAGATCCCAATTCCCGCCTGTCATCTCTTCAATGGCGAAGGGCGAAAGTGTTTCAAGTTCAATGACCTCGTAGCCGAACATATTTCCGTCCACATCTGTAAAGGTTATCTCGTCTCCCTGTGACAGATTTTTCAGATGCCCAAAATGACTGAAATAACATGCTTTTACCTCCTGTTTTTCAATTCGGCACATAAAAAGGCACCGCTCTCGGAGGCTGAACTGCCTCACGGAAACGATGCCTTTATGGTGTGCTCCTACTATCGGACGCTAACAGTATAGCATGTTTGCATTTACATGTCATCGGCGCGAACCGTGCCATTTTCTCCACCTTTTTCTGTGCCATCGATTCTGCCGCACTCAAGATTGCTCACCAGTTCTCCAGAATACTCAGAACCTCCAGCCAGGAATCCACCTCGCCGGCAGGGGCAGACCATAGGCGCAGGGCGATGATATTGATTGCCTGCGTGCGGAGCCGGTAATAGTGCCGGGCAGAGATGTCCAAACGGTACAGAAGCTCCTCGTGCATCAGCTTGTCCGGCCCGAGAAAGGTCATGTAGATGATGTCGTACATCTTGTGCCCGTTGACCGGTTTGGATTTCAATATGCTGACCGCATCGTTGAGCCGGTCAACCAGCAGGCGGGAGCGGCGTACACTCTCCATCCGGCCTTCCAGCTTTCGATTGTTCATCCCAAGTTCCAGGTCGATCCGATCCAGCAGCGTATCCAGATCCTTCAGCGGGCGATCCAGCTCCTCTGCTACGCTGGACGGGAAGCATTCCAGCGTCCAGAGAATGGTTCGGTAGTGCTGCAGCAGGAGAAGCGTGTTATGATACATGCTTTTCTTTTTCTCCTTTTTGGCTTGGCGGACTCTGTCATCATCGATAGACGAATCTCCCAGAATGCCGCGCTTTGTTAGAAGCTCAATAAATGCGGCGGACTGCTGCGACAGCTTGGTTTCCTGCTGTTCATAAAGCGCCTTTCCGGCACTGCTTTCGATTTTGCTCATGTCGATTCTCCTTTCCGATTTCGTGAGTGTAAGAAAAAATCCGCGTAAGCACATGGCCCGCGGATGTGGTTCGCATCTATGCGGCGTAGTCTACTACTTACACCTCTGCAGTCATAGATACAGTTCTGACAATTCCAACACAGAGAAATATACGCGCGTATTATAGAGGACGAAAGTGCAACGCGATTTTTTGATACCTGTTCGGCATAATCAGTGGTTCTCATGATAATGATCCTGCGGCTATACCAAAGGATCATCTTGTTCAGGCGTGCATTGTCCGAGCCTCCAATATGCGCATTTCCTGCGCAAATACGCATTTTCTCAATAATGCGTTCAATTTCTGCGCCGGTGGGCAGCGAAGCCTCTGTATCCAGCGGATAAAGTCTATTGAAAATGAGGCAGCCGTAGGAGCCCGGCAGACGGTGCAGAGCGAAGGCATCCCCATTCTTCTGAAAAAATCTCCACACCTTTGTCTTTTCCCAGCCCCAGCGTCGTCCCAAGGTTTCCAATGTCAAAGCGGCGCCAAGTCTCCCGAATTGAACGGCAGGCGCCAGACAGGAAAACGCATTGCCGGTCTCCTGCCAAACCGTGTGGCACCAGAGGTCCAGCCATGCATCTGATTCGCCGAATGTATAATGCCGATCCGCGAGGCGCTGCGTGATGTTGCGGGGAAGGCAGATAAAGCCATAGCCGTCTGTTGCGTAGACTGCTCCACTCATGCATTCGGCGCCGGAGCATTTTACGACCCAATCGGTGATGATATATTCCAGCTTCTTTGTTTTCTCGTCAAGCGTGTAACGGATATACCCGAACCGGCTGAGCGTATCCATGATTTCCAGAGCCTCCGTGCGCCTTTTGACGCCCAGAATGCTCTTCAAGCCGACCACGCCACCGGACCACATTCCCGGCATTACATCGTTTGTGTATCCGCAGTATTTTGCCCGACCCTTGCGAAATGCCGCCCGCGAGGCCAGCTTTGCCCAATAACCCATGATTCCCTTGCCGACCGGCAAATGAGTCCTGGGCAGCTTGACCCATTGGTATCTGAACAGGCATTTCGGCATGACGGGTTCCTCCTTTCTACGATTGGATATAAAAACAAGGCAGCCCCTTTAATCGAGAGACTGCCCTTGCAGCATGTGGTTACTATATTCTTACTTGAAGTCCGGGTAACGATTCCTTCTGCACTCCTACGAGATACCAGTCGTTTCCGTACTCTATGCGATTGGGTATCCATTCGCCATTTATCAAGACCTCCATTGCAGTTCCGCAGTGCAGGCCGCCATAACTGTTTCCTTCCTCATACAAAACGTCAAAGCGATTTGTGGAGGAGTAATATATAAGCATCCCTTTTTTCATGTGGGCTTACCTCCTGACAAAGAATTTAAAATCATTTTCCCATAGTCATATTTTATGAAATTAGTACAAACCGCATCAGCGTCAATGCAGTTCATTTTTACTTAGGGGTGTTCATGAAAAAAACTCCGCAAATTCACCTTGTGTTGACCCTTCAGTTAACCCATTTACTCACCCATTTGTCCCGGTTAACCCATTTTTAGCCCTTATAAAATGGGTTAACCGAGGTCAAATACGGTCAAGAACAGCGAAAAGCTTCAAAAGCAATCAGACGAAAAAGGTATAAGAAAACCCCGGAAAACCTTGATTTTCCGGGGTTTTTGAGCTTTTGAGTTGTAAATTTGCGTCCGATCAGCGCTTGCTGAACTGCGGAGCGCGACGAGCGGCTTTGAGGCCGTACTTTTTACGCTCTTTCATTCTCGGGTCGCGGGTCAGGAAGCCTGCGGCCTTCAGGGATGCGCGGTAGCTCTCATCGACGAGGAGCAGTGCGCGTGCGATGCCGTGACGGATAGCGCCGGCCTGGCCGGAAACGCCGCCGCCGTGGACGGTAGCCTCGATGTCGACCTTGCCGACGGTGCCGGTGGTGACCAGGGGCTGACGAACGATGAGCTTCAGAGTCTCAAGACCGAAGTAATCGTCGATATCACGGCCGTTGATGGTGATAACACCGGTGCCGTTGGGGATGAGGTGGACGCGTGCTACAGACTGCTTTCTGCGTCCGGTGCCGTACATATACGGTCTTTTGCACTTATAAGTTGCCATATTCTCTTCCTCCTATTAGCGATCCCAAACTTCGGGCTTCTGAGCTGCATGGGTGTGCTCTGCACCGGCGAAAACGCGCAGGCGCTTGAGCTGCCACTGAGCTATGGTGTTCTTCTGAAGCATGCCGCGGACTGCAAGACGCATTGCCAGCTCCGGGCGATTTGCCATCAGGTGCTTGTACTGAGTCTCCTTCAGGCCGCCGACCCAGCCGGAGTGAGTACGATAGTACTTCTGCTCGAGCTTCTTGCCGGTCAGGACTGCGTCCTTTGCGTTGATGATGATGACGTAATCGCCGCAATCGACGTGAGGAGTATAGGTGGTCTTAAGCTTGCCGCGAAGCAGATCGGCAGCAATTGCAGCGGTCTTGCCGAGGGGCTTGCCTGCTGCGTCAAGGACGTACCATTTTCTTTCAACGGTCTCCTTGGTAAGCATTGTCGTGGACATATTTGTGCCTCCAAAAAATTTAAATATACTTTGACATTTTAACGGGGCGCTATTAAAATACAAACATTGAAAATAGCGTGCTCTATTTTTATACCACAGCCGCGAAACAGTGTCAATACCGATTTTAATCCGCGTTTGATAAACTCGCAAAATCTCGCAAATGCTCCTCAAATCGGCTTGATGCTCAATTTCATTTTTGCATTTTTCGAGAGGTTTTAGCATGGACATACGCGCACTTAACGAATTTACCGGCATTATCCGCAAGGCCGTGGACGATTACGGCATGATAAACGAGGGCGACAAGGTCGCAGTCGGCGTTTCCGGCGGCAAGGACAGCATGCTGCTCCTGTTGGCGCTCAAGCATCTGCAAAGCTACTATCCCAAGCATTTCGAGCTTGAGGCGATCACGATAGAGTTGGGCTTTGAGGGCATGGATTTTACGCCCGTGCGCGAGATGTGCAGGGAGCTGGACATTCCCTACACCTGCCTGAAAACCGACATCAAGGAGATAGTCTTTGACGTGCGCAAGGAGGATAATCCCTGCTCGCTGTGCGCAAAGATGCGGCGCGGCGCGCTCAACGACGCGATCCGCGCGCGCGGCATATCCAAGCTCGCGCTCGGCCACCACTTCGATGACGCGGTCGAAACGTTTCTCATGAGTCTGCTGTTCGAGGGGCGGCTGAGCTGCTTCCGGCCGGTGACGTTCATGGATCGCAGCGGCGTTACGCAGATACGTCCGCTCATCTACGCCGGCGAGCAGAAGATCATAAACCTTGCCGACTCGCTTGATATCCCGATCGTCGAAAATCCCTGTCCGCAGGACAAGGCCAGCAAGAGATATGAGATAAAGCAGCTTATAAAGACCCTCTCCGCCACATATCCCGACATGAAGTCGAAGGTGTTCGGCGCGATGCAGCGTCTGCCGCTGCCCGGCTGGGGCATTGAAAGTTAAATGAAAAAGAGCACCCGACCGGGTGCTCTTTTTTTGCGATTATGCTTTTTACTTGTCCTTATCGTCGGGGCTCATATCGAACTCAAGCTCCGCGTCGCACTTCGGGCAGCGGATCGAGCCGAAATCGAGATCCTCCTCATAGACGGTGATCGTTTCGCCGCATTTCGGGCAGGTAACTTCGTACTCCTGCTCGTCGCCGCAGCTGCCGCAGCAGCCGGTGCAGACGTCGGCGTCGTCATCATCGTCATCGATCTCGTCGTAGTCCTCGTCATCGTCGTCCATATCGCCGATGCAGAGATCCTCGAGGTATTCCATATCCTCGCTTATATCGCTGATGCTGTCGGAAAGATCCTTTGCATGAGCGTCAACGGCTTCGATATCGTCGGCCATGGCTTCGAGCACGTCGATAACGGCGAGCATCAGCTTGCCCTCGTTGGTGCTGTCCTTAATGCCGAGGCCGTCTGCAAGACCCTTGAGGTATGCGACTTTTTCACTTACTGTCATATTAATAAATTTTCCTCCATTTTTGCGTCGGTATGCCGACAGGCAACCGATAGCCGATAGCGGATATTTTTTTAGCAGCGCCTTTTAGTAGCGCCTTTGCGCTGATACCGATACGTTTATTGCGATTGCACGACCGGTGGGTGCAGGCAAAACCGCGGCAAGCAGGCGAGCAATGCTCGCCCCTACGGCTGCGTTGCCTTAAGGGACGCGCTTTAATTCAACCCCTCGGCAGCAAAGCTGCCTGCTCCCCTTGACAGGTGAGCCAATGGGGTGCGGTGCAAAACGCAGCTTGCACTAATGTATGGCGGCAGTTTTCCGGTTTTGCCGGTAACTTCGACACCGGGCACCGGCAAAACTCAGCTTGCACTACCGGGTTGCGTAGCAGTCACAGCATATTCCAATGTCCCGAACCGGGCCACCAGAGATAACCGTATTGGTAGGTGCTTCAATGCGCCTCTAAAATCACTTGGAGCGGCTGAGGTACTCGCCGGTGCGGGTGTCGATCTGGATCTTCTCGCCGGGCTCGATGAAGAGGGGAACCTTGACCTCTGCGCCGGTCTCGAGGGTTGCGGGCTTGGTCGCGTTGGTAGCGGTGTTGCCTGCAAAGCCGGGGTCGGTGTCGGTGACTACGAGGTCAACGAAGAAGGGAGGCTCGACGTTGAAGACCTTGCCCTTGTAGGAATAGATGGTGCAGGGCATATTCTCTTTGACGAACTTGAAGCTGTCGTTAAGGACGGACTCGTCAACAGGCTCGAGCTCGTAGGTTTCGGGGTTCATGAAGTAGTAAAGGTTGCCGTCGTTGTAGCTGTATTCCATGGTCATACGATCGACGGTAGCGCTCTCGAACTTTGCGGTGGGGTTGAAGGAAGTTTCGGTGACGGCGCCGGTGATGACGTTTTTCATCTTGGTGCGCACGAAAGCTGCGCCCTTGCCGGGCTTAACATGCTGGAACTCGACGACCTGCATGACCTGACCGTCCATCTCAAAGGTAACGCCGTTTCTGAAATCGCCTGCTGTAATCATAATAGGTGATCCTCCTATGTGAATTAAAATTAATGTCTATAGCCTTAATAGTTTACATTAAATTACGCCATATTGCAACGATTATTTTTTGCTTTTGTTCTTATTTGCATTATCCGGCGCGTCGTTTTCGCGTTTTCCGGTGCGTTTTTCAAACGCGATCTGGAACATATAGACGACCATCGCCAGAACGCCGACTATGTAAAGCACGTTCCGCAGCACCTCCGGAAAAGCCGGAATGAAGCTTTGCAGCAGCGCCGTTACGCACACGACTATGAATCCGCCGTAAAGAAACGGCGTGAGCGAGAAGTTCATTTTTCTTTCTTTCTTGTTTCCCTTTGCCATTGTTTTCCCTCCGTTACAGTATCAAAAGCTGCTTTGCGGCCTTTGTTATCACTTCGCATCCGCCCTCGCGCAGGATGAGCACATCCTCGATCCTCACGCCGAATTTGCCCGGCAGATATATGCCCGGCTCGGCGGATATCACCGCGCCCTCCGGCATCGGCGTTTTCACCGACGGAGCCGCCGCCGGCGATTCGTGGATATAAAGCCCCAGCGAGTGGCCGAAGCTGTGTCCGAAATATTCGCCGTAGCCTGCGTCGGAGATCACCTTGCGCGCAGCGCCGTCGATCTCCGCGCCGGTGACGCCGGCGGCGGCCCTTGCAATGCCTGCAAGCTGGGCGCGCAGGACGATATCGTATACGTTTTTCATCTCGTCGGTAGCGTATCCGACGGCGACGGTGCGCGTCATGTCCGAGCAGTAGCCGTCCTTTATGCAGCCGAAATCCATGGTGATAAAATCGCCCTCACGCACAACGGCGTCCGACGGAACGCCGTGCGGCATGCTGGAGTTTGCGCCCGTCACGGCTATGGGGTCAAAGCTGTTGCCCTCGCCGCCGTGCTTGAGCATTCGGTAGCTTATCTCGGCGGCGATATCGCGCTCGGTGATGCCGGGGCGGATGATGCCGAGCACATCGTCCAGCGCCTTCTCGGCGATCGCCTGCGCGCGGCGCATGCTGCGAATTTCCGCCTCATCCTTGGATGCGCGCAGCCTGTAAAACAGGCTCTGGCACGGGTGCAGCTCAACTCCGAGCACCTTCTGCCAGTTGAGGTACGCCCCGTGCGAGAGCGAAAACTCCTCCGCGCCGAGCTTTTGCACACTGCATTCGGTCATTGCCTCGCGCACGAGCTGCGAAAGGCGCTTGCCTGCGCCGAACATGCGCACCGTTATATCGCCCGAAACGCTTTTTTCCGCCGCCTCGATATAGCGCGAGTCGGTCAGCAGGAACGCCCGATCGAGCGTTATGAGCACCGCGCCGTCCGTGAAGGCAAAGCCCGCTGCGTAGCGCTGATTCAGTTCATCGGTTATAAGCACCGCGTCAAGCCCGAGGTCTATGAGCCCGCCGCGTATTTTTTCAAGTCTTTCCACTTTGCGCCTCCGTCTCAGAAGCCGCCGCCCGGCTCGTCGCTTATCGGCTCGAACGAGGCTGCCCGACTGAATGGCGTCCTGAAGATCGACCAGCAGTGAAGATCGACGAGCAGTATCGAGCCGTCGTTGCCGCTCTGGAATATGCCGCGGACTATCTCCGTTCCGTCGGCAAGCTCATATGAAACGGCTATGTTCGGCTGCGCGTCGGGAATGAAGCTTTTGACCTCCACACCTTCGCCGGTCGTGAGGTAGTTGCGCTGCCAGAGCATCCTGCCGGAGGTGTAGATCTTCACGTTGTAAACCGTCTCCTCGGCCGAGAGGACAACGCTCTGGCCATCTTCGTCAACGGTGACCGTGCCAAGGATATTCAGGCTGCTGCGGTCGAGCTTGTCGCCGTCGTCGGCCAGCAGCATGCCGTTATCTCCCTCGTATTCGACCGGCATGAAGCTTTCGTCGATAAACTCGGAAAGCGCCGAATACGGTATCTCGAACGTCAGCACGCCGCGGCTGTATGGCGCGATGTCATAGGGATTGGCGTAGAACACAAGGCCATTGTCGCTGAAATACCAGTTTGCGCCGGCATCGACGAGATCGCTTATCGTGCTCTCAAAATCGTCAAACAGGATGCTGACGCCGCCCTCTTTGTAATCGTCCCCGGCTGCAAGGCCGATGACGTAGTTTTTGATGAAGGTCTTGAGCTGCTCCTCGTTTTTGGCAATGTCCGCAATGGTCAGAAGCGAGCCGTCATCGGCATTATAGCTGCGGCTGGTGCGCGTAGAATCGGCGTGTATGCCGCCTACATCCTGTGAAACGTCAAACACGACGCTTAAAACGCGTGTATCGCAGCGCGTCACGCTCGGCGCGCAGTAGTAGCTCAGCTCGATCGGCTCGCCGTCGGTCTGATCCTCGGCAACGCGCTGGGTGTACTCCGCATCGGCCCCGAACTTGACATACAGCTCCGCCAGCGACGAATTTATGCGCTCGGCCGCGCGCTCGTCCTTCGAGCTTATCGTTGCCGTGCCGAGGCTCTGCCTGTAATACGTCGTGCCGTCGCCGCTTTTAAGCTCCTTATCCTCGAAGCCGTAGCTCACCGTCATGTCAAACTGCGGCACATAGGTTCGCTTCTCGTAATCGCCGCCGTGCTGGCATGCGCACAACGCCCCCAGCATCGCGCAGCAAAGCAGCATGGAAATTGTCTTTTTCATTATCTTCAACCTTTCACACCGGTATCAAAATGTTAACAAACTGCTAACAAAACCGTTGAATTTCAAGGGTTTTGCACACTTTCAACAAAGTTATCAACACATTATGTAAATCACAGAGGGCTATCCGCATTCAGAAAGCCCTGGATGCCGCGCGCGCAGTAAGTATCGAGCACATAAGCCACTCGCTCGGGCGCGGCCTTCATGCCGGTATCGAGCCAGTATTTGACCACAGTCGATATGGACGAAATGAGCAGCTGTTTAAGGCACTGCGAAAGAGTCTCGCTCACATCCCCGAGCGTCAGGATCTCCTGCTCGAGGTAGTCGTCGGCGTGCTTTGCAATGACCTTGAGCATCGCGTCATGGTCGCCGTAAGGGCCGGCAAAGACGCGGCAAAGCTCTCGGTTTTCGCTCAGAAGCCGCAGCGTTTGCAGCGATGTCAGGCGCTTAAGCCCCGACTCCTGAAGCCGCTGCGCAAGCGCGTCGGAAAGTTGATCCTCCAGGCTCCTTTTCAGCTCATACGGGTCGGAATAGTGCGCGTAGAACGTGCCGCGGTTTATGTCCGCCTCGCGGCAGATCTCCGTCACGCTTATTTTTTCGATAGGTTTTTCGGCGAGCAGACGCAGAAAGCCATCCCTGATCGCCTGCTTGGTGTATCTTACTCGTCTGTCTTCCTTCTTTGGCTTCGCTGTTTCCATTCCCGCCACGCTCCTTATTTCTTTATACATACATCTTACTATACAAATGATAGAAAATCAACACAATGCCTGTTTTTTTAGTGGCGATTTGACGCAGCTACGGATACATATATTGCGGTATCCCGGTGTCGAAAGTGCCGACAAAACCGTCACGTTTCGCATCCCTAAATGCACCGCACCCGTAGGGGCGATCATTGATCGCCCGATTGCCACGGTTTTGCCGGCAGTTTCCGGTCGGGCTGGCGCAACAAATGTATCGGTATCAGCGCAAAGGCGCAATTAAAAAAGTGCCGCAGGCACACCACAATTATTCACTATTAATTATTCATCATTCATTATTCATTGGGGCGGTCACAGACCGTCCCTTTTGTCTTCCCCTTGCGGAGCTTGAGGGGAAGATGCCGCTTGCGGCAGATGAGGTGTAAATAAATCCGCGCCGTAGGCGCTACATTTTTTCAGTGGCGCATTCACATAGTGCCGATGCGTTTATTGCGGTTGCCCGGTGTCGAAGTTGCGGAGGAAACCGTGCGTGCCTCGCCACACGGTAGTGCGGCGCTGAATTTTGCGCCGCACCCAATTGTCTTCCCCTCAAGCTACGCTGGGGAAGGCAAGCGCCGCCAATGAATAATGAATGATGAATAATTAATAGTGAATAGTGAACAGGTGCGATGGGGGTACGGGCAAGAACTTTTGTAAAAAATGATAAAACGCGAAAAAAGTGCTTGACAAAACTCCGATATGGCGCTACTATGCCCACGTCAAAACAAACTGACAAATCTCGAGGAAAGGCAGAAAGCATCGATGAAGAAGCTGAGCAACGCAATGATGATGATGTACATGTGCATGTGCCGCATGTGCATGTTTCGTCGCGCTCACTTCGGTCAAAAACTTTCTGAAACCTGTTTAACGGCTTAAAGCCGAACCTCTTTGGATAGTAAACAGCGGAAGGTCGATGACCTCCCGCTGTTTTTTGTTTATCCGAAACGATTTCGATTTGAAAGGAGATGTGCCGTATGAAATGGCAGGTCATGCGAATGTGTCCCCGGGACACAGAGGATATTAATTACTGACAGACTACACGGCCCATTAAATTCTAAAACTTTTAAGGAGAAAACGAAAATGAAAAAGTTCACCAAAATAATCGCACTTGCACTCGCGGTAGTGCTCGCATTCAGCCTCGCGGCATGCTCCGGCTCCAATAACGGCGGCGACAACGCCTCCGACAAGGTCATCAAGATCGCAGTTCCCAACGACACAACCAACGAAGCCCGCGCACTGCTCCTCCTCCAGGAGGCCGGCATCATCAAGCTCAAGGACGGCGCAGGCATCACCGCAACCAAGAACGACATCGCAGAGAACCCGTACAATGTTGAGATCGTTGAGGCCGAGGCCGCAGCGATCCCCCAGCTTCTGCCCGACGTTGACTACGCAGTCATCAACAGCAACTATGCAATAAACGCAGGCCTCAACCCCGTTAAGGACTCCCTGTTCAAGGAAGGCTCCTCCTCGGCATACGGCAACATCCTCGCAGTCAAGGAAGGCAACGAAAACACCGACGCAGTCAAGGCACTCAAGGCAGCTCTCGAAAGCAAGCAGGTAGCAGACTTCATCAACGAGAAGTACAACGGCAGCGTAGTTTCCACCGTAGATAACCTCACCGACGGCTTCGACAGCAGCGTTGACTACGCAGCTCTCGCAGGCACCACCATCTCCGTTGCAGCATCCCCCACTCCGCACGCAGAGATCCTTGAGGTCGCAAAGCAGATCCTCGCAGAGAAGGACATCACCCTCGACATCCAGACCTACAACGATTACGTCGTTCCCAACAACGTTGTTGAAGACGGCACCGTTCTGGCAAACTACTTCCAGCACTCTCCCTACCTCGATGACTTCAACGCCGAGCAGGGCACCCACATCGTCTCCGTGGCATCCATCCACGTCGAGCCCATGGGTCTATACGGCGGCACCCAGACCACTCTGGACGCAGTCTCCGGCAAGTAATTAATATTAAATAGCAGCCGGCAGGGTCAAGCTCCCTGTCGGCTACATCAGAGAGAGGGAAACGACAGTGATCGAACTAAAAAACGTCAGCAAGACCTTTGACTCCGGAACAGGCGAGGTTGACGCGCTCAAAAACGTCACGCTCACCATAAACGACGGAGACATATACGGAATAATAGGCATGTCCGGCGCAGGAAAGAGCACGCTCGTGCGATGCATAAACCTGCTCGAAAAGCCCTCGAGCGGCGAGATAATCGTAAACGGCGAGAGGCTTGACACAATGAGCCCGGCTCAGCTTCGCGCGGCAAGACGCAACATAACGATGATCTTCCAGCACTTCAATCTGCTCATGCAGCGCACATGCCTGAAGAATATCTGCTTCCCGATGGAGCTTGCAGGCGTCAAAAAGGCCGAGGCCGAAAAGCGCGCAAGAGAGCTTCTTGAGCTTGTCGGTCTTCCCGACAAGGCAAACGCCTATCCCGCTCAGCTCTCCGGCGGCCAGCAGCAGCGCATAGCCATTGCCCGCGCGCTTGCCACCGACCCCAAGGTTTTGCTGTGCGACGAGGCCACCAGCGCCCTCGATCCGAAAACGACACGTCAGATCCTTGAACTGATAAAGGACATAAACCGGAAGCTCGGCATAACGGTCGTCATCATCACCCACCAGATGAGCGTTGTCAAAGAGGTGTGCAACCACGTTGCCATCCTCGATGACGGCGAGGTCGCCGAGGAGGGCCTTGTCGCCGCGGTGTTCGCCGCACCCAAGTCCCCTGCCGGACGCAGGCTCGTGTTCCCCGGCGGAGTTGACGAAATGGTCTCCGACCCCAAAGCCGAGCGCCGCGTAAGGCTCATTTTCCGCGACAGTCAGACCACAGCCATCCCTCTTGTCGCGCGCCTTGCATCCGAGGAGAACATCTTCTGCAACATCATTTCCGCATCGACGCAGAAGCTCTCCGAGGAGGTCTACGGCAGCCTTCTGATAGGCATCCCCAGCGCCCATTTTGACAGAGCGCTGAAATTCATTTCATCCGTTGCAAACGTCACGGCAGAGGAGGTGGACGGCAATGTACAGTAATCTGTTTTCCGAAAAGTCCGTTCAGGATCTTATCTCGATACTGCCCAGTCTGCCGACCGCTCTGTGGGAGACGTTTTACGTCACCGTTCTGAGCACCGCGCTTTCCCTCGTGATCGGGCTTCCGCTCGGCGTTCTGCTCGTCACCGGCGAAAAGGACGGCGTTCTGCCGCTGCCGGGCTGGCTGATGCACCTGCTGAACATCATAATAAACCTGCTGCGCTCGATCCCCTTCCTTATATTGATGATCATGGTCCTTCCTCTCTCCAGAGCGCTCATAGGCACCGCCGTCGGCACGACGGCGACGATCGTTCCGCTGGTCGCGGCTGCATTCCCCTTCGTTGCGCGCCTTGTCGAGAGCAGCCTGCGCGAGCTTGACGGCAACATCATCGAGGCCGCGCAGAGCATGGGCGCATCGCCCTTCCAGATAATCTGCAAGGTCATGATCCCCGAAAGCGTACCCTCGCTGATCCAGAACGTCACCATCGCACTGACGACCATCCTCAGCTACTCGGCAATGAGCGGCATCATCGGCGGCGGCGGACTCGGCAAGATCGCCATCGACTACGGCTACTATCGCTACAAGTACCTCATCATGGTCGTTGCGGTCATCATCCTCATCCTGCTCGTCCAGTTCTTCCAGAGCCTCGGAACATATCTGGCAAAGAAGAGCGACAAGCGGCTCAAATAAAAATCCCCTCTCTAAAAATTCTCTCTTATTATTATACCATCGGTTGACAAGGACAGACACGGTTTTGACGGGCAGAAATACGCCCATACCGCGTCAAGCCCCTTGACAATACAGCAAGTATTCTCTTCGGGTCTTTCCTTGTCTGTCCGCATTTCTGCACCGGCAAAACTGCCTTGCACCTGTCAGCAATGAATTTTCGAGTGATTTTTGTTTTTTGAGGTGCAGGCGGGCTGACGCCCGTCAAAGCGAAAAGGGCAAAAAGCGCCGAAAAGGCATGCTGTCAGGCGTGTTTGCCCTTGTTAACCGATGGTAATGTATAATGAACAGTCCTTTTCGGACTGTTCATTTTTTTAGGCAAATCGCGCCTAATGCTTGATTTTAGGACTGATAACTGATATTGTCTATGTTAAATAAAGTTACTTTATTGTAAGTTTATTTTGAGTAAAAGTCGATGCAAGGGTGGTTATATGAAGAATACATTCAAAATATTCTTTTCCGACATTAAAAGCCTCTCCAGGCACTTCTTTGCAGTCCTCGTCGTGATCGCCATAATGATCATACCGGCACTGTATGCGTGGGTAAACATCTACGCAAACTCCGATCCTTACGGAAACACGGGCAACATAAGCGTTGCCGTCGCTTCCGACGATCTGGGCTATGAAGGCCAGAACATGGGTGAGAGCGTACTCGAAGGCCTGAAGGACAACAAGTCGATAAACTGGGTGTTTACCGGCAGCACCGATAAGGCCATCAAGGGTGTTGAAAGCGGCAAATATTACGCCGCCATCGTCATAGGCGAAAATTTCAGCCGCAACATGTATGATCTCAAAAGCGCGCTGACCGACAACGAAAGCACCGTTACATATTACAAAAACGCGAAAACAAACGCCATTGCCGTGAAGATCACCGACACGGCGGCCGAAACGGTTCAGAATAACGTTAAGGTGCAGTACCTCAAGGTGCTGTTCCAGACCGTTTTCACCAAGGGTCAGGAGCTTGGCGAGGACATCGACGAGGAGCAGGCGGTAAACGCCGTTATCGCGCAGCTTACCGACCTGAGCAAGAGCCTGCGCCATTACAGCGACTCGGTCGGCCGCTTCGTCAGCGACAGCTCGTCGATATCCTATGTTCTCTCGGGCATTGGCAGCAGCACGGCAAACGCCTCGGCGGCGCTCTCCGGCAGTCAGGCAACGCTAAACTCCGCGCAGGCGGCAGTTAGCAATGCGCAGACCTCGATAGATCAGCTCGCCAACGGACTTGACGGCAAGCTCGCAGAGCTTGAGGCTGATCTTGACGCGGTAACGGACGCGCTGAACAAGCTCGCCTCCAGCGAGGTCATAAACGGCAGCATCGAGCTGCACAATCAGATGGTCGATAACGCGAAAAACGCGGCGGCCAAGCTCCAGACGCATCTTGAAGCGCTGCGCGCCATCCTTCCGGAAAACAGCGCGCTGAGCGGAACGGCATACGTTGCCAACACCCTCGACGCGCTCATCGAGCGCACAAAGCAGATGCAGAACCAGCTCGACCTGCTTTATAACGACGCGAGCTTCGTCGAGGATGCGGCGAACATCACCGGCGCGTGCGCCGACACGGTCTCGCTCATGCGCTCGATGATAACAAACCAGCTTAAAACCGGCATCGACATGATGCTCACGAACCTCTCGAGCACGCTGAACATGATGAGCCCGCTCATCTCAAGCCTCGGCATAACGCTTGACGATATCGCGCCCGTTGTCGAGTCGGCAGGCGATACGCTTTCGTACGTCTCCTCGGCAATGACAAGGCTCCAGTCGCTTATGACCCGTGTTGCAGATGCCTGCGACCAGCTTCTTATCAAGATAAACGAGGGTACGGCAGACGAGCGGCTCCAGACGCTCATAACCGTCCTCAACGGCAACGCGGAAAAATACGCGGAATTCCTCTCCTCGCCGGTGAGCGTGACGGAGGAGACCATCTATCCCGTCGCAAGCTACGGCGATGCAATGACGCCGTTCTATTCCGCGCTGGCCATCTGGGTCGGCGGCGTTATACTCACCGCGATACTCAAGGTCGAGGCCGAGCCTAAGGGTCTGCGCAACGTGACCGAAGGCCAGAAATACTGGGGCAAGTTCCTCCTGTTCTTCGTCCTCGGACAAATACAGACCGCCGTCATCGTTCTGGGCGATATATATCTGCTCGGCTGCCAGTGTCAGGAGCCGGTCATGTTCTGGGTGGCGTCGGCAATAACGAGCTTTGCCTTCACGGCGGTGATCTATTCGCTGGCGCTGGCGTTCGGCGATATCGGCAAGGCGATCGTCATCGTCATCGTCGTCATGCAGGTCGCAGGCTCCTCCGGCTCCTACCCGATCGAGATCCTGCCGGATATATTCAGCAAGATCTACCTCTTCTTCCCCTTCCCCTACGCCATAAACGCAATGCGCGAGGCGATATGCGGCATGTATCAATGGGACTACTGGATCTATCTCGGCGAGCTTATGATATTCGCCGTCGGCGGCATACTCATCGGCCTTGTGCTGAGAAAGCCTTTTATAAAGCTCAACCGCTTCGTAGAGCACGAAGTGGAGAAATCGGGGGTGCTGTGATATGGCGAAGAAACTCAATGTCCGCATCCGCGAAAACAGCACCGATGTGCTTTACGGCAAGCTGCTTATGTACGCCGAGCAGGTGCATCAGGGCAACAAGCGCCGCATAAGGCACGGCCTTGTGAGCCTTATAGTGATCCCGATCGTTCTCATGGTCGTTCTTCTTCTGACAGAAAGCTCGCGCATAGTGTTCCTGCTTATCTGGATCGCGTGCATGTTCGTCGTTGCGGCGTTTTTGCTGTACGTCGCTTATTCCGACTGGATGCTGCAAACCACGATAAACGAACTGTCGCGCGATGAGCTGGGCGAGCTGGACAGCCTCATAACCGTCAAGCAGCCGCGCAGCCTTAAGCTGCTGAAAAAGCTTGAAGAGGAGGTGACGAAGTGAAAAATATCTTCGCAATATGCAGAAACGATCTGCGCAGAATATCTTCAAACGTCGTCGCCATAGTCCTCATCCTCGGACTTGCCGTTGTTCCGTGCCTGTATGCGTGGTTCAACATCTTCTCAAACTGGGACCCCTACGGTCCGGACGCGACCTCGCGCATAAAGGTCGCCGTCGCGTCGGAGGACGCCGGCGCCTCGGTGCTGGGACTTAAAATCAACATCGGCTCGCAGGTCATATCCGCGCTCGAGGCAAACGACACCATCGGCTGGCAGTTTGTTGACACGAAGCAGGAAGCACTCGACCTTGTTTACAGCGGCGACTGCTACGCGGCTCTCGTCGTGCCCGATGATTTTACCGCAAACGTCACAAGCTTTCTAAGCGGAGACATCACCAATCCCGATATCATTTTCTATCAGAACGACAAGAAAAACGCCATCGCGCCGAAGATAACCGGCAAGGCAAAGACTGCCGTTCAGGAGCAGGTAAACGCCACATTCGTTCAGACGATATCCGACGATATCGCGTCGCTGATCTCCGTTGCCAACGCAAACGGCATCTCGGCCGAGGATCTTCTCAACGATATGAGCAAGGACATAAACGACCTGAGCGCCAAGCTTTCCGACTGCTGCGCGGCTCTGAGCGCGGCAAACGGACTGACAAACTCAGCGCGAAACCTTATAAACGTTTCGGTGAAGCTGTGCAACAGCACCTCGGCAAGCCTTGAGCAGTCAAAGGCTCTGCTGGACAAAACCGGCGACGACGCGGCAACGATAAATAACCGCATCGACACGACGGTGCAGAGCGTGACCACCGCGCTCGCGCAGGCAGACTCCAACCTCGCTGCCATTCAGGCAAGCCTCGAGGACGCCTTTTCCGACATAAACCGCTATAACGACTACGTTTCCACCGGCCTTGCGGCCGACGTCGCCATGCTCGATGCGTTCAGCACCAATTGCAGCGATATGGCGCAGTCGTTCACGTCCATCGGCTTTGACGCCGCGGCAGCTCAGATGAACGCGCTTGCCGCAAAGCTCAAAGCCCTCAGCTCCGCTCTGTCGAGCCTCAAGGAGGCAAACGATGACAGCTGGGCCGGCATCCGCGAGCAGCAGGCTGCGCTCATCGACCAGATCACCTCCGCACGCGAGACGATCAGCAATCTCTCGGCAAGCGTCAGCAGCGAGCTTTCGCCGAAGCTGCACGAGGCGCTGAACAAGGCGCAGGGCGCATCGTCGTCCGTCAGCTCCGTGCTCGGCAAGCTGCAAAGCTCGACGAGCGCACTCAGCGGAACGCTCAACTCCTACCTCGGCTCCATCGGAACGATGCAGACCGGCTTTGCCGACACGCAGAAGGCCATTGAGGGCGCGCAGGCCGAGCTGAAGGTCGTTTCCGAGTTCGTATCCGCCCTTGCGGGCAGCAATCTGCTGGCCGAGGTCTCGGATACGCTCGAGAGCGAGGGCGACCTTGTCGGCAATTATCTCGCCTCGCCCATAAAGATGGACACCGTCATTAAATTCGACATCAAAACCTACGGCTCGGCAATGGCTCCGTTCTACACCGTTCTTGCCCAGTGGGTCGGCGCGCTGCTGAGCGCCGTGTTCCTCAAGGTCAAGATCCGCAAGGAGCATGAGCCGGCAAATCTGCGTCTGCACGAAAGATTTTTCGGCAGATACGGTCTGTTCTTCCTCGTAGCCATCGGTCAGGCGATCATAGTTTCGCTCGGCGATCTGTTCTATGTCCAGATCCAGTGCGTCGCACCGTGGCGGTTTATACTCGCATCCGTGGTGACGGGACTTTGCTTCTCACTCATAAACTACGCGCTTGTTTTTGCGCTTGATAACATCGGCATGGCGATCTCCGTTATCGTCATGGTCTTGCAGGTCGGCGGCTCCGGCGGAACGTACCCCGTCGAGGTGCTGCCGGAGATATTCCGCAAGATGTATGACTTCATGCCGTTTAAATATGCAATGAACGCAATGCGCGAGACCATCGGAGGAATGTACGGCGATGTGTATCTGCACAACATTGTTGTCCTCCTGTGTATATGCGTCGGTTCGATTATTTTCGGACTTGCGCTGTACTATCCCTGCCTTGGTCTGAACCGCTTAATTGAATCAAGTAAAAGAAAGAGTGAGATTATGCTATGATCATCGATTTCAAAGCGCATGTTATGCCCGGCATGGACAAAACCTGCAAAAACAGGATCGACACTATTCGCCGCCTTATGGCGGCGAAGGATGCCGGGGTCGATCTGATCGTCGCCGCGCCCGTTTACGATCCCGACGAGTGCAGCGTCGAGGAATTTCTTGACCGCCGCCGCCAGAGCGAGGATATCCTCGGCAGCCTCATGAACGATGAGCTTCCCGAGGTCATGACGGCCGCGATGGTCAAATTCAGCGATAAGCTTCTGACAGCCGACGAGCTGGATAAGCTCTGCTTCGGCGACAGGTGCTTTATCCTGAACATGAGGGACACAACATGGGACGACACCACCGAGGCCGTGCTGCGCAGGCTCACCGGAAGGCTGTGCATGAACGTCATCCTTGCCGACGCAAGCGAGGATGTGCTCAAAAACAGCGATAAGCTCCAGCAGCTCGGAGTCCACGTCATGCTCGATCTTGAGGAGATCCACCACAAAAAACAGATCCGCGCCTATCTTCCGCTGATCGGAAGCGGCCTTATCTGCGCCATAGGCAGCGACTGGGGTTCGGAGGCGCCCTACCGTTTCCTGCGCAAGACCAAAAGGCGTATGGACGAAGCGTTTGACACCGTTATGGCAGCGTCCGCGCACCTGCTCGGCCGATAATGCCACAGCACGCAAAGAAATAGAGATGATTTTACCCCCGGCGGATCCCGCCGGGGGTAAAATCATGTGTGGGTGTGTGATGCGGTTTATCTGCGGCGGTCCGGGTAAAAGAAAATCTCGAAGCTCAAAAGCTTCGGGATCAACTATGGTGGACGATACAAGACTCGAACTTGCGGAGGCCTGCCGCTTTGCGCCCGGCATCCGCCGCCTGTTCCGCTTGAGCAAGCTCAAGCTCGAATTTGGTCACAAGCTTCGAGTCCTTATACCGGAAGAAAAAAGAAAACCTACAGCTCAAATAAGCTGTAGGCTTTTGGTGGACGATACAAGACTCGAACTTGTGACCTCCCGCACGTCAAGCGGATGCGCTACCAGCTGCGCCAATCGTCCATTTTCATCGGCAACGGTTATTCTACCCGATGCCGATGGATTTGTCAATACTTTTTTTCAGTTTCTCACATAAACCGTGCATTCGGCGGTTTTTCCGTAGCACGAGAGGACGACCTTCATCGTTCCTGCGCTTACGCCCGTCACGGTGCAGGTGCCGTTTTCGTTGGTCGTCACGGTTGCAACGTTCGGGTCGGTCGATGACCACTGATACTCGGCAGTGACCGTCATCGGGAAGTGCGAGCCTGTGAGCGTTATCGACTGGCCGGCCTGGATGGCAAACTCCGTGCAGGGATTTGCGTAGGGGCTGCTCATCGTGACCGAGGTTATCTCCGGCGTGGGAGTCGGAGTCGGGGTCGGAGTCGGGGTCGGAGTCGGCGCGGCAGAGACATCTGCCGGAGGCGTCGGCATTACCGGAGCATTGGGATTGTCCGCATTATCGAGGCTCACGGTTATCATGACTATGAGCGCCGCTATGATGGCGACGATGAGTATCGCGCCGAAAATAAACTGCCATTTGCGATTATCGCCCGCTCTTTTATTTGCAGCCGTGCCTTTGACGGCGCTGGGCGTTGTGCCGGGAGCGCGGCGGCTGTTCTGGACCCTGCGAGTGCTGCACTTGGGGCAGCGGCGGCGCATTGCGGAATACTTCTCTCCGCAGCGGCGGCAGGTCACCTGAGGAATCAATGCCATATATGCTCCTCCTTATTGCTTGATATCTTAAATATAATACAATATTATAGCTTTCTCGTCAAGTATCGCACCCGGCAAGTCGGCGGCGGATATACTCGGCAACGTCGTCGGCGGCAATGCCCAGAGCATAGGCCAGCTCGCCGTGCAGCATGCGCTCGGCCGTTTTGAGATACTGCGCATCGACATTGTGGAAGTGCTTTTTCTGATCCTTGAGCGCCTCGCGACGGCGATTCAGCATTCCGACAAGCTGCATGAGCTGCTTGCGGCTGCCGTTTTTGACGATATCGTCGCAGACCGTTTTGCGCTCGTTATCGCTCGTTATCCAATCAAGCGGCTCGTTCGCTGCCTCGTCGATAAGCGCGTTTGCCTCGCTGCCCGTCAGCACCGGGCGGAGCTTATTTGCAAGCTTTTCGCTCGCCGTCGGCACATAAACAGTGCTGCCCGGATCGTCGATCGGGCTGAGGACATAGTACTCGCCCTTCGTTTTTCCGAGCTTGAGCATGCTTATCTCCTTGACCATGCACACTCCCTGCGTTCCATAGACAACCGTTTGACCAACCGCCAGCATTTTTTCGACCTCCAAAAAAATTGCGCCGCTTCATGCGGCACCACAAAAGCTTTTATCCTTAATACATTATTAATATATATTAATATATCACATTTTTAATTTTGTTGCAAGGAAGAAAAAAATAGTATATAATAATCGCTTGTCAACAAACAAAACAAAAGATTGGAGTGTTATTATGAAACGCACTAAGATCGCTCAGATATTTGCCGATGCGGACAGCTTCGGCGGCAAAGAGATAACCGTCTGCGGCTGGGCGCGCACCATTCGCGACATGAAGAATTTCGGCTTTATCGAGCTTAACGACGGCTCGTGCTTCAAGAGCCTGCAGGTCGTGCTCGAGCGCGAGAAGCTCGATAACTACGACGAGCTTGCGCACCAGAACGTCGGCGCGGCGTTCATCGCCAAGGGCGAGCTTGTGCTCACGCCCGACGCGAAGCAGCCGTTTGAGCTGAAGGCGACCGAGGTCACCGTCGAGGGCGCATCCACCCCCGACTATCCGCTTCAGAAAAAGCGCCACAGCGTCGAGTTTTTGCGCACGATCCAGCACCTGAGACCGCGCACGAACCTGTTCTCGGCGACTTTCCGCGTCCGCAGCGTTGCGGCGCAGGCCGTGCACGAATTTTTCCGCAATAACGGCTTTGTATACGTCCACACGCCGATCATCACCGGCTCCGACTGCGAGGGCGCAGGCGAGATGTTCCGCGTTACCACCCTCGACCTGAACGACCTTCCTCTGCGCGAGGACGGCAAGGTCGATGACAGCAAGGATTTCTTCGGCAAGGTCACGAGCCTTACCGTTTCCGGCCAGCTCAACGCCGAAAACTTTGCCATGGCCTTCGGCGATGTTTACACCTTCGGCCCGACCTTCCGCGCCGAGGTATCCTACACTCAGCGCCACGCCGCCGAGTTCTGGATGATCGAGCCCGAGATGGCGTTTGCCGACCTTTACGACTACATGGACAACGCCGAAGCGATGGTCAAGTACGTCATAAACACCGTCATCGAGCGCTGCCCACAGGAGATGCAGTTTTTCAACTCCTTCGTGGACAAGGGGCTGCTCGAGCGCCTCGAGAACGTCGTTTCCAACGAGTTCGGCCGCATAAGCTACACCGAGGCAGTCGATATCCTCAAGAAAAGCGGCGAGAAGTTCGACTTCCCCGTTGAGTGGGGCATCGATCTGCAAACCGAGCACGAGCGCTACCTGACCGAAAAGGTCTTTAAAAAGCCCATCTTCGTCACCGATTACCCCAAGGATATCAAGGCGTTTTACATGCGCGCAAACGACGACGGCAAGACCGTTGCCGCGGCCGACTGCCTTGTTCCCGGCGTCGGCGAGATCATCGGCGGCTCGCAGCGCGAGGAGCGCCTCGACGTTCTGCTTGCACGCATGAACGAGCTGGGTCTGAACCCCGACGACTACTGGTGGTACCTCGATCTGCGCCGCTACGGCTCCTGCCGCCACGCAGGCTACGGTCTGGGCTTCGAGCGGCTGGTCATGTACCTCACCGGCGTTTCCAATATCCGCGACGTCGAGCTTCATCCCCGCACCACCGGCAACGCTGATTTTTAGAGGCGATTTGACGCACCTACCAATACGGTTATCTCTGGTAGCCCGGTTCGGAACATTGGAATAAACCGTGACTGCTACGCAACCCGGTAGTGCGGTGTTGAGTTTTGCACCGCAACCATGTAGGGAACGGGCTTGCCCGTTCCGCTTGTTATGGTTTCGTCGGCAGTTTCCGGTCGGGCTGACGCAGTATCCGTATCGGCAATTATTCACTATTAATTATTCATCATTCATTATTCATTGGGGCGGTCACAGACCGCCCCATTTTTGCCTTCCCCTGCGTAGCTTGAGGTGAAGACTTTTTAGAGGCGCTTTTACATTGTACCGATACATTTATTGCGTCAGCCCGACCGGAGGGTGCAGGCAAAACCGCAACAAGCGGAACGGATAAATCCGTTCCCTACGAGCGACCGTTGGCCGCAGCGGAGAGCTGATAGCTGATAGCGAATAGTTTTTTCAACCCCTCGGCAGCAAAGCTGCCTGCTCCCCTTGACAGGTGAGCCAATGAGGTGCGGTGCAAAACTCATCTGCGCACTGCCGGGTTGCGTAGCAGTCACGGTTTATTCCATTGCTCCGAACCGGGCAACCGCAAAAGCCGTATCCGTAGGTGCCCCAATTCGCCTCTAAAAAACCTTGACGAACGTGGGGTTTTGGTGCATTATATAATGTAAGTAAATTTAAGCTGACGAGAATTGAACCCATATCGCCTGTCGGCGCGCCCTTCCGGCTATTTTCGCCTTTTTTGTCTTGATGGGCGCCACTCGTCAGCTTATGCATACGCAATACTGAAAGGATCGGAACATGCTTTTTGCGATCATTGCCGCGGTGATACTCATTGCGGATCAGTGGCTGAAATATTGGGTCACGGTTAATATAACGCTCTCGACCGGCTCGCAGGAGCTGATCCCGGGCGTGGTGAAGCTTGTTAATATCCACAACTCCGGCGCGGCGTTCGGCCTGCTTGACAATGTTGACTATGCGCGCTGGATATTCCTCGCGGTGACGGCGGTGTTCGTCGTTGTGATCGCCGTGCTGCTGGTCAAGCGCGTGTTCGACTCGCGCTTTGCGGTGTGGTGCGAGGTGCTGTTTCTCACGGGCGCGCTCGGCAACTGCATCGACCGCGTTTTTCTCGGCTATGTTGTGGACATGTTCAAGCTCGAGTTTGTCAACTTCGCGGTGTTCAACATCGCCGACGCGGTTCTGGTCGTGTCGTGCCTGATGTTCGTGATATATGTTTTCTTCGGCTCGCGCGGCGACGACGACGAGGACGACGAGCCTATAAAGGTCCGCCCCATGCCGCGCAGCACGTCGGCAGACCCAGTTGACGATTTTGCCGACATTTTCGGCATAAGCACCAAGGCCGCCGAGCAGACCGCAGAGGCTCAGCCGCTCAAGCCCGAGGAGAGCAAGCTTCCGCCGACGCACGATGCGTTCTGGGACGATTTCGGCCCTGCGCAGCGCACGGCCGCGCCGAAGCCTGCCGAAAAAGCGCCGGAGGCAAAGCCGAAGTCGGCAGCCGATGCCGGCGAGGACTTCAGCATTGAGGATATTCTGGCCGAGTTTAAGGATCTGTAATGGATTATTTGGACGATAACATCATAACGATAACAGCACAGGAGAGCGCCGAACGTATCGACGCTCTCCTTGCGCGCTGTGTGCCGGAGCTTACGCGCAGCGCCGCCGCGCGGCTGATCGAGGCCGGCGCAGTGACCGTCGGCGGACGCACGGTCAGGAAAAACTACAAGTGCGCGCCCGGCGACGAGATAAGCCTTATCATGCCCGAGGCCGCCGACTGCGAGCTGAGGCCGCAGGATATCCCCATCGACGTCGTGTACGAGGACGACGATCTGCTGGTCGTCAACAAGGCGCGCGGCATGGTCGTCCACCCTGCCCCCGGCCACCCGGACGGCACGCTCGTAAACGCGCTGATGTTCCGCTGCGGCGACTCGCTGTCCGGCATCGGCGGCGAGAAGCGCCCCGGCATCGTGCACCGCATCGACAAGGATACGTCGGGACTGCTGATAGTCGCGAAAAACGACTTTGCGCATCTGGCGCTGTCGGCTCAGCTTGCCGACCGCAGCCTGTCGCGCGTGTACGAGGCCGTCGTGCGCGGCGGCATGCGCGAGGATTCGGGCACGGTTAACGCGCCCATCGGCCGGCATCCGACCGACCGCAAGAAAATGGCCGTCACGCAGAAGGGCTCGCGCAGCGCGGTCACGCACTGGGAGGTCATCGCGCGCTATCGCGGCTACACGCACATCCGCTGCCGGCTCGAGACCGGCCGCACGCATCAGATCCGCGTCCACATGGCGCACATCGGGCATCCCCTGCTCGGCGACGCGCTTTACGGCGCGCCCTCGCCCGATAAGGGGCTTAGCGGCCAGTGCCTGCACGCGCGCGAGCTGAAATTCATCCATCCGCGCACCGGCGAGCATGTCGTCGTCTCCACCGATCTGCCCGAGTACTTCACCTCCGTCCTCCACCGCCTTTGTTTAGAGGCGAATTTTTAGAGGCGAATTGACGCTGCTACCAATACGGTGATTGCCGGTGCCCGGTTCGGAATATTGGCGAAAACCGTGACTGCTACGCAACCCGGTAGTGCAAGCTGAGTTTTTTGCCGCACCACCTTTTGTCTTCCCCTTGAGGGGAAGGCAAAAAAGAGGGGTGGTCTGCGACCGCCCCAATGAATAATGAATGATGAATAGTGAATATTGAATAATTATGGTGTGCAGCCTTTGGCTGCACTTTTTTAATAGCGCCTTTGCGCTGATACCGATACGCATATTGCGTCAGCCCGACCGGTGAGTGCAGGTAAAACCGTGACACACGGAACGGATGAATCCGTTCCCTACAGGGGTGCGGTGCAAAACTCAGCTTGCACTACCGGGTTGCGTAGCACGCACGGTTTTGTCGGTAACTTCGAACCGGGCTACCAGAGATATGCGTATTGGTAGGTGCCTCAATTCGCCTCTAAAAAAGCTTTCTGTATTCCGTCGGCAGACTGCCGACGGATTTTTTAAACTCGGCGGAAAATTTGCTCTGATTTTCATAGCCGACGCGCTCGGCGATCTCGGCAATGCTCAGCCCCGTTTCGCGCAGAAGCTTTGAGGCAAGCTCCATGCGGTGCTCCTTTATGTGCGCGGCAAGCGACTTGCCGTAGACGGCCTTGAACATCTCCTTGAGCGAGGACGGATTTATCAAAAATCTCCGCGACAGCTCGTCGATGGTGTAGCGCCGGTCGAGATTTTCCGTCAGAAGATCGTGCACGCGGCGTATGGTGTCGAGCTGCTCGGCGGTGTATCTGCCCTCGCCGCCGGTTGCGGCGTCAAGCTCCGGCAGCTCCGGTACGCTTTGAATATCGCTGTCGTGCTCTTCGGGGCAGGATATCTCCATCGTCTTTTCTATCATAATATGCAATAGCCTCACCTGCTCGGTCGCAGCGGCCTTGTAGTAGACCTCCTTGCCGTCGCGGCGGCTTACTATAAGTCCCGAATCCCTGAGCTGGCGCAGATGATGCGACACCGCGGGGCTTGTCATACCCGTCAGGATTGATATATTCACAACGCATTCCTCACAGTGGCACAAAAGCCAGAATATCCTCACGCGGCTTGAATCGGCAAGCAGCTTGAATATGTCCGACACCGTGCGGAAGCTCTCGGTTTTCGCGACGTTATCGCGCAGATGCTCGCTTATCTCCGCGCCGTGATCGTGCAGAACAGCTTCGTTTTCCATCGTCGTTACTCCATTCGGAAATGATTTAAGCCCATTCGGAAGTTCATTGCCGCGCGGCATTGACTTTTCGGCTCGGACTTATTATACTGCAAGCATAACGATTAAACAACTACTTAATTGTTGAATTAAATTTGTATAGGAGAAATCATCATGAAAAAGACCTACAAGATCGAAGTAGACTGCGCAAACTGTGCAAATCTCATGGAAGAGGCAGCCGGCAAGACCGAGGGCGTCGAGAAGGCCGCAGTCAATTTCATGACCCAGAAGATGACCCTTGAGTTTGCAGAGGGCGCGGACATTGACGCCGTTATGAAGAACGTCGTCAAAAATTGCAAAAAGGTCGAGGACGACTGCGAGATCTATCTCTAAGCCGCATAAGTCCGTAAACGCCCTTCATGATGAGGGGCGTATTTTAATCATAAGGGAAAGATGATATTATGAATAAAAAGCAGAAAAAAGTGCTCGTGCGAATATTGATCACAGCCGCACTGCTCGCACTGCTGAATCTGGTGCAGCTTCCGGAGCTGCCGGCAATGATCCTGTATCTTGCGGCATATCTCATTATAGGCTATGATATTTTGCGCAAGGCCGGCAAGGGCATTTTAAACGGCCGCGTTTTCGACGAGAACTTCCTGATGGCCGTTGCCACGATCGGCGCGGTCGCGCTTGCGATCATAAGCGGCAGCGGCGACTTCAACGAGGCGGTGCTGGTAATGCTGTTTTACCAGGTCGGCGAACTGTTCCAGAGCTACGCCGTCGGCAAAAGCCGCCGCAGCATAGCCTCGCTGATGGACATCCGCCCGGACTACGCAAACATTGAGGTTGACGGAAAGCTCGAGCAGGTCGATCCCGACGAGGTCGAGACCGGCAGCGTCATAGTCGTGCAGCCGGGCGAAAAGGTGCCGATCGACGGCGTTGTCATCTCCGGCAGCTCGACCGTAAACACCAGCGCCCTGACCGGCGAGAGCCTGCCGCGCGACATTGCCGAGGGCGACGAGATCATAAGCGGCTGCATAAACCTCAGCGGACTTATCCGCGTGCGCACGACAAAGCCCTTCGGCGAATCGACCGTGTCGAAGATACTGGAGCTTGTTGAAAGCTCCGGCTCGCGCAAGTCGCGCTCGGAGCAGTTTATCTCGCGCTTTGCAAGGGTCTACACCCCCATCGTGTGCTACTCGGCGCTTGCGCTTGCGATACTGCCGCCGCTTGTGCGGATCGTGTTCATGGGTCTGGGCGGCGACTGGACCGACTGGATCTATCGCGCGCTGACCTTCCTCATCATAAGCTGCCCCTGCGCACTGGTCATCAGCATTCCGCTGAGCTTCTTCGCAGGTCTGGGCGGCGCGAGCAGCGAGGGCGTTCTGATAAAGGGCTCGAACTATCTTGAGGCTCTGGCGCAGACAAAGACCGTTGTTTTCGACAAGACCGGCACGCTCACGCGCGGCGTTTTTGAGGTCAGCGGCATCCACCACTGCCCCATCGAGGACGAAAAGCTGCTTGAATACGCAGCCCTTGCCGAGTGCGCCTCCTCGCACCCGATCAGCAAAAGCCTGCGCGAGGCTTACGGCAGGGAGCTTGACCGCAGCCGCGTGAGCGATATCGAGGAGATAAGCGGCAACGGCGTTATCGCAAAGGTAGACGGCCGAACGATAGCCGCCGGCAACGACCGCCTGATGCAGCGCCTCGGCATAGATCACAAACCCTGCCGCAGCGTCGGCACGATCGTGCACGTTGCCATCGACGGCGTTTACTCGGGCCACATCGTCATCTCCGACGTTGTAAAGCCCAGCTCCGCACAGGCGATAGCCGAGCTTAAAAAAGAGGGCGTCGGCAAGACAGTCATGCTCACAGGCGACACAAAGGTGGTTGCCGAAAAGGTCGCAGCCGACCTCGGCGTTGACGAGGTGCACAGTCAGCTCCTGCCCGGCGACAAGGTCAGCGAGGTCGAGCGTCTGCTCGGCGAGACCACCGGCAAGGCAAAGCTTGCCTTCGTCGGCGACGGTATAAACGACGCTCCCGTGCTCTCGCGCGCCGACATCGGCATCGCAATGGGCGCAATGGGCTCGGACGCCGCCATCGAGGCCGCAGACGTTGTGCTCATGGACGACGATCCGCTGAAGATATCCAGAGCAATAAAAATTTCGCGCAAGTGCATCCGCATCGTGTACGAAAACATCGTTTTCGCCCTCGGCGTGAAGTTTGCCTGCCTGCTGCTGGGCGCGCTCGGCATAGCCGACATGGGCGCGGCTATCTTCGCCGACGTCGGCGTAATGGTCATCGCCGTGCTCAACGCAATGCGCGCGCTGCACTGCTCGAAATAATAAAAACATCACAAAATCCGCTCCTAGGCCGACTGACATAAGAAAACATACGGTTTTGAAACGATCTTTTTCGCTCCTGCGGCGTCCAAAGCCTTGAGAATACGACGGTATGCTCTCGGGCTTTGTCCTTGCAGGAACAAAAAACCTCTGCTTCAAAACTGCACAGCACCAAAAACGACGGAGCAAGTGCGAGGTCGAGGCGCGGCGGCGCAGGCATACTTTGTGTATACCAAGCCGTCGCAACGAAGGCATTCGTGCTTGCTCCGCCTTTTTTGGCGTGTGTTTTCTTGTGTCAGCCGGCCTTTCGGAGCGGATTTTTTATGCTCTGCATGAGCTTTATGAAGGCTTTCCTGCGCGGAGCGGAATATAGCTGACGGTTTTAAGCTTTTTGTACGATATCTGTACGGCAAGCTGAAATTTTCGCGTTTTTCTTTGATTTAAGTAACTAAAATCACTGTTATACAAATTCGGGTCGCTGTCCTGATTTCAGGCATGCGGCTCGATTTGCCTATTTAATTGCCCGGATCGTCAGACTAACATCATAATCAAACAACGAACAGTGCAGGATATCCTGCACGCATGGAGGAATGACAATATGAACAAGAAATTTGCAAAAACGCTTGCAATGGTTCTGGTCATTGCAATGCTTCTGTCCCTCGGCTCGTTTGCATTTGCGGACGCGGACACAACGGCGGCCGATGACGGCAACGATTACCCGATCGTTCTCGTCCACGGTCTGTTCGGCTGGGGCGGAACGGAGATCGCGAACCTTAACTACTGGGGCGGCTTTTCCAGCCTTCAGCAGATGCTCACCGACGCAGGCTATGAGGTCTACACCCCGTCGATAGGCCCCGTTGCGAGCAACTGGGACAGAGCCTGCGAGCTGTACGCCTACCTCGTCGGCGGCACGGTCGATTACGGCCAGTACCACTCGGCGCAGAACGGACACAGCCGCTACGGCCGCACCTTCAAGGGCGTTCTGCCCGAGCTTAACGACGCCGACAGCACGCTGAAGATCCACCTTGTCGGCCACAGCATGGGCGGCGAGACGATACGCATGCTCGCGCAGCTTCTTGAAAACGGCGATCCCGACGAGCTGCGCGCAACGACCGACGGCAGCATCAGCAAGCTCTTCACCGGCACCTGCCGGCACTGGATAGAGAGCATCACCACCCTCTGCACTCCGCACGACGGCAGCCAGTATGACGGCAAGGTCTACAACGAGGAGGAGCCGCTCGTTCACCGCTTCGTGGCCGCTATTTCCGCAGCAACGGGCATGAACATAAACGAGGAAAACCTCGGCCTTGATTTCAAGCTCGACCAGTGGGGTCTTACCCGTGAGCCGGGCGAGAGCTACGAAAGCTACATTCACCGCGTTGAAAACAGCAACCTGTGGAAGGACGACGTGAAGGATCTGAGCGTTTACGACCTGTCCCCGGACGGCGCGGCGGTGCTCAACTCCTACGCCAAGGCGCAGGATGATATCTACTACTTCTCCGTCGCCTGCTCGGACACCTACCGCAGCGCGGTTTATCCGCACCACTACCTGCCCTACAGCAACATAAATCCGCTCATGAAAAAGAGCGCGACCTACATGGGCAGCTACAAAAACTATGCCGCCGGACACGTCACCATCGACGAGAGCTGGTGGGAAAACGACGGCATCGTCAGCGTGCGCTCGGCGCAGTATCCGCATGAAGGCTCGAACGACCGCTGCGACCTCAATTACGGCACCGAAAACGGCGTTATGACCTTTAAGGACGGCACCGAGAAGGGCGTTTGGAACTACATTGAGAAGATCGAAAGGACCGATCACATCAACATGGTCGGCCAGATCACGAACACGAAGTATCTCCAGGGCAAATTCTTCGAGATGGCTGCAATGCTCGCAAGCATCCCTGCCGACGGCAGCACGCCCGACACGCCCGATGTGCCCGCAAGCGTTCCCTTTGTCGATATCGTAAACGGCAGCTTTTATTACGACGCCGTAGTCTGGGGCTATAATAACGGCATAGTAAACGGCGTTGACGCAACGCACTTTGCGCCCGACGCAAGCTGCACCCGTGCGCAGGTCGTGACCTTCCTCTGGCGCGCGGCCGGCAGCCCGGAGCCTAAGTCGATGAGCACTCCGTTTACCGACGTAAAGTCCGGCAGCTTCTACGAAAAGGCCGCCGCATGGGCATATGAAAACGGCATCGTCAAGGGCACGACGGGCACCACCTTCGCGCCGAACGCAGCGGTAACGCGCGCTCAGTTTGTCACCTTCCTGTGGCGTTATGAGGACTGCCCCTCGTCGAGCATCGCAAACCCGTTTTCCGATGTTTCCGAAAACTCGGTGTATGCTCCGGCGATACTCTGGGCAGCCGAAAACGGCGTGACCGTCGGCACCGGAAACGGCACCTTCGTTCCAAACGGCGCATGCACACGCGCACACGTCGTAACCTTCCTTTACCGCGACCTGGCAAAGTGAAGAACGATTTAAGCACGAAAAAAATCTCTCCCGACCGGGAGAGATTTTTTCATATTTCGCTCGATTTGTGGATACCGGTGACGGAGAACTCGACCCATTCGGCGACGTTTGTCGCGTGGTCGCCGATGCGCTCGAAGTATTTTGCTATCATCAGAAGATCCAGCGCGTACTCCGCGTCGCCGCTGCCGGAGCGGATCATTTCGATAAGCGCGGTTTTCATGCTCAAAAAGCAATCGTCCACCACGTCGTCGTGCTCGATGACGCTTTTTGCAAGGGCAAGGTCGCGCTTATTATACGCCTCGATGCTGTCGGTGACCATGCCGATGGCGGCCTCGGCCATGGGGCGCATGGCGGCGCACTCGCTGCCGGTCTTGCCGCCGAGATGCGGAATTATCTCGGCAATATCGCCTGCCTGATCGCCGATGCGCTCAAGGTCGGTTATCATTTTAAGCGCGGCCGATATCTGCCGCAGGTCGCGCGCCACGGGCTGCTGCTGGAGCAGAAGCCGCAGGCACAGCGCTTCTATATCGCGCTCGTACCGGTCGATCTCAAGGTCAAGCGGCGCGAGCTTTTTTGCAAGCTCCGAGTCGCCCGTGAGCAGCGCCTTTGCCGAGTTGGCTATCGCCTCCTCGCACATTGCGCCCATAAGCGTGAGCTTTTCGCCAAGCTCCCTGAGCTGGGCATCGAATTTGCTTCTCATCAGCCGAACCTCCCTGTTATATAGTCCTCGGTGCGCTTATCCGAAGGCACGGAGAACAGCTTTTCGGTGTTATCATACTCAACAAGCTCGCCGAGCAGGAAAAACGCGGTGCTGTCGGAGATGCGCAGCGCCTGCTGCATGTTGTGAGTTACGATAACGATGGTGTAGTTTTTCTTAAGCTCCGTTGCAAGCTCCTCGATCTTCGAGGTCGAGATGGGGTCGAGGGCGCTGGTCGGCTCGTCCATGAGCAGCACGTCCGGCTCGACGGCAAGTGCGCGCGCGATGCACAGTCTCTGCTGCTGGCCGCCCGACAGACCGAGGGCGGATTTTTTCAGTCTGTCCTTTACCTCATCCCAGATCGCCGCGCCCTGAAGCGAGCGCTCAACTATCTCGTCAAGCTCGGATTTTTTGCGCACGCCATGCGTGCGCGGCCCGTAGGCGACGTTGTCGTAAATGCTCATGGGAAAGGGATTGGGCTTCTGGAACACCATGCCGATGCAGCGCCTGAGCTCGTTTACGTCCGTTCCCGGAGCGTAGATGTTTTTATCCTTATACTTTACCTTGCCGGTGATCTTCACGTCCGGCACGAGGTCGTTCATGCGGTCGAGCGTTTTTAAAAACGTCGATTTGCCGCAGCCGGAGGGTCCGATGAGCGCGGTTATGCTCTTTTCGGGTATCTCCATGTTTATGTTTTTAAGCGCCTGGGTCTGGCCGTACCACAGGCACAGATCGTTTACGCCGATTATGCTGCTCATATGCTTCTCCTCTTCTGATAGTATCTGCCGACAAGCGTTGCGACAAGGTTTATGATAACGGTCAGCGCCATGAGTATCGCCGCAATGGCGAAGGCTACGTCGAAATCGCCCTGCTCCTTGGCGTAGACATACAGCGAAACGGTGAGCGTAGCTCCCGCGCCGGACAGGCCGTCAACGAAAATGTTATAGATATTGTGTGCAAAGCCCGCGGTGAACAGCAGCGCTGCCGATTCGCCCAGAATGCGGCCGACGGCGAGGATGCAGCCGGTAATTATGCCGTCCACGCAGCCGGGGAAAACGACGGTGCGGATAACGCGCCACTTGCCGGCTCCGAGGCCGAACGCGCCCTCGCGCAGGCTCTGCGGAACGGTTTTGAGGCTTTCCTGAGTCGTGCGCATAACGGTCGGCAGGTTCATGATGACAAGCGTCATCGCGCCGGCCTGCAAGGAGGTCTGGAAGCCGAGGAAATTGCAGAAAAACAGCATGCCTACAAGGCCGTAGATGATGCTCGGAATGCCCGAGAGCGTCTCGGCGGCGTATTCGATAGCGCCGACGATGCGGTGGTTGCTCGCATATTCCGTGAGGTATATCGCAGCGCCAACGCCCAGCGGAAGGACCCATACGAGCGTTCCGAGGACGATATACAGCGTGTTGAGTATATCCGGCAGAATGCCGACGGAGTCCGCGAGGTAGCTCGGCTTTGTCGAGAGAAACTCCCACGATATATTCGGAATGCCCCTAATGAGCACATATGCTATTAAAAACAGCACCAGCGCCGACGTCAGAGCCGCGCACAGCCCCGAAAGGCCGCGCATAACGATCCCGTAAGCCCTGCGCTTTGCTTTTACGTTTTTATTATCCATTCGATTTATCCCTCTTCAAAAGGAAGTTGAGCGTTGCGTTTATGAGCATGATAAACAAAAACAGCACGAGCGCGATCGAGAAAAGCGCCTGACGCTGAAGGCCCGAGGAATAGCTCATCTCGCTTGCAACGGCCGTTGTGAGAAATCTTACGCTCTGGAAAAGCTCGGGCATGTTCGGCGCGTTGCCGGATACCATCATAACAGCCATCGCTTCGCCGATGGCACGGCCCACGCCGAGGACGACCGCCGCGGCAATGCCGCTTTTCGCCGCCGGAACGGACACGCGGAAATACGTTTCCGTCGGCGTTGCGCCGAGGGCAAGCGACGCATCCTCGTACTCCTTGGGAACGGCCTCGAGCGAGGTCATGGAGACCTTGATTATCGACGGCAGGATCATGATGGCAAGCACGATCATCGCCGCCAGAAGGCTTGCGCCGTCGGGAACGTTAAACACCTTGCGTATGCCCGGAACGAGCACCATCATGCCCACAAGGCCGTAAACGACCGAGGGGATGCCTGCAAGCAGCGACACTGCCTCAACGACCACGGCGCGCACGCGCTTATCGGCCATTTTCGCAAGATACACCGCCGCCATAAATCCCACCGGCACGCCGAGGACAATGGCTCCGGCGGTGCCGTAAACGCTCGTGAGGATAAACGGCAGGATGCCGTAGCTCGGCTCGGCGGCGGTCGAGGCCCACTTTTTGCCCAGCAGGAAGTCAGGAATACCGATCTCCTTTATCGCCGGAATGCCCGAAACGATGAGGTAGACCGTTATCAGCAAAACGCTCGCCACCGTCACAAGCCCGAGGACAAGGAATATGCCGTGGACTATATTTTCAATGAGATTTTTCGTTTTTAGTTTCATATGAACAACATCCTACACATACAAAAAATAAGCCGACGTAAACCGAACCGCTGCCGGTTTTCGTCGGCTTAATTAATTACTTCGCTACGGGGACTGCGCCTGCTGCGGAGATAACGTCTGCTGCCGCTGCGCCGGTTGCGTAGTCAAAGAACTTCTGAGCTGCCGCGGAAAGCTCGGTGCCGTCCTTGGTCACCAGAACGAAGGGGCGCTGCACTGCGTAGCTGCCGTCGGAAACGGTCGCCTCGGTGGGAGCGACTCCGCCGACGGAGAGCGCCTTGACGGTGTCCTTAACGGATGCCAGGGAAGCGTAGCCGATCGCGTTGGGGTTGCCTGCAACGGTGGTGATCACGTCGCCGGTGCTGGTCAGCTCCTGACGGTACTTGCATGCGTCCTTGGTGTCGGTGATGCTCTCAAAGCCGTCACGGGTGCCGGAGCCTGCCTCGCGGCCGATGAGGACGATCTCTGCGTCGTCGCCGCCGACGTCCTTCCAGTTGGTGATCTCGCCGGTGTAGATCTTTGCGATCTGCTCGATGCTCAGGTCGGAGACCTTGTTTTCGGGGTTAACTATGATCGCGATGCCGTCGAGTGCGAGGACGGTATCTTTAAGGCCGGAGGCCTTCTCGTCGTCCTTCAGCGCGCGGGATGCAAGGCCGATATCGCAGCGGCCTTCGCTGACTGCGGTGATGCCGGAGCCGGAGCCGGTGGGGTTGTAGCCTACGGTGATGCCCTTGTTGTCGGCCTGGAACGCCTCGCCGAGGGACATGATGACCTTTTCCATCGAGGTCGAGCCGTCGGTGCTGACTGTGCCGGTCACTTCGGCGTTGTCTTTGTTATCGGTGCTGCCGCCGTTGTCACTTTTTCCGCATGCGGCGAACAGGCTGAGCGCCATGAGCGCTGCGAGAACTAAACTTATAAGCTTTTTCATTCAAAAAGCTCCTTTCTTTTTTTCGTTTGATTTCCGGGTACATCCTTAGATTATGCCCCTTTTATCAAATCCGAAAGCAGCCTTTTGTAAAAAGAATTTAAAGCCAAGCAAAGATTGGCGGCCGAAAAGCATTGACAATGGTTTCTTTTTTTGTAAAATAAATTACAGCAATATAAGGAGGTGCTCCCCACATGAAAAGCAGGAAGCTGAGGACTGTTCTCATCGTCATTGCGGCGATGATCTTCGCATACGCCGTGGTTTTGTTTGTTCTGACGCAGGTTCAGACCTCTAAAATGGACGATCACTTTGCCCACGCCGAAAAGCAGGTTTTCTCGCTCGATGCGGAGAAGATCACTTATATCGCCGTGCAGAACGGAAACGGCGAGCTTTACGAGTTCACCGGCGGCGAAAAAGCCGCGGCGATCGATAAGCTCAACGCGTTCGAGGCCACAAAGATCCGCGGCATGTGGCATATCGAGACCGGCGGCTGGACTTACCGCCTTATTATCGAGGATGCCGACGGCAATTCCGGCGACTATCGCCTGTTTGATAACAGGCTCATCTGCGGCGATGTCAGCCTGCGCGGCAGCGACGGATACTTTGACGATTTCATTAAACATGTAAGCCTTGATTAACAGCAAAAAACCGCCTGAGATCAGGCGGTTTTTGCTTTTTTATAGTCCGTTATTTTGTTTTGACATAGTAGTTCATCGGGTGGACCATATACTCGTTATAGGGGAATTTATCGGTGGTGACATAGCCGGCAGGGGCGTCGATCAGCTGCGGAATGCGGTTTACGAGCGTTGCGCAGGTAAGCTCGACGGTCGCAGGCTTATTGACGATGCAGGTCGTGTCCGGCTCGCCGTAAAGCGTCCACACGTTTTTGTCGAACTCATCGGGATTGAATATCTTGCCGACGCACTCGGTGACGAGGGTGATGCCCTCCTCGGTCTCTGTCGTAACGATGGCGCGCATGCCGGTCGCGTCGCCGGCCTTGACGACCATTCCGAGCGTTTCGGATTTGAGATCGACAGAGTCAACGCAGGGGATGCACTTCTGCGTCTGTGAGGTGATGTGCAGATCCATCTTGCTGCACAGCCATCCGTTCTGGTTCCACATATACGACGGAACGTATTTGCCGCTTTCGACAAGCTCCTTCATCTCATCGGAGGGAGTTTCGTTGTAGCAGCCGATGGTTTTATTGAACTCCTCGATGCTCAGGCCTGCGCCGTGCCCCTCTGCAAGAGCTATGCCGTAGTCCTCGACATTATACCAGCTGCTGCCCTCGATCTTGGTGATCTTATGCGAGGAGCCGGCGAGGTTTGTTACCATCGTGCCCCAGTACAGGTCGCAGTAGCCGACGCCGGTGAGGGTACAGCCGCCCTCTTTTGCCAGCTTATCGAGCTTTTCGGTTATTGCAGGAGAGGAATTCCACGGATACAGCGCTTCCTCGCATGTGGTTATGGCGTTAACGCCGTGTTTTGCGCAGATAGTGAAGATATCTTCAAGCTCCGCCACCGTGCTGCGCGTTGCGATTATGCACACGTCCGGCTTGAGCTCGCCCATGCGTCTGTCGGTATCGGCAGAGTTTTCGACCGCGACTCCGACATGGGGGAAGCCGTCGCCGATTATTTCGGAGACATCTTTGCCGATGTGATTTTTGTTGCGGCAGAACGCGCCGACAAGCTCCCCACCGTGCTCAAGGACGTAACGCATAAGATAACGGCTCATTTTGCCTGCACCGTACTGTACTACTCTGATTTTGCGATCCATTTAATTGCCTCCTTGTTTTAAAATAGAATTGGTTATTAATTTAACAACCTTATGGTCACATTATAGAGTATTGCCTCGGCGCAGTCAAGTTAATTCTCCCCAAAGAGTAAAATCTCTGTGAATAAAATAATTATTTACTGTTGCCAATCGTTAAAAAAGGTGTATAATATACATGTCAGTCGGTATGACATTTAAACTGACGAGAGGTAAGTATGTCCCTGGATGAACTGAAAACACAGAATATCCGGACCGTTACGGAAAAAGCACTTGTATGCTTTATTAAAAACGGCATCACAAATACAAAGGTCTCGGAGATCGCAAAGGCCGCAGGACTTACCGAGCGCTCCGTTTACCGCTATTTTCCGACAAAAAGCGACATTGTTATTTCCGCTGCCTTCTGCTACTGGGAGCGCGCCAAGGAATACATAGCTTGGGAACTCGACACGCACGACTATGAGCATTTAAGCGGCATCGAGCAGATATCCATAATACTTAAAAGCTACGCCAATATACTCTTCATCGACCCGGAGGGCATCCGTTTTTCGCTCGACGCCGAGGTCGCGCTCTTTAACGCCGGAAAAAACGACAGGGTCATAAACCGCCCTCCCGATAAATTCGAGGAGTACACCGGCCCGCTCTCGCAGGCGATCGTGCGCGGACTTTCCGACGGTACGGTAAATCCCGAAGCGAACATAAAGCAGCTTTATTACAACGCATATGACTCCATTCTCGGGCTTATGCAGCGCCTCACGGTAGGCGTGCCGAGCGTGAGCGAGCTTGATGCGCGCGAAAGGCTGTACGCGATGTGCGAAATGTTCACACGGGCATTCGCCGCAAAAAATGTCGAAATATAGCATAATTGCAGACCTGTCGGTGCGGTGCACCGACCATTAAATAAAGAAACATAAAAACGGAAGGGGAAAAACATGAATTCCAAGTACAACGCTCTATTTACACCCTGGAAGATCGGCAATGTCGAGATACCGAACAGAATAGTTCAGTGCTCTATGGGCGGAACGTCCCTGTTCGGCTGGATGGAGCCGAGCCACCTCGACAAGGAAGCGGCATACTTCCTGCTCAACCGCGCGCAGGACGGCGTCGGCCTTATCCTGCCCGGCATGCAGTGCATCAAGGATCCCATCGGCGGCCGCTGGCTGTATCAGAACAACAAGATGTTCAAAGACCTTAAGGAGTACATGGTCGAGTTCCACAAGACCGGTTCCAAGCTCTTTATCCAGCTGGCAGCAGGCATGGGCCGCTCGATGGCTATAACAAAGCCCATGGTAGCTCTGCTCAAGCACCCCATTCTCGGCAAGCTCGCAAGCCCGGTAGCCGACCTTGACTACATAACCGCTTCCGCTTCCGCAACGCCGAACCGCTGGTATGACGAGATCAAGTCCCGCCCCATGACCATAAAGGAGATCCACGATCAGGTCGAGGCATTTGCAAAGACCTCGAAGAAGCTCATGGACGCAGGCGTTGACGGCGTTGAGATCCACGCCGTTCACGAGGGCTATCTGCTCGACCAGTTCACCATTTCAAACATGAACTACCGCACCGACGAGTACGGCGGCAGCTTTGAGAATCGCTTCCGCTTCCCGGTCGAGATCGTTCAGGCGATAAAGGCCGCCTGCGGCGATGATTTCCCCGTTTCCCTGCGCTACTCCGTTGTTTCCAAGACCAAGGACTGGGGCAAGGGCGCCATGCCTTACGAGAAGGACTTCAAGGAGTTCGGACGCGACATGGAAGAGTCCGAAAAGGCCATAAAATATCTTGCCGACGCAGGCTATGACATGTTCAACTGCGACAACGGCACCTACGACGCATGGTACTGGGCACATCCGCCTCAGTATATGCCCGACAACTGCAACCTTGAGTATGTTGAGCATATAAAGAAATTCACCGACAAGCCCGTCGTGTGCGCAGGCCGCATGGATCCCGTGAAGGCCGCCGAGGAGATCGAGGCCGGAAAGCTCGACGCTGTCGCGATCGCGCGCCAGAACCTTGTTGACCACGACTGGATCCACAAGATCAAGGAAGGCCATGAGGACGAGATAAAGCCCTGCATCCGCTGTCACAACGGCTGCTTCAACATGGCCAAATTCGCAGGCACCCCGAACGTTCAGCACTTCAACGACTCGATGCATCTTGCGCGCTGCGCGCTGAACCCGACCACCATGCAGCACACGCGCTACAAGATCGTGCCCACCAAGAACCCCAAGAAGGTCGCAATAATCGGCGGCGGCATCGGCGGCATGGAGTGCGCCCTCGTGCTCAAGCAGCGCGGCCACATCCCCACCATCTTTGAAAAGACCGACGAGCTTGGCGGCCTGTTCCTCACGGCATCGGCAATGACCTTCAAGGAAAACGACAAGGAGCTTATCCGCTGGTATAAAAACGAGATCGAAAAGCAGGGCATCGACGTGCGCTTCAACACCGAAATCAACGACCTCGGCGTGCTGCGCGGCTATGACGATATCATCGTTGCAAGCGGCTCGGTCCCGCGCATGATGCCCAGCATCAAGGGCTTTGACAAGGCGCTCACCTTCACCCAGGTGCTCAAGGACAAGGTCGATGTCGGCGATAAGGTCCTGTTCATCGGCGGCGGCCAGTCCTCCTGCGAGGCGGCTTACGATATGCTGCTCAACTTCGGCAAGCACCCGATAATCGTCGAATACGCAGGCGACCTCGTTGCCGCTCAGGCGACCTGCCTTGCAAACACCTCGTTCCTGCGCGACGCTATGGAATACCACAAGGTTCCCGTTTACCTGCACTCGACCGTTACCGAGATAACGGACAAGGGCTGCACCGTTAAAAATGTCGAGACCGGCGAGACCACCTTCGTCGAGTGCGACAGCGTTGTAAACGGCATCGGCTTTGTTCCCACTCCCGTCGGCGGCAAGGACAACAAGAAGGCCTACCGCGTCGGCGACTGCGTTGCCATCGGCAACCTGCGCACGGTCATCTGGCGCGCATGGGACGTCTGCATGAAGATATAGTTCCAAAGCGGCAAAAAACAAGCTGCGCCGGGTCTCCGGCGCAGCGATCAATTACGCAAACAAGCAATATTTCTTCGTTTTGAATATGGAGCAAAAAGTTAAAAACAGACCCGGGGCGCGTCATTTCTGCCGCCCCGGGTCTGCTTTTTCATTTCATTTCACACAGGCGTAAGCTGACGAGAGTCGAACGCATATCGGTTTTGACGGGCAGATTTCCGCCCATGCTGCGTTAAAGCCCTTGACAATACGACAGTATTCTCTTCGCGCTTTGCCTTGCCTGAGCAAAAATCTGCTCCGGCAAAACTGCGAGCACCTGTCGGCTGTGCTTTTCGAGATATTTTCGGCTTTCTTTGGTGCAGGTGGGCTGGCGCCCATCAAGACAAAAAAGGCGAAAATAGCCGGAAGGGCGCGCTGACAGGCGATACGGGTTCGGCTCTCGTCAGCTTAAGCATATTACGCGTTTTCCGTAAGATGCGGCTGCCGCTGCTCCATCGGTATATAGTGACCTTTGATGCTGACTGCGCGGTAGGCGGGACGCATGATGCGGCTGCACGTCAGCAGCTCCTCCATACGGTTGGCACACCAGCCGGCTATACGGGCGGAGGCAAACAGCGGCGTGAATACATCCTGGGGAATGCCCAGCATGGTATACACAAGACCCGAGTACATATCCACATTTGCGCACATGGGCGTTGCGTCGCGGCGGCGCTCCTGCAGCAGCGGAATGCCCAGCTCCTCGACCTTCTGCAGAAGGGCAAATTCCTCGGCGTAGCCCTTGATCTCCGCCATATGCTGCGCGTATTTCTTCAGCAGCTCAGCACGGGGGTCGGATATGGTGTACACCGCGTGGCCCAGTCCGTACAGCTTGCCGGAGCGGTCGCCGGCTTCCTTATTCAGCAGCTTTACCAGATAGTCACGGATAGAGCCGTCGTCATGCGGGTCAACGTTCTCCTTGATATAGCCGAACATCTCCATGACCTTGGCATTGGCGCCGCCGTGGAGAGGGCCTTTGAGCGAGCCGACGGCGCCGGCGATCGCACTGTATGTGTCCGTTCCGCTGGAGGTCATGGCACGGCAGACGAATGTGGAGTTGTTGCCGCCGCCGTGCTCTGCATGGACCATCAGCATCATGTCCAGCAAATGCGCTTCTTCCTCTGTGTAGTTTGTGTCCGGCCGGATCATACGCAGGAAATTCTCCGCAGTGGACAGCTCGGGCACGGGGAAATGGATATGCAGAGAGTCGCCATGGAAATAATGGCGCTTCACAGCGTAGGAATTGGCAACGATCGACGGGAAGCAGCCGATGAGCTTGACCGACTGCAAAAGCAGGTTCTCGATGGAGGTGCTGTCCGGATCAGGATCGTAGGAATACAGGCTCAGCACGCTGCGCGCCAGCTCGTTCATCATGTTGCTGCTGGGGTGACGCATGATCATGCCCTCGGTAAAGCCGTCCGGCAGTTTGCGCGCCTGACTCATGATGCCGTTGAAGCGGGCAAGCTCATCCTGCGTGGGCAGATAGCCCATAAGCAGCAGATACGCTACCTCCTCGAAGCCGAAAGTGCCGGCCTTGCGGTGCGCCTCAACGATATCGTGCAGCTCGATGCCGCGATAATACAGCCGCCCGGGGGTGGGCACTCTCTGGCCGTCCTGCAGCAGGTAGCCCTGTACGCTGCCGACCTTGGTGACGCCGACCAGCACGCCGGTACCGTCGCTGTTACGCAGGCCTTTTTTGACCTCGCCGTGATAAAACTCGTCGCCAATGGCATATTCCTTCTGAATTCGGTGGCTCAGCGGCTCCGTGTAACGCTCCAGAATATCGGTATCCTTTTCAGCCATGATGCCTTCCTTTCCCTCCGCAGTGCCTGCGGGTCTTTAGATTTAATGGTCTGATTATAGCGCGGCGCAGAGCGCTTTGCAAGATAAAATTTTTAAAAATTCATAAAACGCCAAAAAATTTCATTAAATCGAGGCGCCCACGAGCAAAAATGCAATAATTATGTTTTTAACTTTCATTTTTCAGTTGCAATCCGAGAATAATCTGCTATACTGATACATTGTAATTGTAACATCAATAACGTCTACAAAATTTCTCCTAAAAGGAGCGTGACCATATGATTAAGCTTCAGAACAAAGGCGTCACCCTGCAAGGCGGCGTGCCGACGCCCGCCGAAGCCGTCTTTCCTGCCGGCCGGGACAAGACCATGGCTTATCAGATCCTCCGCCGCCATGACAGACCCTGCGGCGACGGATCGATGCACCTGACATTCGACAGTCTCATTTCCCATGATATCACCTATGTGGGAGTCATCCAGACCGCCAAAGCCAGCGGCATGACGGAGTTTCCGGTGCCATATGTGCTGACCAACTGCCACAACAGCCTGTGCGCTGTCGGCGGCACCATCAACGAGGACGACCATGTGTTCGGCCTGTCCGCCGCCGTGAAATACGGCGGAGATTATGTGCCTGCAAATCAGGCGGTCATCCACCAGTATGCACGAGAGATGATGAGCGGCTGCGGCCGCATGATCCTCGGCTCCGACAGCCACACGCGCTACGGCGCGCTCGGCACCATGGGCATCGGCGAGGGCGGACCCGAGATCGTAAAGCAGCTGCTGCGCAACACATATGATATTGCCGCGCCGGAGGTCATACTTGTTTGGCTCACCGGGCAGCCGCCCCAAGGCGTAGGGCCGCATGACGTGGCCATCGCGCTGTGCGGCGCGGTGTACAAAAACGGCTTTGTAAAGAACAAGGTGCTGGAGTTTGCAGGCCCTGCCGTATCGCAGCTGCCCATGGACTATCGCATCGGCATCGACGTTATGACCACGGAAACCGCCTGCCTCAGCTCCATATGGGAGACCGACGACGCCGTGGCGGAGTACCTTGCCATCCACGGCAGGCCGGAGACGTTTACCGCGCTGCATCCGCAGGACGGCGCGTACTACGACGGTATGATCACCATCGACCTCAGCCGCATGGAGCCTATGGCCGCGCTGCCGTTCCACCCGTCCGAGGCCGTGACGCTGCGCGAGCTTATCCACGATCCGGGCGACCATCTGCGCGAGGTGGAAAAGCGCGCCGAGGCCCAGTTCGGCGGCAAGGCCGGACTGCACCTGACCGATAAGCTGGTAAACGGCAAGCTCATGGTAGATCAGGGCATCATAGCCGGCTGCGCCGGCGGCATGTATGACAACATCGCCGAGGCCGCCGCCATTCTGAACGGTCACGACACCGGCAGCGGCTATTTCTCCCTGTCGGTATATCCGCCCTCGGTGCCGGTGAATCTGGAGCTTATGGAAAACGGCGTGCAGCAGTCACTGCTGACTTCAGGCGCGCTGTTCAAGCCCTGCTTCTGCGGCCCCTGCTTCGGCGCAGGGGATGTACCTGCAAACAACGGCCTGTCAATCCGCCACACGACCCGAAACTTCCCCAACCGCGAAGGCTCAAAGCCCTCGGACGGGCAGCTGGCCGGCGTCATTCTCATGGACGCGCGCTCCATTGCCGCCACAGCCCGAAATCACGGCGTTCTCACCTCGGCAGCGGACGTGGACTACACGCCGCCTGCGCCGGTGCAGCGCCGCTTTGACCGCAAGGTATACGATCGCCGCGTCTACTTCGGCTTCGGACATGCCCGGCCGGACGCGCCATTGAAGTACGGCCCCAACATCGCCGAGTGGCCTGCCATTCCGGCTCTGGCCGACGATCTTCTCATGCAGGTGGCCTCCGTCCTGCGCGACGAGGTTACAACGACCGATGAGCTTATCCCCTCCGGCGAGACATCGTCTTATCGCTCAAACCCCTTGAAGCTTGCGGAATTTGCGCTGTCGCGCCGCGACCCGGATTATGTGCCGCGAGCCAAGGCGACGCAGGCTCTGGAGGCCTCCCGTGCCGCCGGTGCGGTGCCTCCGGCGCTTGAAGAGGTGCTGAAATCTTTGAATTTGCCCGAGAGCGCGTTGGCGCGCATGCACATCGGCTCCGTTATATTCGCCAACAAGCCCGGCGACGGCTCGGCGCGCGAGCAGGCCGCTTCCTGCCAGCGCGTTTTGGGCGGCTGCGCAAACATCTGCTATGAGTTTGCCACAAAGCGCTATCGCTCCAACTGCGTAAACTGGGGAATGCTGCCCTTTACACTGGCCGAGGGCGCAGCGTTTGACGGCAACGCCGGCGACTTTGTCTATGTTCCCGGCGTGCGCGAGAAGCTTGCTCGGGGCGACGAGGAGTTTCCTGCCGTTCTTGTTCGCAAGGGCAAAGCGCAGCCGATCACCCTGTATCTTAAAAACACGAGCGCCGAGGAGCGCGAGCTGCTGCTCACCGGCTGCCTTATGAATCACTACGCCGCGCAGAACAGGAGGTAGCTATGGAAAAGATCAAAATGCCGGTTCCCATTGCCGAGCTTGACGGCGATGAGATGACCCATATCCTTTGGGGGATGATAAAGGAGCAGCTTATATGCCCATTTGTCGAGCTGAACACCGAATACTATGACCTGTCGCTGCCAAACCGCGACAAAACCGAGGACGCAGTGACCCATCAGGCGGCGGAGGCCATCCGGCGGCTGCATGTCGGCGTTAAGTGCGCGACCATTACGCCCAACAACCAGCGGCAGGAGGAATACGGCCTCAAGAAGCTTTGGAGATCGCCCAACGCCACCATCCGCGCGGCGCTCGACGGCACGGTGTTCCGCACGCCGATACTTATCTCGCGGATAAAGCCGGTTGTTGCCTGCTGGGAAAAGCCCATCACCATTGCCCGTCACGCATACGGCGATGTGTACAAGGCCGCGGAATACCGCGTTCCCTGCGCCGGTAAGGCCGAGCTTGTGTTCACCGACTCGCACGGCACGGAGCTGAGCCGCCAGACGGTATTTGATTTTTCCGGCCCCGGCGTTTTGCAGGCCATGCACAATCGGGACGACTCCATTCTGGCCTTTGCGAGAGCGTGCTTTACCTATGCGCTGGACATGAAGCAGGATCTGTGGTTCTCGGCCAAGGACACCATATCCAAGGATTACGACCAGACCTTCAAGCTTCTGTTCCAGAAGGTTTTCGACGAGGAATTCCGCTCCGCTTTTGAGCAGGCCGGCCTGCAATACCGCTATTGCCTTATAGACGATGCGGTCGCCAGAGTGATCCGCTCCTCCGGCGGCATCATCTGGGCCTGCAAGAATTACGACGGCGACGTGATGAGCGACCTCATCGCCTCCGCATCAGGCTCACTGGCCATGATGACGAGCGTGCTCGTTTCGCCCGACGGCAACTTCGAGTACGAAGCCGCCCACGGCACGGTCACGGCGCATTTCTACCGCTGGCGCAAGGGCGAGAAGGTCTCCACAAACCCGATGGCCACCATGGCCGCATGGGCAGGCGCGCTGAAAAAACGCGGCGAGCTTGACGGAAACAGAGAGCTTATCCGCTTTGCCGACTGCCTGTACCGATCCGGGCTTGACGTCTTTGAGGAGGGATATCTCCCCAAGGATCTGGCGCCCCTGTGCGATCCTGCCGCTGTGCGTGAGATCCCGGACACCGAGCGGCTCATCTCATTGATCCGTCATCGGCTGGAAGCGCTGCTGGGAGAATAAAATGAACAACGAAGAAATGAAGCGCTCCCTTCGGGAGCTGTGCCGGATAGAGAGCGTCGCCGGCATAGACGTGTCCGATGACGCGCCCTACGGCGCAGGCTGCGCGCAGGCTCTGGACTACGCGCTGGAGCTTTGCCGCCGGCTCGGCTTTGAAACGAAGCTGTGCGATAAGCACCGCTGCGGCTGGGCGCAGATCGGCGCAGGCGAGACCGTGGTCGGGATCCTTGCGCATCTGGACGTCGTGCCTGCCGGTTCCGGCTGGAGCTATCCTGCCTATGACCTGAGCGAAGAAAACGGGCGGCTCTACGGCCGCGGCGTCAGCGACGACAAAGGCCCCGCGATCGCCTGCATCTACGCGATGAAGGACATTCTGGACGCCGGGATCTCGCTCAAGCGCCGTGTCCGCATCATTTTCGGGCAGTCGGAGGAGTCCGGCGAATGGGACGATATGGCCTATTACCGCGAGCACGAGGAGCTGCCGGTGTTCGGCTTCACACCGGACGCGGATTTTCCCGCGATCTACGGGGAAAAGCGGCTGCTGAACTATAAATTGACCATGCCGCTTGAAGAAAGCGGACTTCTGGATATCCGCGGCGGCAGCGCGAGCAACGTCGTGCCGGATCACTGCGAGGCTCGTCTGCTGATCGACGGCCGGGAGAAATGCATCACGGCAAGCGGCAAAGCATCCCACGCCAGCACGCCGGAGGACGGCGAAAACGCCATTGCGGCGCTTGCCGAAAAGCTTGCATCCCTGCTGCCGCAAAGTCCGTTCGTCCGTTTTTACCGGGATCGCATCGGCAGCAGCCTGAACGGCGAGCTGATGGGCTGCGCACTGGCCGATATCGAGAGCGGCAAGCTCACGATGAATGTCGGAACGATAGGCGTCACGGACGTGAACCTCGTCATGGAGATCGACGTGCGCGCACCTGTCACATTTGAGGCCGACGCCGTGACCGAGCCGCTCCGCCGCGCGGCAGCGGAATACGGCATCGAGGTCGAGCTTACGCAGGACACGCCGCCTGTTTACATGGACAAAAACGGCGACGTTATCCGGAGGCTTCTTGCGGTCTACCGCGAGGAGACCGGCGACTTCTCCGAGCCGACGGTGATCGGCGGCGGAACATACGCGCGCGCGATGGATAACATCGTCGCCTTCGGCCCCATGTTCCCCGGCCGCGAGCTGACCGAGCATCAGCGCAACGAATATCTTTTAGCTGAGGATTTCTGCCGCCTGCGCAGCATCTATCGCAAGGCGATCCTCGCGCTGGCATCCGACTGATCTATGCATGATTTCAAATCGCCGCATTTTCCGCGGCAAGCGCAAAACCGCTGTGAGCTTGACAGTTCACGGCGGTTTTTTAAATTATTCCGGCTTTATGCTCGTGCGTATTGACAACGCCTGTCCGATGCGTTAAAATATTAACACGCCCGAAGGGGCATAATAAAAACAGATCATTTTTCATATCAAGAAAGGAGAAACCTTACTATGGTAAACAGAATCATGCTCAACCAGACCTCTTATCACGGCGCAGGCGCCATCAGCGAGCTGCCAACCGAGGTGAAATCCCGCGGCCTTAAAAAGGCACTTATCTGCTGCGGCCCCACCCTTCTGCGTCACGGAGTTATCGCCCGAGTGACCGATGTTATGGACGCTGCCGGACTGAGTTACGAGATATATTCCGATATAAAACCAAATCCCACCATCGAGAACGTTACCGACGGCGTTGCGGCATTCAAGGCAGCCGGCGCGGATTATCTGATCGCCATCGGCGGCGGTTCCCCCATGGACACCTCCAAGGCCATCGGCATCATAATCAACAACCCGGAATTTGCCGACGTGCGCTCCCTTGAGGGCGTAGCGGACACAAAGAAGCCCTGCGTTCCCATTATCGCCATCCCGACCACCGCCGGCACCGCAGCCGAAGTCACCATCAACTATGTCATCACCGATGTTGAGAAAAAGCGCAAATTCGTCTGCGTCGACCCTCACGACATGCCCATCGTGGCGATCGTCGATCCCGAAATGATGAGCTCTATGCCCGCAGGTCTGACCGCTTCCACCGGTATGGACGCACTGACCCACGCCATTGAAGGCTACACCACCAAGGCGGCATGGGAGATGACCGACATGTTCCATCTTGAGGCTATCAAGCTCATCTCCACCTACCTGCGCGGCGCGGTCAAGGGCACCAAGGAAGGCCGCGAGGGTATGGCTCTCGGCCAGTATATTGCCGGTATGGGCTTCTCGAACGTCGGACTTGGCATCGCCCACTCCATGGCGCACACACTCGGCGCCGTTTATGATACTCCGCACGGTGTCGCCTGCGCGATGATGCTGCCGATCGTTATGGAATACAATGCCGACTGCACCGGCGAGAAGTACCGCGAGATCGCACGTGCAATGGGCGTGGAGGGCGTTGATTCGATGACTCAGGCCGAATACCGCAGGGCTGCAATCGACGCAGTCAAGAAGCTCTCCAAGGATGTCGGCATCCCGGAGAAGCTGGATGCTCTGAAGGAAGAGGACCTTCCCTTCCTTGCTGAAAGCGCATACGCCGATGCCTGCCGTCCCGGCAACCCCAAGGACACAAATCCCGCAGAGCTGACCGAGCTGTTCAGAAAGCTGATGTAAGCCGATTCAGGCTTATTGCCGTCCGCCGTCAAATTACGGCGTGCAGATACTGCAAATAGCAAAACAGCGGCCCGTTTTCAAAAGAAACGGGCTGCTGTTTGTCGAAAAATCAATCCCATTCATCAAGCTACAGCCGGATTTCGTTCAAGAAAGAGGAAAACGGCTCGGAAAAGCGGATAGATAAAACACTCCTTCCACTTGGAAATGGAAACGGAAAAATCTTTCTCCGGGGAAGAGGCGGAGAAGGATTTTTGCGGCCGATTATTTTTCTTGGCTGCTATTTTTCCCTTTTCAAACGAAAAAGCCTGCCTTGGCGTGACTGCTAAGACAGACTTTTTCTACAGGCTGAGCCTCCGGCCTAAGGCCGGAGGCTTTTAATTGCATTAACGATTTTTCCTATATTTCGCTTATCAATACTTGTGGAACTTATTGTGCCAGCGATCAAGTAGCGCATCGATCTCTTCCTTTGTTGCAACAGTTCCGTAAACATCATAGTTATGCTCACCGACCTCGGGCAGAGGAAGATAATCGGGATTTTCCGCATCGCTCGATGTTTTGAAGGGCAGTCCTTTTATCTTATACTGCTTGCGGCCGGTTTCCTCGACAATGCTCTTGGGGAAGGGGATATCCTCGAAATAATGACGCGACGCAAGCTGCGGGCATTCGTGCATCTCCCAATCGGCCTTGACCTCGGCACACGGCACATCGTGTGAGCGCAGGATCTCGATCGCTTCACTTGCGTTCTCGTACTTGGAAAGCCACGCCTGGATTATATCGACCAGCTCATAGCGGTTCTCAATACGCTTGGACATATCGGAATAGCGCTCGTTTTCGAGCAGATCCTCGCGCTGCATGGCAATGCAGAGATTTTTCCAAATAGGAGGCGTCGGTGCGCAAATGGCAATGTATCTTTTTCCTGCGCCCTCAAACAGTCCGTAGGGTGCGGAATTGAACATATGGTTGCCGGTACGGCCGTTCTTCAGGCCGAACAGGGAGTAAACATCGACATTTGCAGACAGATACGCAAGGCTCTCATAGAGGCTTACATCGAGATACTGTCCCTCGCCGGTGACTTCGCGGTGATACAGCGCCGCACAAATCGCCGACAGGACGGACTGTGCGCCGACATAATCGCCAAGGTAGGTGCCGATCCTCTGCGGAGCGCCGTCGGGGTCGCCGGTAGAATTGATGATGCCCGACTCTGCCTGAGCTATAAGGTCAAAGCCCGGGCGCTTGCTGTAAGGACCGGTCTGACCGTAGGTCGAGATAGAGCAGTAAATAAGCTTCGGGTTGACTGCCTTCAGGTTTTCGTAATCAAGCCCGTATTTTGCCATCAAGCCGGGGCGGAAGCCTTCAAGGACGATATCATAGTCCTTTACGAGCCGCTTGAACACTTCTCTGCCCTCACTGTCCTGAATGTCAAGCTCGATGGATTTGCGTCCGTGATTAGTCTGAAGAATATTGCCGGAATGATGACCGATCTTCATATTCATCATGCCGCGTCCCGAGTCGCCGCAAACGGGCATTTCGACCTTTACCACATTTGCGCCCATATATGCCATGAGCTGGGTAGAAGTAGGCCCAGCAACGAAGCTGGTGAGGTCAAGAACTTTTACTCCTTTAAGTAAGGTATTCATGCTTTGTCTCCTTTTCAGTATTTCAGTTTTTCAGCATCGCTATCATGGCGTCGCAGACTTCGTCCATATCTCCGACGATGCCGTAGTCGCAGTAGTTGAAAATGGGTGCGGAGGCATCCTTGTTGACGGCGATGAACTTTTCCGCGTCAACGCCGGTGACATGGTTTACAGCGCCGGATACGCCGAAGCCTATGTAAAGCTTGGGCTTTATCATGACGCCCGACTGCCCGACCTGAAGCTTTACGGGCAGAAGCTCTCTGTCGCATACCGGGCGCGTTCCCGCAAGCTTGCCGCCGAGCAGCTTTGCAAGCTCCTTGTACTTCGGCAGGCTTTCGTCCTTGACGCCGTTTCCGACGCAGACTATCGTATCGCACGACGCTATATCAAGCTCAGGGTCAAACTCGTTTGCCTTGTACTCAACAAGCTTTGTGCGGATCTTCGTCGGGTCAAAGTCTATGTGCTCCTGCACAAGCTCAAACTCCGCTTTCTTGCCCGTCGGAACGTATTTGAACATGCCCGGACGGATCGTTCCTACCTGCGGACGCAGCACCGGGATCGTGATGACGGCCATGATCTTGCCGCCCGCTGCCGGCTCGACAAATTCTATATCGGTCGTTTCGGGATTATATATAAGTTCTGTTGCATCTGATGTGCAGCCTGTCTCAAGGCACGCTGCAAAGTGCGGCGCAAAGTCTCTGCCGTTCGCGGTCGCGCCGATGAATATCGCTGAGGGCTTGTACTTCTTGGAAAGCTCGACATAGAGATTTGAAAACGCCTCGGTATTGTAGCGCTCATATCCCGTGCCGGAGACCTCTATCGCTCCGTCGATGCCGCACTCTTTGAGCTTTTCAAGCTCTCCTTCCGGAATGCTTCCGGCTATAACGCCGATCAGCTTATCTCCCGACTGATCGCACAGCTTCCGTATCTCGCAGCACAGCTCCCGCGCCGCCGAGCTTACCTTGCCTTCGGTGTGCTCTATATGCACCCACATGTTTTTGTATTCACGCTTATCCATTTTGAGCACCTCCTCAGTCCTTAATAAGCTGCATGAGCTTTGCTACCGAAGCCTCCACGCTGCCCTCATCTATGATGATGCCGGGTTCGGGCATCACCGGCGGGAACATGCGGGGCACTTTGGTCGGTGAGCCGGGGTCGCCTATGCGTCCGCGGTCCAGTCCCGGAATATCGTCGGCCGTTATCGTTGTGATGACCGCTTTCTTTGCGGCAAGCTTGCCCTTGAGATTTGGTATGCGTGCAGGGTAGTTTACCTTTTCCATCGTAAACAGGCTGGGAAGCTTAACCTCAAGAGTCTCGACGCCGTCTTCAAGCTCGCGCTCGACTACAGCCGTTTTCGCCTCTTCGTTTACTTCCTTTATGAGCAGCGTGCCCGTTACCTGTGCAGCTTCAAAGCGCTGAGCAAGCTGTGCGCCCATCTGTCCGGTCGCACCGTCGAGCGATTCCTTGCCGCAGAATATCATATCGTACTTATCCTGTGTGTTTGCTGCCGACAGGATAGAGTAACTCGTTGCCAGAGTGTCGGCATTGCCGAACGCGCGGTCAGTCACGAGAACCGCCTTATCCGCGCCTACCGCAAGGCACTCGCGCAGTGCAGCCTCAGCATTCGGCGGGCCCATAGTGATGAGCGTGACCTCGCCGCCGTATGTCTCTTTGACACTCATCGCAGCCGAAAGCGCGTTTGCGTCCTGCGGATTGAGTATCGCGGGAACTCCTGCGCGGATGAGGTTGCCGGTCTCCGGATCCATTCGCATCTGGTCAACGTCGGGCACCTGCTTTACGCAGCATAGTATTTTCAGCATCAGTCTGCCACCTTTCCGGGATTGAGTATTCCTTTGGGATCAAGCTTCGCCTTGACCGCCGCAAACTCGCCGCGGGCTTTCTCGCCGAAGAACGGCACTTTCGCATAGCCGATTCCGTATTCTCCGCGCACGTCGCCGCCCAGAGATGCGCACTTTTCGTACACTGCTGCACTCAGCTCGGTCAGAGCCGCCTTGAACTCGTCTCTGTCGGCGTCGGATGCGACGTGGATATGCATTCCGCCCGTCCCGACATGCGCATAAGCCATTGCCTTCATGCCCTTTTCCCCGGCATGCGCTTTGACCCATTCGACCATTTCCGCTATGTTTTCGGCCGGCACGGTTATGTTATATTCAAACGAGTTCTTTGCTCCGCTTTCCATCGATGTGTGGAATGCATCGTGAGCTGCCCACATATCGCGCTTCATCGTCGTTGTGTCCCCGACGAGGATATCCAGGCATTCCATTTCTTCCGCAAGCTCGGCTATGGCTTCCATCTGCTCCATGACGAGGTCGTCGTCCTCGTCCTCGAGCACTGCCATGAGGGTCGCTGCGACTCGCTCTCCGTCCATTTCGACCGGGAACACGGGATTGCCGGTGACATTGCCGGAAAACTCGACCATGTCCGTATCCATGTACTCTACCACTGCCGGTGCGCAGCCTGTTCCGATGACCGTGGCCGCCGCCTTTATGCAGCTTTCAGTATCCATGAACGGCAGAAGCAGTATTGCGTCGGCCTTCGGCTTGTCCACAAGCTTGAGCGTCAGCTCGCAGATAACGGCAAGCGTTCCCTCGCTGCCGATGACCGCTTCATTTCCCGCAAGCGTCGTTATGCTGCCGTCTGCAAGGACGATGACTGCGTCGAGAACATAGTCTTTCGTGCTGCCGTACTTCACTGCGCACGGGCCGCCTGCGTCGGTCGCTGCGTTGCCGCCTATCGTCGCGGTCTTTTCGCCGGGATCGGGAGGATAGTACAGCCCGTGCTTCTCGGCTTCGGCCTTGACATCCTGAAGCAGAACGCCCGGCTGTACGCGCAGCGTGCGCTCTTCTTCGTTATACCCAAGGATCTTGTCCATGCCTTTGACCGACAGGACAACTCCGCCCTTTACGGGCACTGAGCCGCCGACCTGACCTGTGCCAGCTCCGCGTACCGTTACCGGCACGTCGTTTTCGCTGCACAGTTTCAGCACTGCCGCAACTTCCTCGGCACTTTTGGCCTCCACGACCGCCTCAGGTGCAAAATTCCCGCCGGGATACTCGTCATGGCAGTAGTCTGCGCCTATCGCATCGCCGGTGTGGATTGTTATTCCATCTATTAACTTCAGGCAATCTATAAATTGATTGTTGATCATTTTCTTCCTCCATGCGGACTTTTCGCATAAAATTTTACGGCTGCGAGAAACCGCGAATCTGCATCGGTTTCAATTCACTTGGCACGCATCGGTCATCGGCGTGCCAAGTGAATTATTCGCGCAGCGCTTTTTATGTCTGCACAATAAGCGGATGCTTACTTGCAGTAGTTATCAAAGAACTCGATTGCGCTGTTTACGGCGAGCTCAGTGCCGACGCCTGCGCCGCCTGCGGCCGCACCGACTACGTATGCGCCCTCGACCGGAAGCTTGATCTTGGGACGGTATGCGCCGGTCTGGCCTGCGACCTGTCCGATGCCGATTCCTGCGCCGCCCTTGCCGGATGCGGTCATGATATCGCTGTTAAACAGCACTTCCTTAATGATAATGTGTTCGCTCAGGCCTGGGATATATTTTTCCGCGGTGACCATCATTTTATCAACGAGTCTGGCTTCGATCTCCTCGGGAAGGTCGAGCTGGTGGGGACAAGTAAAGCAGATCATCTGCTTGCCTTCCGGAGCTGCGGATTTGGAGTAGTTAGAGGGATTGGACATGAAGAAGTTTACTTCCTCCGGAATAATGCCCTTTGCAAGGTCTTCATAGAATTTTTCCTGATCGAGTGTGCCAAACTGAGAAAGCATCTTGAGATCTGTCAGATGTCCGTCTACTGCGAGCTTGACGGTAGTGCCGCCCCAGGAATACTTGAGTGCGTTGACGTAGTCTACATACTCTTTGTCGAAGTGCTCTGCGCCGATGACCTTGTTTACAGCCGTCTTGATATCGCCGTTATACACCATCATATCACAGTCGATCTCTTCACCGTTTACGATTACGCCGACGACCTTGCCGTCCTTGACAACAGCCTTTTCCACGGGCGCGTTGAGCATTATCTCACCGCCGAGCTTTGTGAATGCCTTGCTGTATGTATCGGTGATAGCCTGGCAGCCGCCTTCGGGATAGCCCGAAGCTCTTGCGGCGGATTCCCAGCGCAGGCAGCGCATAAATTCTCCGGCGCTTGCTTCCCAGTAAGGCAGGCAGGTGTAAACTGCGCAAACCATCCAGATGCATGAGCATGCAAGCGGATTCTTGGTATACTTGTGCAGGACATCCTTAACGGTGACCGTATCGAACTGTGCGACTTCCTCGTCGGTATAGCTGCGGATATCCTTGAGGAACTGCTTGACACCGAGAAAATCCTCCTCGGGCACCATGGTTGCCAGATCATGAGGGAAAATAAAGGTTTTTCCGTCATAGCTGGAAAGCGGACGAACATTGGTATACTCAAGATTATTTTCCGCACCGACTCTGCGCAGGACCTCGCCGAGAGGGCCTTTGTTGCCACGGGAGATGATGTGAACGCCGAGGTCGAAATTAAACTCGCCCTTCTTATATGCGGAAACTCTGCCGCCGAGACAGTCGTGCTTCTCAACCATAAGGACCTTCTTGCCCTGATGAGCCATCAAAACGCCTGCCGCCATGCCGCCGATTCCCGAGCCGACAACTATTGCATCATATTTTTTCATAATTCAGTAATTCCTTTCAATTAAACATTTCGGTAAGTTTTCTCTTGTCAATTTTTCCTGTGCTGTTCACAGGCAATTCATTTACAAAAAACACTTTTCTGGGCTTCATAAAGCCTGCTATTTTACCTTTGCACCAGTTCCGAACCGTTGCTTCGTCCAGTTCTGCGCCCGGGGCCTTAACTATCACCGCCGTGACCGCCTCGCCGAGATGGTCGTCCTTTAGGCCGACAACCGCAACATTTTCCACGCCGTCAAGGGCAAGTATGCATTCCTCAACAGACTTCGGATATACATTCTCCCCGCCGCTGATTATCATGTCCGACATTCTCCCGACAAGATACAGGTAATTATCCTCGTCAAGGTAACCGACATCGCCGGTGTGATACCAGCCGTCGCTGAAAACACTTGCGGTTTTATCCGGAGCATTATAATAGCACATCATTTGCCCAAGCCCCTGTGCATAGATCTCTCCCTGCCGGCCGACCGGGCATTTGCTTCCGTCGGGAGCGACGATTTTGATCTTTGCGCCGAGAGCAACTTTGCCTACCGACTTCAGTCGTTTTTCAAGCAATGCGTCGTCCTTGGCCCTGTGATCCTCGGCCCGAAGCAGCGTAATTACCGGTCCCATTTCCGACATACCGAAGAGCTGATAAAAATCGCAGCCGAGCTTTTCATTCGCCTTTCGGATATATTTTGCCAAAATAGGCTCGGCTCCGTATATAACGCTCTTAACGCTTGTAAGATCGTAGGATCCTTCGTCGATCTCGTCCAACAAGGCCGAGAACATTGAAGGAGTAAGGCTCAACGCCGTTGCCTTATATTTCTCGATCGTTTTCAGATACACCTTTGGTCTGAAGCGTTCGAGCACGACCACCGTTGCACCCGCAATCAAAGTGGCAATCGCTCCCGATGAAGACGCATGAAAAAGAGGAAGAACGCACATATACACGCTGTTGCCCGTTTGACAGATATCGGTGAGATGACCGAGAGCATGGCTGCATATTGCATTATCGGAAAGCATTACCCCCTTGGGTATGCTTGTCGTTCCGCTGGTGTATATCTGCATAAGGCAGCCTTCTCCGCTGCGATCAGCGGAGCTTATCTCCTCATTCGGATATGCCAGGCACCCGGAGTAAGCCGCGTTATCTTCGTCGACATCGTCTATGACGATAATTTTGCGCTCACCGGATATGCTGTGCTTTAATGTCTCCAGCTGCTCAAGAAAGCTTTTGGATATAAACAAGACTTTTGCATCGGTAGCATCTACAAGTTCGATTATGCTCTCTGCACACATTCTCCAGCTTATCGGCGTGAAGACAGCGCCTATGCGAGAGCAGGCAGTTAATATTTCAAAATACATCTCGCTGTTGTACGCTATGTAGACAACATGGTTGCCCACCCCGATACCGTTGGCGCGCAGAAAAGCTGCAACCGAGTTTGCATTTGCGTCAATTTCAGCATACGAATATTCTTTATCATTATAGATAACAGCGGTCTTGTCGCACAGGCAGCTTGCTCTGCTGGCAATCAAATCTCCGAATCTCAAATAGCAACACTTCCTTTACCGGGTGATCTGTGATCGCAATCGTTTGTGAGTTACCCCATCATGTCCGTTGTGAACGGAAGTATATAAAGGGTGGAAACGCCCTTTGCAACCTCAACGCCGTCAATGTCACGCAGAGTGATCTCGACCGGCATGCGACCGCGGCCACGCTCACGGATGGGCTTAATACGCTCTGCCGCTTCCTCCTCAGTCCATTCGATCTCCGCTACAAGATCCTTCTTCGTGGGCTTGAGGAAGCTGATCTCAAAATTGCTGACAATGGGAACGAATTCGTCAAGACCGTACGTGCACATAAATATTGCGCCTGCGGCAAGCTCCATTGCGGTGAACATTGTGCCGGCATAGACAATACCGACATGGTTAAGGTGCAGGCCCTCGACCGGGACAACGACGCGCACATGGCGCTCATCAAGAATTTCATTTGTGAATTTGCCGTCGCCTACCCACTTTATCGGGCATACTTCAAGAGATTTGCGTACCTTTTCTATATCAACAGCCATTTTAATGTATCCTTTCTGTTACACTATAATTACAGCAGCTCGGTAAGCGCCGGAACGACCTTGTAAATGTCTCCTACGATACCGTAATCGCACTGCTTGAAAATCGGCGCATTTTTATCCTTGTTGACCGCAATTATGATCTTCGCATCACGCACGCCGACCGTATGCTGGACCTGACCGGATATGCCGAGGGCAACATAGATATCCGGCTTGAGCATAACGCCGGAAACGCCGATGTATCTCGATATTGCCATCCAGTTTTCGCCCTGTGCAATGGGTCGGCTACAGCCGACCTCCGCACCGAGCTTTGCGGCAAAGGCATACACCATCTCGAGATCCTCCTGCTTGGCAAGGCCTCGACCTATGCCTACGGCTCTTTTTGCTGCGGAAAGGTTTACCGTTTCGCCTTGCTTCTCGCGGCGCTCAACGAATTTCGCCGGGTGTGCGGGAGCTGCGAAATCAACACTCTCTTTTTCTGCCGCCTCGCCCTTAAGATCCTCAAACGAACCCGGCGCAAGGACAACTACGGTAGTATCCGCCGCGCTGCTTTCGCAGCGAACGGCGGCACCGCCGTAAACCAAATGGCTGCAATACAGCTTTCCTTCCGCAACCTCCATTGCATTTACATCTGCGATAACAGCGGTTTTGCAAACCGCTGCAATGCGTGCCGCTATCGAGCGCATGCGCTTTTCGCTCGAAACTATGATCGCATCCGGCGCATATTCGGCCGTGACCGCAGCGAATGTTTCAAAATAGTCATCAAAAACTATGCCCTGATCCGCGACGACAAAGGCCTTGTCCACCGGGCAAGCGGGAGCCGAAGCCACCGCAAATGCTGCCGTATGTTCGGCAATGCTCTTTGCAGCAGAGCAAAGAAGTCCGAATTGGCTTTCTTTTTCTGCAAAAATCAATACTTTACTGAGTTTTTCCATTGCTTTCTCCTTACAGCTCTCTGCGGATTATAGCCGCCAGTTCTTCGATGTTCTCGGGGCTGTCGCCCTCTTTGACTATCTGCTTGCGCTCCGTGCTTTCGGGAGCAAGCGTGGAGCGGACACATCGAACAGCCGCAGACACCTTAATGTCGGCGCCGTCAAGCTGTATCTGAGGTTTCTTGCCGCCTGCAAGTATATCCTTCATGCTGGGGATCCTCGGAGTTGCGATACCTGCCGCAGCGGAAAGCACCGCCGGCAGGGTGATCTCGATCAGCTCCTCGCAGTCGTCAAGACTGCGGCCGATGAGCAAGCCGTTCTCTGCCGGAGCAATACTGCTGACCGCATTGAACACCGGCAGTCCGAGCATTTGGCCGAGTATCATGCCGACCTGCTGAGAATACATATCACTTGAGCCTTCTCCACACAGCACCAGATCATATTCGGTGCTGCCAAGTGCCCGGGCAAGAACCTCCGCAGTGCAGTAAGCATCAAGATTTGCAAATGCTTCGCTGCATACTACTATCTGATCGTCCGCTCCTCTGGACAGGATGGACTTTTTGAGCTTTGAATTGAGCACCTCGTCGCCGCCTACGGTCAGCACGGTAACCTTTCCGCCAACGCTGTCGCGAAGCTGAACCGCCGCTTCAAGCGCCTCGAGATCATATTCGCCAAGGCTCCACTGAGCGCCCGACACATCAACGCTTCTGTCGGCCTTTATCGCGATGCCCTCTTCATCGGGGACTATCTTATAACAAACAACTATGTTCATGCTTTTTCCTTTCAGATACGCTTACTTGTTTGCAAACTCCTTGAGCAGAGCACGGCCTGCGATGTGAACCATTATCTCATCCGTGCCCGCCATAATACGACTCAAGCGGCAGTCGCGCCACAGTCTTGCAATGCGGACATCGTTTGTATAGCCGATTCCGCCCATGATCTGCATTGCGTCGTCAACGACCTCGAATGCGGCTCTGGAAGTATAATACTTTGCCATAGCGCTCTCGGTTGCGATAGACATTCCGTTCTGCTTCATCCATGCATAGTGATAAACCATGTTTCTCATGTTTTCGATCTTTATCGCCATGTTTATGATCTTTTCCTGAGTGAGCTGGAAGCTGCCTATGGTCTTTCCAAACTGCACGCGCTCGGTTGCATACCTTGCCGCTTCCTCATATGCCGCCTGTGCCATGCCGACATTCATTGCGGTGGACATAAGACGCTCGACCTCGAAGTTTTTCATCAGCTGGAAGAAGCCTCTGCCCTTCTTGCCGACAAGCGCGCTCTCATCCAGAACAACGTTCTCAAGATACACCTCGCAGGAGTTGATCATATGCTGGCCGATCTTATCCAGCGGAGTGACCTTCACGCCGGGTGTGTTCATCGGCAGCCAGTACATGCTCATATCCTTCTGGGGAATTTCGTTTTCATAATTTCGTGCCATCAGGAGCATATACGGCACTCTGTCGGCGTAGGTGATAAAGGTCTTCTGTCCGTTTATATAGACCTTACCGTCTCTGTGCTCCGCACGGGTCGACATGGCGGAGTTGTCACTGCCGGCATTGGGCTCTGTGAAGCCGAGAGAGAACGGTTTCGTGCCGGTCATCGCATTCTTCATGGTCTCTGCCTGCTGCTCAGGGCTGCCGAATGCGAGCATATCATCGACCTCGCATGCAAAGTTCATCCAGCACAGATTGGGGAAGCCAAGTGCGCAGGCCTGCTCGACCACCATGCACTGTGTCAATATATCAACCTCGGTGCCGCCGTACTGCTCGGGGATGCCGAGAGTTGCAAAGCCGGCGTCGACCATAACATCGATTGCCTTCTGCGGGAACTCGTGCTTCTCGTCGCACTCCTTAAAATATGCGTCAAGGTCATTTCTTTCGTATACTTCTTTCAGGCTTTCAAGCAGCAATTCCTGATCTTCTGTTTTCTTAAATTCGTACATATTGTTTCTCCTTTTCTTATTTTGTTTTTCCGTATATTCGCGTATTGCCTCTGCATTGACAACAATCTGTTAAAGTGTTATTTTAGTTATGTTGTTGTCAATCCATTGAATGCAAATGCATATGTATGTACAGGGAGGCGTCAAAGTGAAAATTGAGTATTTCGGATATTTTTGCGAAGTTGTTGAGTCACAGGGCATTTCACTTGCGGCTCAAAAGATGTACATTTCTCAGCAGGGCTTGAGCAAGGCTCTCAACGTCATTGAAAGTGAGCTCGGAACAACATTGCTTAACCGCAACCGGAACAGCGGCAGCGTCTCGCTTACTGCCGAAGGACAGATCTTTTATGATTATGCCTCGAGCATTTGGAAAGAATACAGCCGGATGTGTACTGTTTTTCAGTCGCTCAAGGACAAACAGTCCGGCGGAGAAAAGGTCACGATTTGCGGCACAAAGTTTCTTCTTAACAATGTCCTCACGCCTGTGTTTCACACGATGACAGCTGCCGGAAAGGAGCTTCCGCAAATTCTTGAAAAATCAATAGATGAGATTTTCTCGGGACTTGATTCCCAGCCTTCCAATCAGCTCAATATCGTAAACATTCCCGAGTACACTTTTTCCGAGATCAAGCGCAACTCCGACCTTTGCTTCGTTGCTCTGTATTCTTCATCGCTGATGGCTTATCTTTATAAGAACAACCCTATGTCGAGCAAAAAATGCATAAGCCTTGATGAGCTCAGCACCGTGCCTCTCGCGATCTATCAGGATGACAATCTTCTTGAAATGCTTCACCATTTGCTCGGCACTGATAAGCTCGGCAACATTAAGTTCAGCACATCCAATGCAAGAGCCATCCGTCAATTCATGCGTGAAAATCAGTGCATAAGCATAACCGATTCTTACTTGGAGCGGTTTGACAAACGCAGCAGCTTTATCGGCATTCCTCTTAAAAAGAGCATTGTGATACATCAGGGCTTCATTTACAGCAGAAAAAATCCGCCTTCTACAAACGCCATGCAAATGATCGACACCATAACAAAAATCGTCGGCAATCTTAAATAAGCAATTGTTTCGGTGCGCTCCGGAGTTCTTTATGAACTCCGGATATTTTTATACTCCAAGAATTCTGATTATCAGCGGTGTCCAAACCGCAACGAATGCGCACAGTGCGACCGACGGAACAAGTCCTGCCTTCGCCATATCGGCAGAGCTGTAATAGCCGTAGTCAAAGCTCAATGCAGATATCGGATTTATGGGGAGCAGATACGTTCCGGCAGCAACAATCGTAATTATCAGCGTCGGGACCGCTGCCGAAATTCCCATCGGCACGCACACCGCGGCAACAGCCGGTACGAACAGGCTTATTATCGCCGGAGCGACAGGGAAGAAGGTCTGCAGCAGGTAGGCAAATACGCCGACTATAAAGAACACAAGGATAATGTTCAGATTCATGACGCCGCTTGCAAGGAACAGCTTTGACAGATATGCAGCGCCGCCTGTCTTTGCAACAATTGTTCCGAGTGAGAGTATCGCGCCGAACATAAGAATTATGTTCCAGGGAACAGACTCTTCAAACTGCTTCCATGTCAGTATGTTTATGCCGGGCATGAACATCACCACAAAGCCGATTATGGAAACGACCGTAACATCCAGCGCCGGGAACCATGTTCCGAGGATCCACAGGACCGGCATGGCAACCAGCATGAATAGGACCTTCTTTTCATAAGCCGAAATTTTGCCTGCATTTTCTGCTTCTTCTCTTATTGATGCCGAGCATTCTTCGTTTATGGCCTCGGGTTTGAATATCTTCACAAGGCAGATCCAGCATACAAGAGTAGCTACGATCGCCGTGGGCAGTCCGACCGCCATCCACTGAAGAAATGTCAGCGGCTTTCCGGCAATGGACTCGAAAACTCCCATAGCCAGCACATTGAAGGAGCTTCCCGCAGGGGTGGCCATGCCTCCGTTAACGGCTGCAAACGGTATACCTATCATCAGGCACTTTCCAAGCCTTGAGGAACCGGGCTTAGCGCCGACGGCTTTAAGGACAGGCTGAGCAAGACCGAGAAACAATACCGTAACCGGCACATTGCTCATAACGGACGAAAGAAGAGCTGCCGCCGCCATATATGCAAGGACGAGTTTTTCCGCACTGCTTCCTGCCCAACGCAGGAGCTTATTTATAAGACGAAGTGTAAGCTTTGTGTTCATAACCGCTGCCGTAAGGCAGAAAACGGTTATAACAAAAATCACAGAGCTGTTTGAGAATCCGACAAAGACACTCGCCATGTCGCTTACGCCAAGAAGAACCAGCATCACAAGTGCCAGCAGCCCCGTAACGCCGAACGGCAGTGTGTTGGATATCCACAGGATGCTTGCCATTCCAAGAACGCCAAGCGCCGTGATGCCTTCATGGCTCAGTTCCTCAGATCCCGGCAAAAGGTAAGTTACCGTCACGCATATTGCCGCAAGTATCACGCCTATCAGACTTTTGCCTTTCATCATTGATTCACTTCCTTTTAGAATTTGCCCTGACCGATATAGCCAGGGCAAATATTTCGTGTTTTTCAGTTGTTTGAGTTCTTCGGGATCTTAACCATGACGGCAAGTGCAGCGGTTACAACGAGGATGACGGCTGCAACGATGTACACGCCGACATAAGTGCCGGTGTTGTCAAACACCACTCCGGCAATGAGCGGAAGGGTGGATGAGAAAATGGTGGTGGTCAGCTGTGCAACGCCGATGTTCTTTGCGAAGCTTGCATTTCCGAAATAGTTGCTGATCGCAACAGGCATGGTAGTCGTTACGCCGCCGAAGCCGAGGCCAAGCAGCAGATAGTAAGCTACCATCATCGCCTGGCTCTTGGCAAATGCAGAGCAGAGAGTGCCGACTGCAATGATCAAGAGGTAAACTGCCATCATTCGGGTAGGCTCGACCTTGTCGCCGATAGGGCCGACGGAAAGCTTGCCGACCATGTTTGCAATGCCCATGTAGGAAACCGCAGCAACGATAGCCGCGCTTTCAAAGCCCTGGGTCGTGAAGTGCTTAACGGCTGCCGCAGAGTTGAGGCTGTACAGGCAAAATGCGCCGGTAGCCGCAAGAGCAATGAACCAGAAGTTGCGGTTTTTGAGAACCGCCTTGTGGTCATAGACTTCGCTGGTCTTATACACCCTGGAGAATTTCTGAGCTGCCGCAACTGCGGAGCCCGGCTCGATGCCGTCGGGATACTGACCCTTGTCTGAGGGCTTATCCACAACGAGAGCCACAGCTATAATGATTACCACAACACCGAGACCTGCAACGAGGAGCCATGCATCCTGCCAGCGACCGGTGCTTGCAACGATTGAATTGAGTATACGCGGGGAAATGAACGAGCCGATTGCGCCTATAACCGTCGCGATCGACATGGCGAGCGCACGCTTCTGAACGAACCATGCACTGACCGAAGTCTGCATGGTGACCTGACCTGCCATCTGGCTGCCTATTGAGAGAATAACGCCGAAAGCAATGAGATATCCGATCGTGGTCTTAACGACAAAAGCCATGAGCAGACCGCCGATGATAAGCAGCAGACCGCCGACGATAAAGGTTTTCTTCTGGCCATACTTAGTTATGAACTGACCGATCAGCGGAGCGGGAATGCCCTGGCACAGAACAAACAAAGTAAAGCCTAAGCCCATAAGCGTTGCATTCATGTTCATGCTGGAGTCCGCCATCATCAGAGGATTTACGACGGAAGCTCCTACGAGAATAAATCCGCTGGAGCATAAGAACATGATGCCGATGGCTACAAGCAGTATCCATCCATAAAAGTTTTTCTTTTCTGCATTCATAGTTGATAGTCCTTTCGGTTTCCCAAAACTGTTGTCTCTACTATTTCATCCAGAACCGCTCGGCCGCCGCTGAACTGGCATTGAAATCAATTTACTTAAAAAGTTTGTGGTATTTTTGACTGTTAAAAGATTAGCATAAAAGTGTCTATATATCAAACAAAACATTGTTTTAAACCTTACAACTTTTCGTGACAAATCGCACAAATGATCGAAATCTAACACAACAATTTCCGTCATTTTCACTTTTTAGTTAATTTTTTGACTACGAAAAGCAGAACGCCGCTTAATTAATATTCCGTCAAATTTAATTTACAAAACAATTTAACAGGAGTTTTGCAAGCACATTCCCCAGCTTCAAGCCCGGGAGCGGCTCGATCGGGGATCCCTTGTGAAATTTTTCATTCCACATGGGTGATTCGCTCGAGTTTCGGCCGCACATTTTGTCGCGGGGGTATAAAGCAAAGCCGTCCGTGACCGGAGTTGTTCCCGGCCGTGGGCGGCTCTGTATATATAGAAAATAATGATTTATCGTTTATATTCTTATAACGATTGTTATTTTACCAAGCCGTGCTTTGGGAACACCCGGCTGCGGCAAAATGGGGCGGTGCAGTTAGTTCTCGGTCAAAAATGTTCTGAAAATCCCAGATTTTACGCAGAAAGCGCCTGCAGAACAGCAGAAAATAAAAAATTACCGTTGCTGATATTGTATCAACAACGGCAACTTATTTGGTTGCGGAGGAGGGATTTGAACCCACGACCTTCGGGTTATGAGCCCGACGAGCTACCGGACTGCTCCACTCCGCGATATCCGATGCTCCTTAAAGCTAATATATAATACCACATACAGAGGCACAAGTCAATACCCTTTTGTGTTATTCAGGCTAATGATTCCGGGCAGGCTTTTGCCTGCCCGGGATCGCAGGTCTATTTTACTTGCACAGCTCTGCTGCGGTTTTGGATGCGACGATGGCGTTATTGAGAACGAGCTGGATATTGCTCTCAAGCGAGTCGCCTCCGGTCAGCTCGACCACGCGGGCCAGCAGGAACGGAGTGGTCTCCTTGCCGTGGATGCCCTGCTCCTTGCTCTCGGCAACCGCCTGCTCGATGGCTGCGTCGATGACGGCCTTGTCCATCGCGTACTGCTCGGGGATGGGGTTGGTGACGAGCATGCCGCCCTTCATGCCCAGCTCCTGCTGCGCCTTGAACATTGCGGCCAGCTGCGCCGGAGTATCGACGCGGTAATCAACGCCGAAGCCGCTGGAGCGAGTGTAGAACGCGGGCAGCTCGTCCGTGCCGTAGCCGATGACCGGAACGCCCTTGGTCTCGAGGTACTCGAGCGTAAGGCCGAGGTCGAGGATGCTCTTTGCTCCTGCGCACACGACCATTACCGGCGTGCTTGCAAGCTCTTCGAGGTCGGCGGAGATGTCCATGGTGGTCTCGGCGCCGCGGTGTACGCCGCCGATGCCGCCGGTCGCGAACACCTTGATGCCGGCCATGTGTGCGATGATCATGGTCGTTGTGACGGTCGTTGCGCCGTCTGCGCCGCGTGCGACGATCGCTGCCAGGTCGCGGCGCGAAACCTTCGCGACCTTGCGGCCGGATTTGCCCAGATACTCGATCTCCTCGGGGGACAGGCCTGCCTTGAGTCTGCCGCCGATGATCGCGATCGTTGCAGGAACCGCGCCGTTTTCGCGTATCGTTTTCTCAACGAGCATAGCTGTTTCCACGTTTTTGGGATAAGGCATGCCGTGGGAAATAATCGTGCTCTCAAGTGCTACGACGGGCTTGCCGTCTGCCAGTGCCTGCTGAACTTCGGGTGAGATGTCAAGATATTTATTCATAGCTAAACTCCTTCTTTTTCATTTCTGAAAAGTGTATTATACACACGAAATCCCATCCTGTCAAGTCTTTTTAGTGGCGAATTTTTAGAGGCGCATTGGGGCAACTACGGATACGGTTATTGCTGTGTCCCGGTTCGGGACACAGCAATAACCGTGAGTGCCTCGCGACCCAGTAGTGCGATGCTGAGTTTTCCATCGCACTATTGTAGGGAACAGGCTTGCCTGTTCCGCTTGTCGTGGTTTCTTCCGCACCTACCGGTCGGGATACCGCAATATATGTATTGGTATCAGCGTTGATGCGCCACTAAAAACCTTTGGTGACGGATGAGGCGTTATTAAATCTGCGGTGCTAACCGCCACATTTTTTCAGAGGCGAATTTTTAGAGGCGTTTTTTTAGAGGCGCTTTAGCGTTGTACCGATACATTTATTGCGTCAGCCCGACCGGTGGATGACGACGAAACCGTTACATATGTCAACAAAGTGGCGCCTACGGCGCGGATTTATTTACACCTCATCTGCCGCAAGCGGTTTTTTAGAGGCGCGTCAGCACTGATACCGATACGGTTTTTGCGTCAGCCCGACCGGAAAGTGCCGACAAAACCATAACACGCGGAACGGATAAATCCGTTCCCTACGAGCGACCGCTGGCCGCAGTGAAGAGCTAACAGCTGATAGTTAATAGCTGTCAACCCCTCGGCAGCAAGCTGCCTGCTCCCCTTGACAGGTGAGCCAATGG
>CEAH01025024.1_pt1 | contig 98740 bp, 97 predicted proteins | sample 557571 | NCBI WGS metagenome assembly CEAH01 (sample SAMEA3182092, study PRJEB8094) | gut metagenome | biome: human; feature: gut; material: Stool; isolation source: human stools | place: Canada | collected 2013-11-25
GAATCGGAGTAATACTGCTGCGCACAAAACCTAAGATAATCACCGAAAAACATTTCATACAGTCCGGGCACAGTTGAATAATGTCCGCGCATCCTTTTTCGCGGAACAGCACCGGTATTTAGATAGTCTTCCAAAGCATTCATGTGCCTTAAAGCATGGCGCATCCGCGAATCCAGTTTCTGGATTGCTGAGTGTACATCAACACCAAAATAGAGTTTTAGAAAATCTTCTGCGGCTGTACGCGAATAAACATCCGAACTCGAAAATGCCATGAATTTGTGCCATGTCGCCTTGTAAACACCCAGTGTGCTTTTTTTGCATCCTTTCTGCAAGAGATATTGTTCGGTTTCTTTTGCCAATTCCGTAATACGGACGGGTTTCGTCTCAAACACCATATGACCTCCATTTTATGATTCAGCTTACGCTGTACCAATATTATGGAGAGTTATTTTTTATCCGTAAACAGAAAAACATTGTAAATCAAGCGCTTATAAGGAGATATCAAATTTGCTACACATTACAAAAAACTACGCATTACAGATTAGTGCAATCGCTTCTGCAAAAGGATAGATGGCCTGAGTGGTTCCGCCCACAATTTTCTGCATGGCTTCGAGGCCATCATTGATGTCCTGCACTGTGGGTTTCTTCTTTGGTTCCACAATCACTACCTGCATGAACGATCCCCCTTACGCGATCATAAACCGCCGCGTGGTTGTGCTGCGGCTGAACTGTGCAAACAGGTCTGCGTGGGTCAGCTTGAAGGCTGCGCTGTCAAAGCGGTTGGTAATGATGGTTTTCCATGTAATCAGGTAGTCCTTGCCTGCCAGAACCTCCGTATTTTTTGCCAGCATTTCCGCTTTTAAATAATCCTCAATCGCGGTAATGGCGGATTTTACCTCCGCCTCCATATTGCGCAGCTCCCGTAGTTCCTTTACCTTGGCATCCACTTCATAAACACTCATTGATACATCGTCCCTTCATATAAGAATTCTTCAATCTCATCGGTGGAAAAGCCGGATTCCAGCAGTCTGTCAACAGAGGCCGGAGAATAGCCGTAGCAGGCGGCAACGCTTTTTAGCTCCTCCAGATACGCCTGCTCTTCGGAACGTTTATGTTTCGCCCTTCCGGTCTGTACAGGCCATAGGGAGCAGTTATCCCACGGATTCAGGAAATTGGATGTGTCAAAGGACGCCATCTCCCGCCGCCCGGAGTGTGTGAGCTTCAGAATGTCCCCGCAGTCCAGCATGATCCGCTCCGGCTTGCCAATCGGTAGCTTCAAACGTCCCAGTGCCCGGTTCAAAATTGCCTCCGTGGACGCATACAGATACACACCGCAGCGGGGATAGTAGTACAGGCACATGGGGCTGTCCCCCTTCACGAAGTACAGATTTTCCCTTTCATCCAATACCGTAAACGTAAAGGAACCCTCAACCTGTTCCGCCATGTATTTCAGGCTGGAAAGGCCGAGGGTGTTTTTTTGCTCGATCAGCTGGACGGCAATGTAGCTGTCCGTTTCGATTTTCGTTTTCGGAAGATGCCTGGAGCGGCGGAGAATATCGTCATTCCAGAGGACTCCATTGTGGGCCAGAGCAAACAGCTCTCCCCCGGCCTCACCGAAGAAGGGATGATTGTTCCGGTTCCTGCTGGCCCTCCCCTGCGTTGTCATACGGGTATGTCCCATGATGACATGGGGCTATCCTCCGGGATGTGGAAATGCAGCCTGTGGGCTTCCAGAGGGCGCTTATAGATACTCAAATGATCGTGGGAACAGTAGGCAATCCCAGTGGCATCGGTGCCGCGTTCTTCACATTCCGCTGATAACACGGACAGAATATGATTTTTCTCCTTGACGCTGAAATAGCTTCGATGATCTACAATACCGAATAAACAGCACATCAGACTTCCCCCTCACTTTCTACTGGATCATTGACATACAGCCGCCGTTCTTTCAGATACTGCACCAGCTCCGGAGCCGTGCAGCCAGCGACAAAGGTAGTCCACGACATCGCCTTGATCTCGTCATCGGACAGGAAAAGAGCCATATCACAGATCCGGTCAAGAAGCTGTAATGTGGCAATGAGTGTATTGTATTTCAGGGTTCCTCGGAAGATGCGGAATTCGATGGTGTCAGCATTTGTGAGGTTTACGCTGGTATAGCGCCCGGCATGGCCTTTCTTGGCGTGATCCAGCAGTTCCTTGGGATGATCCTTGTAGCCGTAGCGGGCCGCCCAATGATCCAACTGGCGCTGTGTCCGGCGGCTGAACTTCAAAAGCTCCTCCCAGTTCTTCTCAAAGAAGAACAGAATCCGGGCAATCACAGCATCCTGTGCCCGCTCTGTATCACCGAAGGCGTCGCGGTTCACATGAACATGCAGCCCGCAGGTGCCTGCCTGATGGCTGGTATAGCCAATATCAACCGCACAATGCAGAATCTTCTTCCACGGCATTTCTTTCCTGTGGTAATCCAGCGTCATGGGGTGCGTTACCATTTCAAAACCATCGTCCAGAGAACCGTCATGCTTACAGTAGAGATTTTCCAAGCCGTTGCTGTTGGCAATCTCCATGACCTCACGGGCACTGGAATTATCCTCCCCGGCCCCGTCAATCTCTAACTCCACGCCAAAATACCGGGAGCCATCTCCACGGAATAGCGGCTCCGGCTTGTAGTAATAGTCCTGAATCGCCCGGTCACGATTTCTGCTGGAATAGCAGGCATGGCAAAGCGGGTAATTCTGGTCTTCATCATCGCTGGCATAATAGGCGTCACCGTCGTAAATGATCCGTCCGCAGCGGTCACATCTGTAATAGTGGTTTTCATAGCAATGCTGACAGAGGGGCGTATCTTCGTCACCGGCATTATCATCCCGATAGATCCGCTCTCCGCAGCGGGAACAGAGTGCGGTTTCTTCCTCTGCACAGCATTCGCACAGGGAATCATTCCCCACCATCACAGGTGTTCCGGGAATGATCTGCCCGCAATGGCAGCAGGTAGTATGTTCAGTCATCGTTGTCAATCTCCTTTGTATAATAGTCAATGGTTGCGCACAAAAGCGCGGCGGCAGCAGCCAGCAGGATTCCAATGATGTCATTGGAATCAAAAGTCAGTTTATCATTGGTGATCTTCTCCCTTCTTGTCCCTTAGTGCGGTCAGGCCAACACGGTCTTTCGCAGGAATGTGCCGATGATCTCCGCCAAAACAGCGCGGATCAGGCGCAGCAGATGGTTCAGCATGCTCTTCTCCCCCTTCACGTTTTTCTTGATTTTCATACAGATTTGCAGTTTGCAGAGCGGTATTTTCATGGTTTTTTCTGCAAAACCGAAAAAGAGCCGGAACCCGTAAATTCTCAGTGATTACGGGTTCCAGCTCTTTCTCTTATGAATAATACACGTTTCAAAAGTGAGAAATAACGCTAAATGGGACAAAAGGGATAACAAAGATATAAGGCAGACTGCCAATTCAAATCAGGAGGTTTTGACTATGACACGATACGATGAACGCTATGACGAGTTCGGTTATGAACGCGAGGACTATGACGGGACGGTACAGCTTAATGAGTATCTGACCCCAAGAGAGGTCATGGAACTATTGGCTATTGGGAAGAACACATTTTACAAAATGGTGCAGTCAGGAGAACTACCAGCCTTCCGTGTCGGGAAACAATGGAGGGTAAGGAAGGCAGATCTACTAAAACTCTATTGAACTAATCGTATTTTTTAAATGCTCTGCGCCGTGAATTTTTCTGTTCTGCTAACTGTTGCAGGCTTAATTTTGCATCCGGCGTAAGTCGTTTCGGATCTATACAAATTTTGACCACCTTTCTTGGTTTTGCTTTCAGATTAGATGCCGGATCTACTACAATTCGGTAATCTGGTCGCATATACCCGCTTTTACTATGATTGTCTGCAAGTAAAAGCAGCCCTTGATCCGCCATCTTTTTCTGAAAGATACGTTGATTCGGAAGATCAAATCGCTTTTTTTCGAGTAACCAATTTCCAAAAGTGGCATAGTAGTCCGGATAGGGGAAATAAATCAGCTTTTTCTTATCATCATACCACCCGTAACAATCCATAGTTCTTTCTGCTCTGAATGGGATAATCTCTCCGTTCACAATTTTAAGTGATAGAAATTCAAAGAACAGTTTGACATCATTTTGATCGGATGGATGATTGAACGCTAAATATTCTTCCCATGGACGAGGAAGCTCCACATTGGAATATGCTGGATTTGCCTGTGCAAACTTATGAAATACGAAAAGTGCAATATGTAGATTTGCCTCTTTTTTTAACGGATGCTGGGTTCTGATTTGTCTTATATTAAAGAACGAGTTTACAAAGGAATTATCAGCTGTCATCTGCTGATCCCGCATAAACGCCTTGGCATTTATCGAAAAATCATCCACTTTCTCTAGTGCATATTGCCTATACTTTTCATGAATTACTTGATTTTCATATTCATCTTCGATGATATCACGAAGTTTGTTGGAATATAGGTGTATCACGCTGTTTAGTTCTACCCACGTTCCAGCCGGAAAAGTACTCAACTTCTTCAATTTATTTGGAATCGCCTGTATCGTGTTTTTGTTTGAGTTCAGCAATTTGCAATATAGCGCTTCCGCTTTTTTATCAATGACATCTAACGCTTTGCGTACAGCTTTCTCTTGCAAATATACATATTCTTCTTGAAACCAAGTCAAAAACGCAACTAAAAAGCCTTGGAAAATCTGCTGCATATCCGCAACTACAAGTTCAGCATGAAATTGATCCGAACTGAGGCGGATTTCATAATCGTTTTCTTCAAAAGCAGCAGTAGTCAGAACAACACAGGCATCCCGAAGCATCGCCCCATTTCGAAATGTCTGCAAATCCTTATATTGCCTATTCAAAATCACAATGCCGTCATGGACTCTGTTTTGAATTTGTCGAAGGTGCTTCCCTGTTATGGGGTATTCCTCACCATAATCCGTGAACACGCCAAAAAATAGCTTTGCAAGTTCCTCGGCATGTTTTCCGGTTAACGACAGAAAAACATGTTCTTCTGTTCTTGAATTACTTTTGAAAAAGGCTCATATGCCGAGATTCTGGCTGGGTAATCCGGTATAAATGGTTTGATTACAGAAAATATTCCATAGCACAAAAGCGGTACGGTAATCTCATAAGGTGCCACCGCCAAAAGCCTGTGCAATCCGCCTGTAACTGTTGGCCGATTGCACAGCAATGCACTTCCGTAAAGAGGTAAATTGCCATTCTCGATATAAACACCGGACATAATTGGCGTTCCGTAAATATCGTACCAACCAATGTGCCATGGAGCCGCTCCAATATGCCGAAAATCCTTCTTTTCATCTTTGGAGATGTACTGCGCCAAAAGCGCATTGCGAATCGGTGGGAGCTGCAAGTATCTTGAAAATTCCTGACATAGGTTTCGCAAATCATAACTAAGAGGCTGGCGGCGGTTTCCCCCATTTTTAATCTGTCCCTGCCAGTTCACAGACAGATTCTGTATCACAGTTTCTTGCTGATCTTCCACATGATGGAGATCGGCACTTTCTATAAGCACCCGCCAAAATGACTCTTGCTTAGAATATCCAAGGAGTTCTCGTTTATCCATTAGCAAAAGTTTCCGCGTATTACGCTGAATTTGCTTGCGTGAACGGTTAAGCCATTTGCTAAGATTTTTCCGTGCCTTCGGATCTCGTTTGGCAATGACACGAATATCATCTGTATCTGTATTATCCTTCCCCTTTTGATGAACGATTTTCTTAATGTATGTATTTTGAGTGGCGATCCATGATATGTCCAGTACAGAGAAATCCATTTGCTTTAGATCCGGCAATTCATCCGGAATCATTATGTTGCGCAAAAACAGAAGATGAACTTCAATTTTTCCCTGTTCAATCGGGGCGAGCGAACATCGAAAAAAACGCTTTATGATCTGGTCATAGACATTCTCTCCATAGCTGCACATGGCCGTATCAAGCAATTCTTTTTGATGATAAATTGCCTCCACAGCATCAGCCCAATTCTGTTTTTTCATCATCCGCTCACTCCTTTCTCTACACTAAATACCACTTTGATTACAAAAAATCAATATATAAAATTTAGAATTAGAATGTTTTAAATAAGCCACATCTTATTTCGAGCAGCAGGAAATTATCCCCAAATCTCTTACACATATGCTGCATCGCATATGGAATCAATACAATTCACTGCGAAAAGCAGTGTTTTATTTTTTATTCTGACTGTAACAGTCCGATAGCAGTAAACGAGCATCTTTAAACCGTGCACACTGCCTACATATTAAATTTAAAAGATATCTCTTCGAGTATTCCCTCGATAATTTTTGAGGTAGGAACACACGTGTAATTTTTCAGACATTGTACCATGCGGATAGTACGTCATTTCAACATTGCATTATTAGTATGATTAATCCAACAATCGTATCTATTATTAATAGTAATATTGTTCCAATTTTTGATGGTCTATTACTCTATTTACCATAAATATAGAGAGCTTATATTAAAAATTGGATTTACACAAAATGTGTGTTTTAAATTTAATTTTCCACTAACACAAAAGTAATTTCGTTACTACTTATTATTTCGTTTTCGTGTGTAAAAAAGAAAACGATCAAACATGAATTGTAAAGGAAGTGTTTGTTATGGAAATGACCATTCATACATTTGAACTTACTGCAATACTTTCTGTTGAAGAAACCGAAAAGCTGCGAAACACGCTTTTTGACTACGCGAAGGGCAAACAAGGCATGTGCTACAAGAATGGCAATCGACTGTATTTTAATCACTGGTGCAGTGACGGCATAAGGTTTTTCCTCCATAGGAATACCAATATTCCAGGAAGCACATTGCACCTTGTCATAACACCGGCTAAAATTCTGGGATACGATGATGCCGCTGCATTATTCTTTCCGTCCCTGCAAAATATGGATAAAATTGATGCTGCAATCAGAGAAATTCTGAGTTTACTTCCTATTAAACTCCATAGCCAACAAATGCAGCTGAACCGGCTGGATCTGTGCAGAAATGTACTGCTTCCAGAGCAACGGTATATTGACACATACATACACCTTTTGAAAAAAGGCGCCTTTGCAGCAAGATGGGAAAAACAATCTTATCCGGACGGTGATGAGCGGAATGCCCACTCATTTCGGATGGTAAATACTTATTATCAGGTTACTGTATATGACAAGCTGTATCAGATTAAACACGAAGGCTATCATACAAATTGGGAAAAATCAGATCGTATACTCCGAGTGGAAGTTTCTCTGCTTCGCCCGGGAATACTGGAAGAACTTGAACGGTATATGCTCTATAAAGATGCATCTTGGTCGAGCCAGCTTTTTGATCTTGCAGCCAATGGGGGCTCTATTATGTATCGCATTATATGCAGACTTGTATCAGATGCGCCGTATTACACGTTATCAGCAGCAAAAAAATATCTTGCTGCGCAGAATATTTCCTATGCGAAAAAGACTCATTTAATTGCTTTCCTAAGTGAAATCAACCAATCGAAGTTGTTCGATAAAGAACGCATCAAAAGAAAGTTCAGTAACGCAAAAAAGAGGTTCAAGCAATTGAAAAGCCTTCAAATTAACCCTGCTACGATTGAAGTCAGGGCAGGTATTTCTTATCTGCCTTCGCTGAACCAATTGATTTCCATGGAATTTACATTATCACAATTAAATCCACTGTTTAAATTTTAATTTCACCCCAATAACTCTATAAGGGCAGCAAAAATTTTACTTCTGCCCAGCCGGATACCGGCATACTTTCAATTAAGGAGGAATTTTATTATGAATAACTCTCATTGCAAGAGCTACTTTAAAAGCGGCGAGGACTGCACCACCGTTCAGAACTATACCAACATTTGGATTCAGTTGATCAATCAGCTGGAACGATCCAAGATGATTCTGTCCGGTGCCAGATAACTGAATATCGGTGCAAATACATCACCCCGCTTTCATCGCGCTCAAGCTGTGATGAAAGCGGGTCTTTTTATATGTTGATTCATATTGATCGGAGGCAAAGCAAATGGAAAAGGTTGCGATTTATTGCCGACTGTCTGAAGAAGACCGCAACAAGAAACAGGAAACGGATGACAGCAACAGCATCCAAAATCAAAAGGCCATGCTGCTGGAATATTCCATTCAGCAAGGCTGGGAAGTATATAACATTTACAGCGATGATAATTACACCGGTTCTGACCGGAATCGGCCTGAATTCAAGCGTCTGTTGGACGATGCCGAAGCACATAAGTTTGACATCGTTCTTTGCAAGAGCCAGTCCCGTTTTACCCGCGAATTGGAATTGGTAGAAAAGTATATCAATGGGCTTTTCCACATTTGGGGCATCCGCTTTATCAGTCTGGTTGACAACGCTGATACGGCGAACAAGGGCAACAAGAAATCCCGTCAGATCAATGGTCTGGTCAATGAATGGTATCTGGAGGACATGTCTGAAAATATCCGTGCCGTTCTCACCAATCGCCGCAAAAACGGCTTTCATATCGGCGCTTTTGCGCTCTACGGCTACCAGAAAGATCCGGAGCAAAAGGGACACCTCATCATAGATGAAGAGGCAGCCGCAATTGTGCGGGAGGTTTTCACCCTCTTTTCGCAAGGGTACGGAAAGACCGCCATTGCCCGGATGCTTAATGAGCGCGGCGTACCGAATCCCACAGAATATAAACGGCAGCACGGCCTGCGGTACCAGCAGCCAAAGCGCAAGAACAGCACACTTTGGAAGTATTTTGCCATTTCCGATATGCTGACCAATGAAATTTACATAGGAAATATGGTGCAGGGCAAGTATGGCAGCGTTTCCTATAAAACCAAGCAGAATAAACCCCGTCCTAAGGATAACTGGTATCGTGTGGAAGGAACCCATGAGGCCATCATCGACCGGGATTTGTGGGATCTGGTGCAGTCGATCATTGCCGCCCGCGCAAAGCCTTTTGATGTGGGGACTGTCGGCCTGTTTGCCCGCAAGGTACGCTGTGCCAACTGCGGCTATACGATGCGTTCATCCAAAAATCGCGGTAAGCATTATCTGCAATGCTCCAACCGGCATGTGGCAAAGGACGCCTGTATTGGGTCTTTCATTGCGGTTGATAAATTGGAAAAAATCGTGATCCAGGAGTTGAATAACCTCTCACAGCGGTATCTTGATCAGGACGAATTGGAACGCAGCGTAGAGTTCAAGCAGAATTTAGAGCAGCAAAAAGAGGCCTGTCTGAAGGCCAAGGCAAAACTCCAAAAGCAATTGGAAGATAACAGTAATTATTTGCTTGCGCTCTATAAGGATAAAGTAAAAGGCCTTGTCAGTGAAAAGGACTATTTTACTATGGCAAATGACTTTTCCAAAGAGCGTGAACGCACAGAATATCAGATCAAGGAAGCTGACCGCCATTTGGAAGAATTGGAGGCCCAGATGCTTGCCGGCGATCAGCGAAAGGAGATCATCCAGCGCTACACCCATGTGGAACACTTGACCCGCGAGATGGTGGAAATTTTAATTGACTATATCACCGTTGGTAAACGAGTTCCCGGAACGCAGGACGTTCCGATTGAAATTCACTGGAATTTCTGAAAAGAAAACAGTAAGCAAGCAGAGTGCTTGCTTACTGTTTTTTCATAATCTATCCGTTTCTTCGATTCGCGCCTTGATTTTCTCTGCATTCTCTGACGGCACTTTACATCCGTTTAGCAGCTTTTGGTAGAATGCTTTGACACCCATATCACCCAGAATATAGAACACTTGACTGTTGTTTACTGCAATAGTAAAGAGATTTTCTGTTTCGTCTTTCGTCCATACTGTGATCTGCCGCATTTTTTCAATGACGGCATGTGTAGTGGCAAAGCTACGGCTATTTTCCAACTTGATAAGCAGATCAACCTTTTCGCGTTCGGTCTCATTCGTCTGCTTGTCTGCATCAGTCTGCTCTCTCTTATAAGCATAGAACCGGGATTCCAGAGCTTCATTTTCCGCCGTGCGGTCAATGATCGCCTTGAGCAGGATATCAAGCTCTTTACTCTCAGAATAATCTGCGGGGGCATAATACTTAATACGATTTTCCCGCATCATCTTGTAGACCTTGGTCTTGTCCTTGGTATCCGCGTTGTAGACGCCGATGGAATATCCACCGTTGACATTGACCAGCTTCATGCAGGGAACGTCTGTATCGCTGTCCCCAATATAGACCATATTGCGGAACGGGACACGCATCTCATCCGGTGCAAAAGAATCATTTACACCGGGGTCATTGATATCCAAAACACCCTTTTCGATACGGAATAGGAACTGTGTCTTATTCGTGTAGTTGACTACTTGGGCCGGCCAAATCGCTACGCCTTTTTCATTGTAGAAAAATGAACTGGCATATATCTTCTTGAACTCACCGGCAACATCGGTTCCCTCGATCATCTCCTTCAGCCCGGAAGAAATGATATAATGTTCGACAAGTACGCCGTGTTCTTCTCCATATGTACAAATTCGCTTGAACCAATCCTTGACACCAGGGAAAAGCACTACCTCTTTTCCGCACTTCATTAGTTCTCCACGAGTAAAGAGTTTCTTTCCTTCCGCTGCCTGCTGCATCATCAACATATAGGCGAGGTTTTGATCCATGTCATTGCCGCTGGCTAATCCATTTGACTGCTTCCAAAACTCCCCTACATCGTATCCGACCGACTGAATAAAGCCCTGTGCCTGCATATCGTCCGGTGACAGCGTTTTATCAAAGTCATAGCAAATTGCCAGTACAGGCTTTTCCTCTTTGTGCTCTCTTTTGTACTCAGTACTCATGGAAACCCTCCCTTATAATTGATTATCCGTTAGATCCTGTCAAAGTGGTTGACAAGTCCCCAATATTTGTTTATTATAGCACAAAAATGGGAAGAATAAAAGATTTTATTCAGACACAATTCAATATTTGGAATGTTGTTCTTACGCCATCGCAGCAGAGCAGAAGGCCCGTGTCACCTATGACAACATCCTACGCCTTTCCGACGATCCCGATGTCAACGATGCCATCAAGTTCCTCCGGGAACGGGAGGTTGTCCACTTCCAGAGATTTGGCGAGGCGCTGCGTCTGGCCAAGGAGCGGATGAACAGCAAAAACGTCTATTATCTGAACCCTAGCTTTGATACACCGTCCAAATAATAAAACAGACCGCCGCTCTGAGAGCGGCGGTCTGTTCATACTTTCAGAAATACGGAATCTTCCGCGCAGAAAGGTCTTGGCAAATTTTTGAGATAATTGACCGTCTTTTTGCACTGCCGATCAATTTGTTCACCATCTTGAGGATCATGCCCCTTATCAATTCCCATCCACTTGACCTTTTCCGAGTATCGGCCTGTCGCCTTGATGACAATGGTGGATTCCTCGCGTATGCGCCATCTCCCCTTCTTGACATTTTTGCGATCTTTGCTACAATAAATTTGGGGGGATTGTTATGCGTTTCAAGGATGAAATGAAAGACTTTCTGACTTCTGTGCCGGGAAAGCTCCTTCTTTTTCTTTTCGGAATTGAAGTAATCACTCTCATCTGACTTTTCCAATGGCCATAAGAAATTAAAACCAAGGAGCGATCACCATGACAGACGGGTTCAAAATACAATGATCGTCTTTCTTATTGCATTATTTTTGGCTGGTTTATTTTATATCAACCTTTTATTCTAACCGCTTAATTTACTAAGCTCATCCGCCCGGATGTGCTTATTTTTTTGCCTTGCGGCTCAAATCGAATCATCCCGCCCTGCCGCAGGTCGCGGGTGAAACGGCTGACCTCCTTTGATCACGATCAGGTCGATCTGCCCCAACGATCCCAACATTAATGACACTATTAAGTTTCTCCGGGAACGGGAGGGATCCACTTCCTGAGATTTGGCAAAGCAAAGCGCACTGGATGGAACCGAATGAAAAGAACTACTGACAAAAAGACATCCAAGGATCAAATTTCTTGGATGTCTTTTGCTATTCACGGTTCCGTACCTCTGCATACGGTGCATCATGGTGTCACTCTAAATGTTTACATCTACACGCCGCTTGGCGGCCCATGCGATCACAAAGGTGATGACCTGCGCGACCGGCGTGGCAAGCCAGACACCGGTCAGCTTCAGCATTGGCGGCAGGATCAGAAGCATCAGCAGCGTGCAGACCGGCTCAGCATATACGAGAAGGTAGGAAAGTCCATTCTTTTCCGTTGCGTAGAAGTAAGATGTTGTAATACGGACAAACGCCAGAAACAGCAGCGTTGCGAGAAAAAGTGGGAGATACCGGATGACCCCGGCGTTTGCCTCTGCCGAAGCGCCAAACAGCGTGCCGACTTTTGCTCTTGCAAGATAGACACCGATCGTGCAGACTGCCGTGATCGCAACGGCGGTCAGGTAGGCCAGCTTTCGGACAGCCTGAACGGAAGATCGGTCATCCCTTCCGTAATACTGACTGATCAGCGGCTGACTGCCGTCGCCTACTCCTTGCAACAGCAGATAGAGGATCGCGGTAATATAGCCGATACAGCCGTAAACCGCAACTGCCTGTTCGTCCCCGTACAGAAGCAGAAAGCGATTTATAAGAAGCATCGTGATGATGGAAGAAAAGGTCAATCCAAAGGGCGAAATCGCGACGATCAGGACATTTTTCCAAAGCATGCATAGCTCCCGCAGTTCCGGCAGGCAAAATCCGCTCTTTTTTACAAGGAAGAAAATGACTGCCACGATCATGGTCACAGCCTGTCCGATAATGGTCGCCCATGCAGCGCCGGCCATTCCCCAGTTCAGGGCCCACACGAAAACATAGTCCAAAGCAATATTCGTTGTAAAGCCGAAAGCCATGGCTATCATGGCAACCGTTGCCCCGCCCATATTGCGGATAAATGGGACGAATCCGGTTGCCAAAAGCTGAAAAACAGCGCCCAGCGCGATTACCTGGGCATACATGACACAGAGCGTGAGCATATTGCCTCTCGCACCCAACAGATGAAGAATCGGCTGGGCAAAAGCAAATAGGATTGCCGTCAATAAACCGGCAGTCAGCAGCATCAGCAGCGTTGTTCCGGAAAAGCACTCCTGACGCTTTTTGGTTTCCCCCTGCGCGTTCAGGATCGTAAAGCGAATCGCTCCCGACAGGCCAAGGCCCGTACCGACCGCTCCGATCAGCGCGGAAATCGGATAGCCCAATGTGATGGCGGTCAATCCTGTATCACCGAGGCTTTGCCCGATAAAGAACCCATCGACAATGGTGTAAACCCCCGACAATGCGAATGCGAGGATGGACGGAATGACATAGGAAAAGAATTTCTTGTTCAGTGCGGTGTTCATTTACCTGTGTCTCCATTTCTTTTTCAAAAACAAGATTGAATAGTGTGATGGCGTCCGTCATCTGCTTCATACGCTCTGCGCCCATACATTTCAACCCGCATACCCCACGAGGGGGCGACAGCAAAAGTACACAAATTCCTTGTGAAGCTTTGCAACAAGGAGGCAATACAAAGACAGGCTTACACAAAATGCTGCTTTCGATAGGCGTCCGCCTGATCCAGCAGTTCGCCGGCACTTTCCAGCAGCGCGGGCGTTACCTGACTGCCGCCGGTAATCCGAGCCAACTCCGCTTTGCGGGCCTCCCGGTTCAATTGGATGACTCTTGTGAACGTCCGTCCCCCGCTCTCCCCTTTTTCCACGGAAAAATGGGTGTCTGCCATTGCGGCCAGCTGCGGCAGATGGGTCACGCAGAGTACCTGCTTGTGCCGGGCCACCTGAGTCAGCTTTTCCGCCACCTTTTGGGCCGCGCGGCCGGAAACGCCGGTATCCACCTCGTCGAATACCAGCGTGGCAATGGACTCCTGCTCCGCCAGCACGTTTTTCAAGGCCAGCATGATCCGGGCTAACTCGCCGCCGGAGGCGATCTTAGCGATGGGCCGCAGGTCCTCTCCCGCGTTGGCGGACATCAGGAACCGGATCACGTCACAGCCGTCGGCGGCAGGCTCTTTTTCCGTGAATTCGATAGCAAAGCGAACTTTGTTCATGTCCAGATCCCGTAGTTCCGACTGAATTCGCTGCTCCAGCGCTTGGGCAGCCGCTTTCCGTTTTTGGGTCAGCTCCGCGCCGGCGGCACGGACAACAGCCTCTGCCTTTTTCAATTTGCCGTTCAGCAGGATCAGGGTATCGTCCGCCGTCTCCATGGCGTCCAGTTCACTGCGGCACTGTTCCAGATAGGCGATCATGTCCTCCACAGTGGCGCCATATTTCTTTTTCAGGCGGTAAAGCTGGTCAGTCCGGGCCTCCGCGGCGTCCAACTCCGCAGGAGAAAAGGCAAATTCTGCCCGTTTATCCCGAATCGTCTCGGCAAGGTCATATACTTCACAGCGAATGGATTCCAACCGTTTGTATAGCTCACCCAACTCATCACTGAGGGTGCGGATGCCTCGAAGGGCCTCCTCTGCCTCCCGGATGGCTGAGACCGCGCCTGCACCGTTGTCATCGCCGCTGAGACAGTAATCGGCCCCGGACAGGGCGGCAATATACTTCTCACCGTTGCGCAACAGCTCCCGCCGGGCATTCAGTTCCTCCTCCTCGCCGGGGACCAGCTCCGCCCGTTCCAGCTCGTCGATCTGGAACCGGAGGGAATCCATGCGCCGGGCTTTCTCCGCCTCATTCATTTGCAAGGATCGAATTTGATCCCGGATAGCCGCCATGGCGTTGTAGGCGCTGCGGTAGGCAGCCAAGGGGGCCTCCATCCGCCCGAAGCGGTCCAGATACGCGCCATGCTGTTCCTCATCCAAAAGCTGCTGGCCGTCATGCTGGCCATGGATGTTCAAAAGCTCTCCGCCGATCTGGCGCAGTTGGGTAACAGTCAGAGGGCGGCCATTGGCGCGGCAGACGTTCTTACCGTCCCCGCCAATCTCCCGCTGCAACAGCAGATTGCCGTCCTCGTCAGGTGTGACGCCGTTGTCAGCCAGTCCCGGCAGCGTAGGCGGCACCTGAGAAAAAACGGCGCTGACAAAGGCCTTGTCCGCGCCGGTCCGGATCAGTTCCCGGGAGGCCCGTCCGCCTAAAACGGCGCTCATAGCGTCGATCACAATGGACTTGCCGGCGCCGGTCTCGCCGGTCAGGGCGTTGAAGCCGGGGCGGAAGGATATATCCGCAGACTCGATCACTGCGATATTTTCAATGTGAAGCAATTCCAGCATATTCCGTGTCTCCCTTCGGAATGGGTTTCTGCCGGTGTTTTACAGCATTTCCCGGATCTCCTGGCAGAAGGTCTCCGCACTGGCGTTGTCCTTCATGACCACAAAGACCGTGTTCTCCCCTGCCAGCGTACCCACCATGCCGTTGACATCCATGTGATCCAGGGCCTCGCAAGCGCCGCCGGCCAGACCGGCCAGCGTCTTGAATACCACGATGTTCTGGGCGCAGTCCACGCTGGTGATGCTCTCATGGAAGATGGTGCGCAGCTTGTCCGCAATGTTCAGACGGGCACGGCTGCTGGAAACCGCGTATTTGTAGGTGCCGTGGCCCGTAGGCTCCTTCACCAGATGAAGCTGCTTGATGTCCCGGGAGATGGTGGCCTGGGTACTGGCCACGCCCCGCTGCCGCAGCTGCTCCAGAAGCTGCTCCTGAGTCTCGATGTGTTCCTTTGCGATGATGTCAAGGATCATGGATTGGCGATTGTTTTTCATGACTGGAAACCTCCCGGCAGCATTTTTTGCGCGAATACTTCGCAGAAGCTCTTTTCAGACAGATGCGCCAGCCGGGTCAGATACCGGCTTCGGCGGATCTGTACAATATCGTTGGAATGCAGAGGGAACGCCCGACTCTCATCCACAAACAGGAATATCGGCTTGCGGCCATTGCGCTCGAAAGAGACCGTCAGGGTGTGGTCCGGAGAGAGAACGTAAGAGGAAAAGCGCATATTGTGGGTGCAGATGGGTGTCAGAGTCAGGATCTGGGCCACCGGCTCCACCACCGGGCCGCCGGCGGAGAGTGAATAGGCCGTGGAGCCTGTGGGGGTGGCAATGATGGCGCCGTCTCCCGCGATGTCCGCAAGGTGCTTTCCGTCGGAAAATACCTTCAGATGGATCACATGGGAGATGGGACCCTCCCGGATCACTGCATCATTCAGGCCCATATTCGTATAGATCTGCTTGCCGTCCCGCAGAACGGAAACGTCCAGCATCATTCGTTCTTCAATGGGAAAATCCCAGTTTTTCAGGCCGCGCAAAGCGTTCAGAGAGCCAACCTCCAGCTCCGCCAGAAAGCCCAGTCCCCCCATGTTGATACCCAGCATGGGGATCTTGTGCAGCGCCGCCAGCTTGGCCAGATGCAGGATCGTTCCGTCGCCGCCAAGGGTGATGACCAGATCCGCGCCCTTCAACTCCGGCAGCAGCGGCTTGGAGGGCAGATCTCCGAAGGCGTCGGTTTTTGGGTCACGGAAGGGCGAACAGACCACCGTCTGAAAGCCCATGTCCCGCAAAATGGCAATGGCGGACTTTGTGGCCTTCATTCCGGTGTCCCGGTCCGGATTCGGACAGAGAATGATTTTTTTCGGTTCCATTATACCGTCCCCTCTCCGTGCTCCTTCAGGGTTTGATGGGATTCCTCCACAAGGGCATCCAAGTCAAAAGACACAGTGGTTTCCGCGCCCTTTTGCAGGAAGCCCAGATACTCGATGTTCCCCTCCGGCCCCCGGATAGGAGAGTAGGTCAGTCCCAGAACACCGAAGCCCGCTTCCCTTGCGTGCTCCAGATAGTGCTCCAGCACCTCCTTGTGCACTGCCGGGTCCCGGACAACGCCCTTCTTGCCTACCTTCTCCCTGCCGGCCTCAAACTGGGGCTTTACCAGACTGGCCACATAGCCGCCGTCCTTCAAAACGTTGGCCACCGCCGGCAGGATCAGCTTCAGGGAAATAAAGCTCACGTCGATGGAGGCAAAATCCAGCTCGTCCGGGATCTGCTCATGGGTCAGGTACCGGGCATTGGTGCGTTCCATGCACACCACACGAGGGTCCTCACGGAGCTTCCAGGCAAGCTGGCCGTAGCCTACATCCACCGAGTAGACCTTGCTGGCTCCATTTTGCAGCATACAGTCCGTAAAGCCGCCGGTGGAGGCACCGATGTCTCCGCAGATGCAGCCATTCAGCTCAATGGGAAATTCCGCCATGGCTTTTTCCAGCTTCAGACCGCCCCGGCTCACATACTTCAAAGTATTCCCACGAATTTCAATCTTTGCGTCATTTGGGACCGCTGTTCCGGGCTTGTCCACCCGCTGACCGTTGACGAACACCAGACCGCTCATAATGGTGGCCTGTGCCTTCTGGCGGCTTTCCTGAAGCCCCTGCTCCGTCAGCAGCACATCCAGCCTCGTTTTATTGCTCACAGGACATGGCCTCCTTTACCGTTTTTACCACACCGTCAGCGTCAAGGCCGAACCGGTGCCGCAGTTGATCCACCGTGCCCTCCGGGGCAAAGTGATCCTTCAGATTTTGCAAAATCGTGTGAGAACAGCACTGCCCGGTCTCTTCCATGGCCGCAGCCAGCTGCTGGCCCACGCTGCCGTTTTCAAAACAGTCCTCCAAAATCAGGACGGTCTTGGCTCCCTCCGTCTCCCGGAGGATCGCCGCCGTGTCCAGAGGGGCGATGCGGTTGAGTTTCACCACGCGGGTGGAGATCCCGGATCGTTCCAGCTCCTCCGCGGCGGACAGGGCCTGCTCCACCAGCGTTCCGTAAGTGATCAGGACTGCCTGACGGCCATCCTTCAAGCGTACTGTGGCCTGAGTGCTGGTGTCCGCGTTAAAAACGCCCTCTCCCCCTCTGGGATACCGGACCGCCACCGGGCCGTCGATCTCAAACAGCGCCTGATGAAGCATGGTCCGCAACTCCGCAAAGCTGGCGGGGCACAGGACCGTGAACCCCGGAATACTGGTGAGATAGGAAACATCCAGACAGCCGTGGTGGGTCTCGCCGTCAGCACCCACCAGACCGGCCCGGTCCACGCCAAGGACAACATGAAGCTTTTGCAGAGCCACATCGTGGACCAGCATATCGTAGCTCCGCTGCAAAAAGGTGGAGTACACTGCGAAAACAGGGATCATCCCCTGCTTGGCCATACCGGCAGCCATGGAAACACCGTGACCCTCCGCAATGCCCACATCGAAGAATCGCTCCGGGTGGGCCTGCTCGAATACTGTCAGGCCGGTGCCTTCCTCCATGGCGGCGGTGATAGCACAGATGCGGCTGTCCTCCCCGGCGCAATCGCTGAGGGTCTTGCCGAATACGGAGGAAAAGGTCTCTCCGGGTGCTTTTTTCAAAAGTCCGGTTTCCGGATCAAAGGGCGCGATCCCATGGAACTTGCCGGGGTCCCGCTCCGCGAAGGCGTATCCCTTACCCTTCTGGGTATGGACATGGACCACCACCGGGCCGGTGAGCTCCTTGGCCCACGTCAGCATATCGCACAGGCGGGGCAGGTCATGGCCGTCGATAGGGCCAAGATAGGTGAAGCCCATATCCTCAAAGAGAGTGCTTCCCGGCCACAGTGTCTTTTTCAGGCTGGTTTTCAGCCGATGGTTAAAGCGATAGATGGCGGACTGGGAGGGAGACTCTCCAAAGAGGCCCCGATACCATTTCTTAAAGTGGTAGTAGGCAGGTTTGCTGCGCAGCTTGGAAAGATGATTCGGCAAAGCCCCCACATTGGGGTCGATGGACATGCCGTTGTCGTTCAGAAGAACGATCATATGCTCACCGGAGGCCCCAACGTTGTTCAGACCCTCGTAGGCCAGTCCGCCGGTGAGGGCGCCGTCACCGATCAGCGCCATGACCTGATAATCCTGGTGCTGCAGGGTCCTTGCCCTCGCCATACCCAACGCAACGGAAACGGAGTTGGAGGCGTGGCCGGCGATGAAGGCGTCATGGACGCTTTCGTGGGGCTTAGGAAACCCGGAGAGGCCGTCCAGCTGCCGCAGTGTGGAAAACAGCGCCTGACGGCCGGTGAGGGCCTTGTGGACGTAGGCCTGATGCCCCACGTCGAACACAAGGCGGTCATGGGCGGTGTCAAAGACCCGGTGGATCGCCACCGTCAGCTCCACAACGCCCAGATTGGAGGAAAAGTGTCCGCCTGTTTTCGACACGTTTTCCAGCAGAAACTGCCGCAACTCCTTACAAAGCTGCGGCAGTTGATTTTGATCGAGTGCCCTGATATCCTCAGGGGAATGAATGGAATCCAGAATCACAATGACCTCCTGCGGCTGTATGGATCAGCAAAGACTCAGCCGCGATGAAACAAATGCAGAAACCGGCCTGCCAGATGGACCACCCGCTTGCTCTGGTTCATGGCGAAGGGCTTTCCCAGCGCTTTTCCGCCGATGGTAGCGCCGGAGATCAGCGCCGTGACGCCCACGGAGATCAGCACGCTTTCCAGGTCCAGTCCCTTTTGCAGCCGGGCCACGATCACCGCGCCGGTAGCGCCGGAAACGATGCCGCAGATGTCACCCACCACGTCGTTGCAGACGCTGGACACCCGGTCCGCGTTCCGCAGGAGCTTCAGCGCCTCTTTCGCGCCCTTTTCCTTGTGGGCGGCCATGGAGTGAAAGGGGCGGGGGTCCGCCGCAGTCACCGCCACGCCGATGATGTCAAACAGGATGCCAAGTCCGATGAACAGCGCCAGGATCAGCAGCGCCAGCAGCAGATCGGCGTTCTCCAAAATGGCCTCGGAGCTCAGGCTCAGCAGCCCGGACAGGGCCACGGCCATGACAAAGGCCGTCAGCGCCCAGCGGTAGTGGTTATGTTCCTTCTTGCCGGTTTTCGGATTGGAAGGTTTTTTCAAAAAAACGCCTCCGTTATCATTCAGATATGCTAAGTCAGCGGCAGCAAACCAGGTAAATCTTGCGGCTTAGGTGCGGGTTTGTTTTCCCCACGGAACACCTCTCGTTGCCGATGGAGGCGGTTCCCCTTTCAGTTCCGAGGCGCGCCGTCGCCGATCGCGCTACCCGATTGCCACTGAGTCCGCACTGCAATCCCTGATTCGCTTCCCATGAACAGCCTAGGTGTTTTCCACCACAGTCTGTCCGTTTCTTTAGCCTCTTTTGCAAAACTGGTTTCAGCGGGCGATCACGATCGCCGTCCCGGCCAGGACAGCGCCGTGTTGATCCCACATTCACCAGCTTCACGCAAGGCAGGCTACGGCTGCACACAGCGTTACGCACCCGGAGGCGCGATGCACCGCATTGCAGGTTCATCATCTGCTTCGTACATGGATCCGCTTACCACAATGGGAGTACGTCCACGCACAAGAACAGGTCTCCACGGAAACAGGGTCGGGGTATCCATGCCATTGGAAATCGCCCTGAGTCCGCAAGCGCGAAAAACGCGCTTCCTCCCAGCATCCACCCAAGACTGGGCGTCTCAAGCAGACACCAGAAGTTTCACAGGTGTGCCCTTTGGAGGCTTTTTAGGTCCTCCCTCGGAAACGGCAGATCTGACTAGAATACTGCGCCGCCGCTTAGCTCATATCAGTATAGCATGGCTTGCGAAAATATGCAACAGCTTCCGTATATATACAGAGCGGCTGACGGTGTGCTTCAAGGACCCGATGAGTGATTTTTGGCGGCATCTTAACAGCTTTCCAGGCCCCGGCCCATCCTGCCGACTTCGTTGTGTACGATACCTGCTGTGTACGGGGCCGATGGAGTTTTTCTAAACAAACAACCGGGAGGTCTTCCCTCCCGGCTGCTTGATGAGTTATTTTGTGCGCTCGGTGAGGCTTTCCGCCAAAGCGGTCAAAAAGCCGTCCCGGTCCAAGTCGGACGCGGCGGAGACCGCCTGTTCCGTCAGCTCATGGACCAGCTTGCCGCAATCGTCCAGTCCCAGCAGGTCCACATAGGTGACCTTGCCCTCGTCCTTGTCGGAGCCGATGGGCTTGCCGAATTCGTCGGCGTTTCCGATGACGTCCAGCATATCGTCCCGGATCTGGAAGGCCAGACCCAACTGATAGCCGTAGGTTTCTGCTGCCTTCCGGGCCGCCTCGCTGCCGCCGGCTGCGCCGACGCCCAGCATACAGGCTCCGGCGATCATAGCACCGGTTTTCAGGTGGTGGACCTCCGTCAGTTCATCCTGGGCAGAGGGATGGTGCAGCGTGTCCAGCACCTGCCCCGCTACCATGCCGTCCGGGCCAGACGCGTTCGCCAGAATCAAAGCGCAATCCGCCCGCTGGGCGTCGGTCAGGCCGGGAGCCGTCAGGATCAGGCGGTAGGCCGCAGGCTGGAGGGCGTCTCCCGCCAGTACTGCCAAGGTCTCGCCATAGGCCTTGTGGTTGGTGGGTTTACCCCGGCGGAGATCGTCGTCATCCATGCAGGGCAGGTCATCATGGATCAGAGAATACGTGTGGACCAGTTCCAGCGCGCAGCCAACCGGCACGGCCTTGTGCCAGTCCAGACCGCACAGCCGGGCAAACTCCAGCGTCATCACCGGACGCAGCCGCTTGCCGCCGGAGAGAACGCTGTACCGCATGGCCTCATAGAGGTCCGCCCAGTGTGGCTTTTCCGCAAACAAGCTGTTCAAATAGTCCTCGATGGCCGCCAGATATTCCTGATACCGGGCGTCAAACGCAGTCTTTTCCATGTCAATCCTCCGTACTTTCAAAGGGCAGCTCCACAGGTGCGCCGTCGGGTCCCTTCATCAGCTTGACCACCTGCTGCTCCGCCTTGTCCAGCTCCGTGGAACAGGCGTTGACCAGTTTGGTCCCTTCCTCAAATAACCGCAGGGAATCCGCCAAGGGGGCATCCCCTTTTTCCAGCGCTGCCACGATCTCCTCCAACCGGGACAGCTTTTCCTCAAAGCTCAGTTTTTTAGTCGCCATTTCGCGCCTCCTCGATATGATCCACCACGGCGGTCAGGCCGCCGCTGCCCAATGTCACATGTATCCGCTCGCCTATATGGGTCTCCCCGCTGCTTTTCAGCACCTGCCCCGCCTCGTTCCGGGCCACGGCGTAGCCTCGGCCCAGAACCTTCAAGGGGCTCATAGCATCCAGTGACGCCGCAAGAGCTGTAAAGGTTTTTTGCTTTCGTGCGATCTCGGCATTTGCCAGATCTCCAAGGCGCTGCTGCAAGTGCAAAAGCTCCATGCGCTTGTCCTGTACGTAGGCCAGTTGGTCTGTCAGGACCCGTTTGCGGCCCAGCGCATCCACCCGCTCCCGCAGGGCTTGCAGGCGGGATGCTTGGCTGCCGGTCATCCGCTCCGCCAGGTCGCTGAGCTGCCGCCGCAGCTCCACCTGATCCGGCACCGCGATCTCTGCGGCGTTGGAGGGCGTGGAGGCCCGGGCGTCCGCCACAAAGTCGGAAATGGTGACATCCGGCTCATGGCCCACAGCGGAGATCACCGGGGTCTCGCAGGCGTAGATGGCGCGGGCCACCCGCTCATCGTTGAAGGCCCACAGGTCTTCCATAGAGCCGCCGCCCCGGCCGGTGATGATGACATCGCCGATCTTCCACTTGTCGGCGTACCGGATGGCCCCCGCAATCTCCGGCGGGGCCTCCGCTCCCTGTACCCGCACCGGCAGTAAGATCACCTTGGCTAAGGGATACCGCCGCCGCAGGATGCGGATCATATCGTGGACCGCCGCCCCCGCCGAGGACGTTACCACGGCGATGCGCTCCGGGAATTGGGTCAGCGGCTTTTTGTGGGCCTCATCGAAAAGCCCCTCTTTATAAAGCTGCTCCTTCAGCTGCTCAAAGGCCAGCGCCAGATCCCCCGCCCCCTCCGGGGTCATGGTGTCGCAGTAAAGCTGATACGCGCCGTCCCGGGGAAAGACGCTGACCCGGCCCGTCACCAGCACCTTCATGCCGTTTTCCGGACGGAACCGCAGACGCAGAGCCTGTCCCTTGAACATGACGCACCGGATGGCTCCGGTGGGGTCCTTCAGGGAAAAATAGTGGTGCCCCGAGGGGTACATTTTATAGTTGGAGATCTCACCGCGGACGCAGATGCCGGACAGCATGGGCTCATTGTCCAGCAGGAGCTTCACCAGCTCGTTGACCTCCGTGACGCTGAAAATATGCCGCTCCATAGTTACTCCTTATCCAGCCAGGGGCGAAGCCGGGCCGATACGGCTTCCTCCGCCCACCGGGAAAACGCTTTGACACGGAACAAGCGGAATAAGCCTGCCCGCAGGACGTCCGCCAGAGAGCAGACGAGGTAGATGGCAAACGCGCCGCCCAGAACGCCTGATGCCAGCAGAATCGGCGGCTTGTCCGCCAGAAACGCAAACCGGCCTGCCAGCCAGTGCTCCCAGATCAGCGGATGGGCGTGGATCAGGTACACGCTGAAAGCCAGCGGCGAGACGCTTTCGATAAAACGCCCAAAACGGGGGCCGATATTCAGCGCTGCAAAGCACAGTACCAGAGCCACCGCCGCCAGCAGGACGGTGGGCGAGGTGTATGCCGTCAGCAGCACCTTGTCGCAGAGGTGTCCCGTCCGGGCCATCCACAGCCGGTCCCCTGCCAGACGCACCAGCCACGTCGCCAGTACGCAGCCTGCATAAATCGCCCCCCGGTAGGCGGGACGGCGGGACGTCTGCCTCCCGCACAGCCGCAGGACGCCGCCCAGCAGGTAGAGACAGGACAGCCACAGGACGCTGTAACCGTTGTCCGTCAGGAAGACGTCCTTCTGCCGCAGGGTGGGCAGAACGGAAAAAACCAGCACGATGGACAGGGCCAGCAGCCGCAATTGCCCCTTGGAAAGGCGGTTCAGCAGCAGATTGAAAAACGGGATGAACAGGCACATACCGAAGTAGGCCGTCACATACCAGTACTGCCGGAACAGCACCGGGAAAAAGGCCCGCAGCACCCGGTCACCGTTGACGCTGCCGGGCATCAGACATGCAAATACCGCCGTGATGCCCAGCGTGTAGAACGCCACCCGCAGCCACAGGGCCAGCGCACCGCTGTACCGGAAGCGCCGCTGAACGCCTACATATCCGGAGATCAGTCCGTAACAGTTGACGGCGCAGTAGGCGGCAGTCTCCAGCAGCCGTGCGGTCCCCTGCCCCGCAGACAGGGGCGCCGCAGCAGCCAGAACGCCGCCCTTATTCAGAATATGGAGAATGACCACCATCCACATGGCGGTCATCCGCAGCAGGTCGATCCCCCGGTTGCGCTGTTCCATGGCGTCTCCTTGTGTAAAAAAGCAGAACGGAGGCGGTCTGTGCCGCATCCGCTCTGCCGGTTTGTTGAGATGCTTACTGGGAGATCTCTTCCCGCGCGAAGCTGCCCAGAATTCCGTTGATAAATTTCACGGTTTCCGGCGTCTCGTATTTTTTGGCGATCTCCACCGCTTCGTTGATGGCGGCGCCATTGGGAATGTCCTGCATGTAGAGGATCTCGTACATGGCTACCCGCATGATGGCGGAGGCCACCAGAGGAATGCGGGAGAACTTCCAGTTCTTGGCGTACTTGGCGATATAGCCGTCCAGTTCGGCGGCGTGTTCATTCACGCCGGTCACCAAGCGGGTGATATACGCCACCTGCTTGGCGTTGGGCGCTTCTGTGTACAGGGAGTCCTCCTCTGCCAGCTCGGCAAACGCCTCGCTGGTCAGCCGCTCGTGCAGCAGCTCTTCCACGGTTTTATCCGTGAAGCTCAATTCGTAGGAAAGATGCGCGGCAATTTCCCGTGCGGTATTCCGTGTCATAGCTTCTCTCGTCCTTTTCTCTCTTGTTCAGTCTGGCAATCAGGCCAGGGTCACGCCGCCCACATGGATGTTCACCGTTTCTACGGTGCAGCCGGTCATTGCGCTGACTGCGGAGGCCACAGCCTTCTGAGCATTCTCTGCCACCTCGGGGATAGCGTGGCCGTATGCCACCGTCAGGTAGATATCCAGCACCAGACCGGTCTCGGTCATTTCGATCTTTACGCCCTTGGCGTTCTTCTGAGCACCCTTCTTATTGGTCACCAGATCCGCAACGCTGGTACCCAGATTCCCCATCATGCCGGAAACGCCTTCCACCTCCCGGACGGCGCCCACCGCGATGGCGGCGATGACCTCCTCGGAAATGTGGATGCTTCCCTGCTCGTCGGAAAGCGTCATATAACCCTTATTTTCAGCCATTGTGATTCTCCTTTTTGTATCTTGGCGGCGAACTTCATTTCTAATGTGTTATTCTACCATGCAATTCCGAAAATTACAACAGCTAATTTGATGCCATGATCCGAATGGCGCTGGCGGCATAGCCGGTCTCAGTCATGGCGATGTCCGTGATCTTGGCTACATCCGTGGAATTCAGTGTTCCGTCCGCCGTGGATACAACGATGCTCAGGGAATCATCCCCCATAAAGGCCACGCAGTCGGTGTACCCCTTGGCCGTCACCAGATTTTCGATCTGGGCTTCCTTCAGCGTGTAGGACGCCAGCACCTGAATACTCTCCGACGCCTGGTTTGCCACCTCTTTGTCCGCGTCCTCCTGCTTGGCGGCATCCTCAAGGAGAGAAATGGCGCTGTCCCGCGCCTGCTGCCGGGTGAGCCGGGCGGAGGCGAAGTAATCGTCCCCCTCGTAGACGGTGTCCTCCGCCAGCTCTGTTCCCTCCTGACCGGAGACCAGCGTGGCCTCTCCCAGAATTTTCGTTCCTGTCTCCTCTGCCTGCTGGAGGGCCTCCTGCGTGGAGTATTTCCAGTTCAGCCCCACCGCCGCGCACACCAGCACCGCCATGGTGCCTACCACAAGGTTTCGCTTTGCGTTTCCGCTCATAGGTCCTTTCCTCCTCCAAATGATCACTGACACTTTGCCACGGTGACGCGGTCGCTGGACAGTCCGGTCAAGGCGGACACCGCCTCGGTGACTGCCAGCTTCACGTCGGCCCGGTCGCCCCCCTGACAGACCACCAGCGCCCCCCGATAGGTGGGATACGCCATCCGGGTCACAACGGTCTCCTCCCGGTCCCCGCCGTCCAGTAGGACCGGCTCCGAGGTCCGGGAATAGTCCTCCGGTGCCGCCGCGCTGCCGCTGTACCGCAGCTCCGTATTCTGGGCCAGCTGCCGTTCTCCATCGGTATCCACCGTCAGCAGCACCCGCACGGTCCCTACGCCCTGTATCTGCCCCAAAATTTCCTCCAAGTCCTTTCGCAGCGTCTCCGCGGCTGTATAGGCTGGTGGCGCTTCGCTCTGACCAGTCTGTGCCGTGTGCCCGCTCCCACCGGGCCATAACAGCAGCCCAGCGCCGATCAGCAAGATCAGTGCCGCGTATTTGTATCGGTCCCATAGCTTCCGCACTCCTTCAGTTTTCATTCCACACCTGTCTTTCCGCCGGGACGCCCAGCTCCGTTTCCAGCCACCGGGACAGCGTTTCGGACCTCGGCCCCGTCAGTTCCACAGAAACGGGGACGGGAACGCCGCTGCCGTCCGGCTCCACGGTGACTTGCACCCGGAGCGTCAGGCCCATATCAGCCGCCTTGTCCGATATATATGATTCCAGTTCGGCTTCTATGAGTCCCACCAGCTCTTTCTGCCCCTCTTGCTCCAATTCTGCCTGCCGCTGCTCCACCGTCTGCCGGTAGGCGGACAGATCCAGCGAGACGGCAGACAGGTCCACATTCCCAAGGGGCCGCAAAAGTACGGCCAGCAGGAGCAGTCCCCCCACAAAGGAGGCGATCTCCCGGAGACTGCCCTTGGGCGTCAGCGTCTGCACCACGGACAGCAGCAGCGTCACGGACACTACAGCTGTCAGCCATGCCCGGGCCGCCGCCATCATGATGTCACCACAGCTGCGGAGGCCAGAATAGACACCAGCAGCACCAGCGCGCAGCTTCCCACCATGCCCAGGATCAGCCCGAAGGCGCCGCCAAGGCCGCCGATCAGTCCGCACAGCTCCGTATCTCCGATGACGGAGGCCAAAAAAGCCGTCAGCTTGTAGAGCAGGTACTGGATCCCCAGCTGTAAAAAAGGATAGGCACACAGGGCCAGCACCCCCAGCAGGCCGAACACGCCGATGGCCCCCTTCAAAAGCCCCGCCCCGGCCAGCACGGTTTCCGATGCCTCCGCGATGATGCCCCCCACCACGGGGATCATGCCGGAAATGGCGGTTTTCGTCACCCGCACTCTGGCGCTGTCCACCGTTCCCGCGAAAATGCCGCCTACAGTGAGGTAGAGGGTAAAGGCCAGCAGTGCGGCGGTCAGCAGCTTGGTGCAGACGGTTTTCAGCAGCTCCGCCACCGCCGTCAGCCGCTTGTCCGCAAGGCAGCAGCCAGCCGCCAGCGCCCCGGCGTAGAGATAGACCATGGGCATCAGCAGTCCGTGGATCAGCCCCAGCAGCAGGTCCGCGAAAAACACCGTGGCGATCTGCCGCAGCGTCGCGCCCACGGCCCCGCCGGAGATAGCGGAAACGGCGGCCAGCGTGGGAAGGAGCGCCTTGGAAAAGGTGTTCATCTGCTCCATGACCGCAGTCCCCGCCCCCATCAGACTGTCCAGACTGCCTGCCGTCAGAGCGGTGACGGCCAGCCCGCCCGCCATAGGCAGAAACCGGCTCTCGTCTCCCACACCCTTTTGAAAGCCGCTGACCAATCCGCATAGCACCGCCACCAGCAGCACTGATACCGCCCCACGGGTCTGACGCCGCAAAACGGTGTTCACGTCTTTTCGGAGGTGGTTCCAGATGGCGCAAAGCCCCTCCGGAAAGCTGTTCACGTCCCAGTGGTCCACATCCTTCAAAAGCTGACCGGCCTCTCGGGGCAGCGCCCGCTCCACCTCCGGCGGCAGCTCCGCACTCCGGACCGGGAGCGTCAGCAGCAGGAGGGCCAGTCCCAAAAAGCAGCAGATTTTCAAGCGTTTCATCATCTCAGCTCCGTTATCAGCTCCAGCACCGCCCGCAGCAGGGGCAGCGCCGTCAAAAGGGCGCAGACTGTCCCGGCAAATTCCAGTGCGGCGGCCAGTGCGCTTTCCCCGGCATCCCGGCACAGCCCGCCGCCCACCTTCACCACAAGGGCGATGCCCACCGTCTTATAGAGGGGCGTCAGCAGCGTCCGGGAGACACCGCTCTGCTCTGCCAGCCGTTCCAGAAACCGCAGTAATTCCGTCAGTGGCTCCGCTAAGGCCAGCAAAACCGCCGCTGCCGCTGCCAATGCCAGCAAAAGCGTGATCTCCGGGTTGCTCCGGCGGAGGACAAGTCCCAGCAGGGCCGCGATCACGCAGAGCGCCGCCGCCTGGGTCACCAGCGCCATCTCAGAGATCAAACAGGGTCTTGATGAGCTGGAACAGTCCGCTGATCTCCTGCACCAAGATCATCATGACCACCACAAGACCCGCCAAGGTGGTCATCATGGCCTGCTCCTCCCGGCCTGAGCGAACCAGAAGCTGGTTCAGCACCGCGACCAAGATCCCCACAGCGGCAATTTTGAAAATCAGATCTACATCCATTGTTCATTCCTCAAATCAGTAAGATCACCAGCAGCGCTGCGGCGGAAAAACAAAGGGCCGCCGTGCGTTTTTCCTCATCGGGGCGCTGCTTTTCCAGTTGTGACAGGCTGTTTTGCAGCTCTTTTCTTACAAGCAATATGCCTTTACAGGCACTCACTTCATCGCCTTGTAAGGCATTGACCAGTTCAGACAAGGCCCGCTTGTCCGTTTCCGACACCGGAAGGCAGGAGACTGCCTGACACCAGACAATTTCCGGGGACCTCCCCGCTGCCAACGCCGCTGCACTTCCCTCGAACAGCTGGGACACCTCATGGCAGCGGCCCCGCGCCGTCTGTCGGAACAGCGGCAACAGCGGCGTCCGGTTCAATCGGATGGATGTTTCCATGCGCTCCAATGTCGACGCCAACTCCGCCAAGACCTGCCGCCGGTGCCGACGCTCCTGCCTTTGCAGCCACCAGACGCTCCCTCCGGCGAGCAATACGCACAGACCGCCCACCAGCTTTATCACGGCAAGTCCTCCACGGCGTACAGCCGCCCCTCCGGACCGGTTCGGATCAGCACCGCCTGACGGAACACCCGCCCGGCCAGCAGTTCCTGATACAGGGGCTTGGCTTGCAGTTCCTCCACGTTGGACGCGTGGATAGTGGCCAGCAGCGCCACGCCGCAGCCCGCCGCCTGCGAGATGGCCCGCAGATCCTCCCGGACGGTGATCTCGTCCACGGCGATAATCTGCGGATTCATAGCCCGCAGCGCCATGGGGATCGCCAGCGCCTTGGGACAGCCGCTGAGAACGTCCGTCCGGGGGCCTACATCCATCTGAGGCTGGCCCCGATACATGACGGCGATCTCCTCCCGCTCGTCGATGAGGGTGATCCGCTGGGGCGGGACGCCCTCCCCTTGGGAAAGTTGCCGCACCAGATCCCGCAGCAGCGTGGTCTTGCCGCCTCCCGGTGGGGACAGCAGCAGGGTGCTGACGAACCGCCCGTCCCGGAACAGCCGAGGGGCCACGGCCTGCGCGATGCCCTTCTGCTCCCTGGAAATGCGGATCACAGCGGAGGAGATCTGTTTCAGATTGGTAACCTCCCCGTCCTTCACCACAGCGGAGCCGCAAAGTCCCACCCGGAAGCCACCCCGCACTGGAAGAAACCCCTGCCGTAGTGTTTCGATGGAGGCGTAGCGGGAAAATTCAGCGGCGATGTCGCACAAGGTCTCCAATTCCTCCGTGGTGACGATGGCCTCCAGCGACCGCTCCCCCTCCGGCAGCAGCACCGACAGACAGTGCCCCGCCCGCAGCCGGAATTCCTCCGCCCGTTTCTTGTCCGTCTCCGGCAGCTCCATGGCGATCCGCCGCAGGCGGCTGGGCAGGATGGCCGCCGCCAGTTCATAGCGCGTCTCACATTCTCTTCGTTCCAAGGGTCGTCCCTCCTTTTGTTGTTGCTCCAGTGTATGACGGCCCCCACCCGGATATGCCAGATGAAAAAAGCGTGGGTCCCCCGCTTTTCAGCGTGTCGAAAAAGTCTTTTCGCCCCGCTGAACAAGTTTTCAGAACTTCATAAAAGTTCTGAAAACTAAGGATTTCAATGGCGCAGGACACCCTTCTTGGGTTTCCCGCGCACACCCTTCCTTACCGTCGCGGAGGATTTGCCACTTTATCGACAGTCTCAAAAGCGGGGTCTCCCCCGCTTTTCACCTTATGGAGACCTCCGCATAGACTGGATTGAAGGAAATTTCCTTCGCTACATCGTTTAGGAGGTAACACAATGCCTGAGAAAGTCATGCCCGGCCCCGTGGAGGGCACCGGCGGCATCCGTGAGGCGGTTTGCGTCCATACACGTAAGATCTATGATTCCTGCCGGGATAAGGACTGCATCGAGGACCTGCGGTTCTATCCGAAGCTCCAGTATGTGGACGTCATCAATCACGCTCTCTCCGTCAAGGGCGGGTCTGCGGACCTACTGTATGTCTATGTGGATGTGGAGCCGGTCAATTTCAATCGGGGTTTCTACACGGTGGATATGCGGTTTTTCTACAACGTGACCCTGCAAGCCTATACCAGCTGCCCCGCGCCGGTGACGGTGGAGGGCCTGTGCGTCTTTGACAAGCGGGCCATCCTGTTCGGCAGCGAGGGCAGCGCCAAGATCTTCTCCTCCAAGTTCCGCTCCGGGGAGCCGGATATCCCCATGCTGCGCCGGTCCAATTTACCCGAGGCGGTTGTGGAGGCGGTGGACCCCATCGTTCTGGACGCTCGGCTCGTGGAGAGCGGCTGCAGCCGACGGGACTGCGACTGCGATCTGTGTGAGGTGCCCCCGGCCATCAGCCAGTGCTTCGGCGGGGAGCTTTGCGGCGGAGACGAGGGCCGCCGGATCTACATTACTCTGGGGCAGTTCTCCATCGTCCGTCTGGAGCGGGATTCCCAGCTCCTGGTGCCGGTGTACGATTACTGTATGCCGGAGAAAGAGTGCTCCTGCGGCAGCACCGACGATCCTTGCAGCCTGTTCCGCAACATCAACTTCCCTGTGGGCGAATTTTTCCCGCCCAACACCGTGGCCCTCCCGGAGGATTACGAGGAGGCCAAGAACTTCTGCGCCTGCTGCCATAAATGAGGAAAAGCCCGGAGACACATTCGTGTCTCCGGGCTTGCTTGCGTTCAGATTCAATTTACCAGAAGTACATCTACCTTGCTGGTTTTGGGGTCCATGATGCAGACATAGCTGTTTCCCCGGCCCAGAGCCAAGGGCTGGCCGTCCGCCGTGGTGTATACAAAGGGACTGTTCCGGTCCGCGCGGCTCCAATGGATGGGAATACTCTGTCCATTGCGGCAAAGGGTCCCGTTCCCCTCTCCGGTGGTGCGGACCTTCAGACGGCCCTCCTTGTCCCCGGAGATCACGGAGATGTTCGTCTCCAAAAGCAGCAGATTCACGGCGCTCACTTGCTCGCCGGTGTTGCCATCCACATAGGGGGCCTGATACTGGCTCACCAGATACCTGCCGGTGGCGGCATCGTAGTCAAACAGGCCGGTCTTATAGCTGGTGTAGGCCAGCTTGACGTGCTCCGCCGTCGCGCCGCCGGTCAGCGGCTCGTCGGTAAAGGTCTGGGAATAGGTGTATCCGTCCCCATGGGTCTTGGCGTACTTGCTGCTGTCCCAGAAGCTCTGGATCTTCTCGCCGGAGGTCACCAGCGTGTGCTCGTAGTCCATGGTCTTTCTGCGCTCCTGATCCCGCCAGAACACGGCGCTCTGGCTGGCACTGCCGTTGACGCCGTCGATATTGTTCACCTTCCAGCTTTTCAGATCCTGATACGCCTCCGGGCTGCCCCCGGCATGAACGTACAGGGCGTCATGGCCCAGCGCCAGTTCGATGTAATAGGGGCGGGAGGAGCGGATGCTGCCAAGGGTACCGATTCCGTCCAAGGTCTGGTAGACTGCCAGCATCCGGGTAATGCCACCCTCGGCGGGGACCTCATAGATGATGTCGGCCTGAGAATTGCCAAGCTGCGGCTGGGCCTTTTTCAGGTTGTTCAGCATCACCGCCACCGGACGGTTCCGTTCATATTCCGGCTCCATGGGAAGTCCTGTCAACGGATTCATTCCCGCCGGTACGGCAGGCTCCGGTTCCGCTTCCGGTTCCGGCGTCACAATGGGTTCCTCTGCCGCAGGAGGCTCCGGATCAGGGACCGGTTCCTCCTTTTTGCCGCAGCCTGTCAGGACCAGAAGAAACGCCAGCGCCAGCGCCCATGCTCTCTTTTTCAAGGTATCCCGCCCTTTCATGTTATGTTAACTTCATCATACCAAGGCGGGGTAGAACCGTCAAGGGAAATTTCGCCGGGCTTCGACAAATTTCCGGCTGTACAATCATGCCCGTCTGGGGTATACTGAAATGAAAGAACGATTCACATACAAAGGAGAGCTTCCATGACCGCACACGGATTTATCCAGGACAAGCTGGAGATCAAGTTCCTTATTTTATATCTGGCCGCCCGGGTCATTGAACCGGTGCCCTTCGACACGCTGCTGGATCTGACCCTCTGCGACGATGCCGTTGACTACTTCGATTTTTCCGAGTGTCTGGCGGATCTTGTAAAAACAGAACACCTGACTCTTGACGAGGAGAGCGGCCTCTATGCCATTACGGAAAAGGGCCGGCGCAACAGTGAGATCTGTGAGACCAGCCTCCCCTACTCCGTCCGACTGCGGTGCGACAAAAATCTGAATGCCTGCAACCGGGCTCTGCGGCGGAAAAATCAGGTGAAAAGCTCCACGGAGCCGCGCCCCAACGGAACCTTCACCGTTTCCCTGTCTCTGGATGACGATATGGGCAGCGTGATGGACCTGAAGCTCATGGTGCCGAGAGAGGACATGGGAAAGATCCTGGCCGCCCGGTTCCGGCAGGCCCCGGAGAAGCTGTACAGTGAGATCATCGACCTCCTGCTCAACACCCCTACGCCGGAGGACGAAGAGGAGTCTTAACGAAGAATATCCATAGCGAAAAACGCCGCGTATTTTGCGCGGCGTTTCAGAACCTTATAAAAGTTCTGAAAACTGAGGATTTCAATGGCGCAGGACCCCTTTCTTGGGTTTCCCGCACACACCCTTCCTTACCGTCGCGGAGAATTTACCGTTCTATCGACAGTCTTGTTTTTTATGACGCCGGTCATGAAAAAGCGACCGCCTGTCTTCTGCACAGCTTTTGCAAGGCATTACCCACGCTTATAATGTCTGCTCTTTAACCAAAAAGGTATTACTTTTCAAGATGAATTTGATGACTATTTGGCGTTGCCATTTTCCGATTTTTTCGGTATGATATGGATGACGGGTTTCTTTGTCCTATGTGGAAATCCGACGAAAAAAGGATTTAATTTGAGGAGGATTTATTGAAATGAAGAAGTTTCTTGCGCTGCTCCTGAGTCTCTCTATGGTCCTCGCCCTTTCCGCCTGCGGCGGCACTAAGAGCGATGATACTACCAAAGCTGACGAGACCAAGACCGATGCTCCCGCCGAGACCGCTACCGACTTTAAGGTCGGCTTCATCATGCTCCATGATGAGAACTCCACCTATGACCTGAACTTCATCAACGCCGCTAAGGAAGCCTGCGAAAAGCTGGGCGTGGAGTACAAGATCATCACCAACGTTCCCGAGGGCCAGGAGTGCTACGACAAGGCTGCTGAGCTGGCCGATGACGGCTGCAACATCATCTTTGCCGACTCCTTCGGTCACGAGGACTACATGATCCAGGCTGCCAAGGAGTTCCCCAACGTGCAGTTCTGCCACTCCACCGGCACCAAGGCTCACACCGAGGGCCTGAGCAACTACCACAACGCCTTCGCCTCCATCTATGAGGGCCGTTACCTGGCTGGCGTTGCCGCCGGTATGAAGCTCAATGACATGATCGCCAACGGTTACATCACCGAGGATCAGGCCAAGATGGGCTATGTAGGCGCTTTCACCTATGCCGAGGTTATCTCCGGCTACACCTCCTTCTATCTGGGCGCCAAGTCCGTGTGCCCCTCTGTCACCATGGACGTGACCTTCACCGGTTCCTGGTATGACGAGACCGCTGAGAAGGAAGGCGCCAATAAGCTGATCGCCAACGGCTGCGTCCTCATCAGCCAGCACGCTGACTCCATGGGCGCTCCCACTGCCTGCGAGACCGCCGGCGTTCCCAACATCTCCTACAACGGCTCCACGCAGGCTGCCTGCCCCAACACCTTCATCGTTTCCTCCCGGATCGACTGGGCTCCCTACTATGAGTATGCCATCACCGCTGCTATGAACGGCGAGGCCATCGACGCCGACTGGACCGGCACTCTGGCTACCGGTTCCGTGGTGCTCACCGATGTCAACACCACCGCTGCCGCTGAGGGCACTCAGGAGGCCATCGATGCTGCGAAGGCCGAGCTGGAGAACGGCACCCGTCACGTCTTTGACTGCTCCACCTTCACTGTGAAGGGTGAGACTCTGACCTCCTCCAAGGCTGACGTGGACACCGATCCCAACTACACCCCCGACACCGAGGCCATCGTGGACGGCTACTTCGCTGAGTCCACTTTCCGTTCCGCTCCCTATTTCGATCTGCAGATCGACGGCATCAACCTGCTGGATACCAACTTCGGCGGCTAATCGCTTCTCGATCCCAAACAGCCGGACTGCCTGAGGCAGTCCGGCTTTCCTTTTCCACCGCTCCGGTTTTCCCGGATTTTTTCCCGTCAGGCCTGTACTTTGAATTTACAAGCCGCCGGGTGTATGCTATAATTATCCATATTGAACGATCCGGCGCGGGACTATGCTTTCTCCCCCGCCGCTGAAGAAAGGGTGACTGCCTTGGCTCCTGCGTGTGCGGTAAAAATGGAAAACGTAACGAAGCGGTTCGGCAAGGTCGTGGCGAACAACGCCATCAATCTGGAACTGCGCGAAGGCGAGATCCTGTCTCTGCTGGGTGAAAACGGCAGCGGCAAGACCACGCTGATGAATATGCTTTCCGGCATCTACTTTCCCGATGAGGGACAGATCTATATTCACGGCAAGCCTGTGACCATCGCCTCCCCCAAGGACGCATTCAACTATGGCATCGGCATGATCCATCAGCATTTCAAGCTGGTGGATGTGTTCACCGCCACGGAGAACATCGTTCTGGGTCTGGAGGGCAAGCTGGACCTGGCTGAGGCCAGCAAGAAGGTCAAGGAGATCTGCGATAAGTACGGCTTTGACATCGACCCTAACCAGAAGATCTACGATATGTCCGTTTCCCAGAAGCAGACGGTGGAGATCGTCAAGGTACTGTTCCGGGGCGCGGATATTCTGATTCTGGACGAGCCTACCGCCGTCCTGACGCCGCAAGAGACGGACAAGCTGTTCCAGATCATGCGGAACATGAAGGCGGACGGTAAGTCCCTCATCATCATCACCCACAAGCTCCACGAGGTGCTGGATGTCTCCGACCGGGTGGCGGTGCTCCGCAAGGGCGAATATATCGGTGACGTGGCCACCAAGGACGCCGACCAGCAGTCCCTGACGGATATGATGGTGGGCCACAGCGTCAGCCTGAACATCGACCGGCCTGACCCGGTGAACGTAACGCCCCGTCTGGTGCTGGACGGCTTGACGGTGTTCGATGAGCTGGGCGTCAAGCGTCTGGACAATGTGAGCTTTACCGTCAACGCCGGCGAGGTGCTGGGCGTGGCCGGCGTGGCCGGCAGCGGCCAGCGGGAGCTGCTGGAATCCATTGCGGGCCTCTACCCCATCGCCTCCGGCAGCGTGACCTATTACGATCCCGCCGACGGCAAGACGAAAAATCTGGTAGGCATGGACCCCATGGACATCCGCAAGAGCGGCATTGCCATGTCCTTCGTCCCGGAGGACCGGCTGGGCATGGGTCTGGTCGGCTCCATGGGCATGACCGGCAACATGATGCTTCGCTCCTGGCGGAAGGGTCACGGTGTTTTCCTGAACCGGAAGGACCCGGAGGATCTGGCCCAGCGCATCTGGCAGGAGCTGGAGGTTGTGACCCCCAGCACCAGCTTCCCGGTGCGCCGGATGTCCGGCGGCAACGTGCAGAAGGTGCTGGTAGGCCGTGAGATCGCGCAGGCCCCCGCCGTTCTGATGACGGCCTACGCCGTCCGTGGTCTGGATATCAACACATCCTACACCATTTACAATCTGCTGACGGAGCAAAAGATGAAGGGCATCGCCGTGATGTATGTGGGTGAGGATCTGGACGTGCTGCTGGAGCTGTGCGACCGGATCGTGGTCCTCTGCGGCGGTCAGGTGTCCGGCGTGGTGGACGCCCGCACTGCCGACAAGCGGCAGATCGGTGCGCTGATGACCCGCATGGAGGGAGGCAAGACAGATGAATAAAAAGCAATCTCTGTTCCACATCGCCAAGCGGGACACCCTGCCCTGGTACAAGAGCTTCGCCATCCGGGGCTGTGCCATTCTGCTGGCTCTGGTGGTCTGCGCGGTGGTCACGATGCTGCTGACCGGCGAAAACCCTGTCAATATTTTTGCCACGATCTTCAAAGGTGCCTTCGGCTCCGCCCGAAAGTCCTGGGTCACATTCCAGAACCTGGCGGTCCTGCTGGGTATTTCTCTGGCGGTGACGCCCGCCTTCAAAATGCGCTTTTGGAACATCGGCGCCGAGGGTCAGGTGCTCATTGGCTGTCTGGCCACGACTGCCTGCATGATCTGCTTGGCTGACAAGCTCCCCAACGCAGTGCTGATCCTGGTCTCTCTGGCCGCGGCACTGGCTGCGGGTGCCCTCTGGGGCTTCCTCCCCGCCTTCTTCAAGGCCAAGTGGAACACCAATGAAACGCTGTTCACCCTGATGATGAACTATATCGCCACCCAGCTTGCAGCCTTCTTCATCATCGTGTGGGAGGTCCCCAAGGGTGCCGGTAAGATCGGCATCATCAATCAGGGCACGGAGGCTGGCTGGCTGCCGGTGGTCGGCGGCCAGAAATACCTGCTGGTGATCCTTGTGGTGGCGGTGCTCACCGTGTTCATGTACATCTATCTTAATTACAGCAAGCATGGCTATGAGATCGCCGTGGTGGGTGAAAGCCAGCGGACCGCCAGCTATGCAGGCATCAAAGTGGAACGGGTCATCGTCCGCACCATGGTGCTCTCCGGCGCGGTATGCGGCCTCATGGGTCTGCTGCTCACTGCCGGTACGGACCATACCCTCACCACCACCATCGTGGGCGGCCGTGGCTTCACCGCCGTCATGGTATCGTGGATGGCGAAATTCAACCCCATCATCATGATCTTCACCAGCCTGCTGCTGGTGGTGCTGGGCCGGGGCGCCAGCGAGATCTCCAGTACCTTCGGCCTGAATCAGTCCTTCTCGGACATTCTCACCGGCATTATCCTGTTTTTCATCATCGGCAGCGAATTTTTCATCACCTATCGGGTCAGCTTGCGCAAGGGCGGAAAGAAGGAGGCATAAACCATGGATCTTATTTCATTCCTTCCCCGGGCAGTCATGCAGGGTATTCCCCTGCTCTATGGCAGCACCGGCGAGATCCTGACGGAGAAATCCGGCAACCTGAACTTAGGTATCCCCGGCATCATGTATGTGGGCGGCATCTGCGGCGTCATCGGTGCGTTCTTCTACGAGCAGTCCACCCCTGCGGCCTCTATGAACGGCCTTCTGGCCGTTGGAATCCCTATGCTGTGCTCCCTGCTGGGCTCTCTGCTGATGGGTCTGCTGTACTGCCTGCTGACGGTGACCCTCCGGGCTAACCAGAACGTGACCGGCCTTGCCATGACCACCTTCGGCGTGGGCATCGGCAACTTCTTCGGTGGCTCTCTCATCAAACTGACGGGCAGCGAGGTCCCCTCCATCGCCCTTTCCGCCACCAGCGCCTATTTCAGCAAATCCCTCCCCTTCGCCGCCAAATGCGGCTGGTTTGGTCAGATATTCCTGTCCTATGGATTCCTGGCGTATCTTGCCATCCTGCTGGCGCTGCTGGCCTCCTACTTCCTCAAGCACACCCGTCCCGGACTGCATCTCCGGGCCGTGGGTGAGAGCGCGTCCACGGCGGACGCCGCCGGCATCAACGTCACCAAGTACAAGTATCTGGCTACCTGCATCGGCAGTATGATCGCGGGTCTCGGCGGACTGTACTATGTGATGGACTACGCCTCCGGTGTCTGGTCCAACAACGCCTTCGGCGACCGCGGCTGGCTGGCCATCGCACTGGTGATCTTCACCATCTGGCGGCCCAACGTCAGCGTGCTGGCTTCCATCCTGTTCGGCGGATTTTACATCCTGTATCTCTACATTCCCACCGGCACCAACCTTGCCATCAAGGAGCTTTACAAGATGCTCCCCTATGTGGTAACGCTGGCGGTGCTCATCATCGTTTCCCTGCGGAAAAAGCGGGAGGATCAGCCCCCCGCCTCTCTGGGTCTCAGCTTCTTCCGGGAAGAACGCTGACCAAACCTTTACCGGCTCTCCGTTTTCGGAGGGCCGGTTTTTTCGTTGGCAGCCGAACAGATAAACCAAGCCCGGCCTCCGGAATATTCCGAAAGCCGGGCTTTTGGGATCTTTGGCTATTATTTGACAACCACATTTTCGTGACCCAGCGTCTCCTGAGCTTCCTGCACCAGCGCCGGATGCAGCAGCGCCTGAGTGGCATAGACCTTCCTGGTATCCGCCATCACCATTTTCACGGTGCTTTTCCCGGGGAACATCTGGAACACCAGCTTCATGTGGCGGATGGCAGGATCGTCGATGCTGGGGAATTTCAGGAACAGGGTCTCCCCCGCTGCCGTTTCCTGCTTGGGCTGGGGTTCCGGAATGCCGCCCTCCACCGTGGATAGGGGGTAAATGGAGTCGCACATGATCTGGGGGGCCTTTTCGTCCCGGACGGACAGCCGCCCCTTTACCACCACTGCCTGATTTTCCTTCATGTAAGCACCGCAGGTCTCCAGCACCCGGCTGAAGCACAGCAGTTCCATGGAGGCGGTGTCGTCCTCCACCATGACATAGGCCATGAGGCTGTTGTTCTTGGTGGTTTTCGTCTTGCTGGAGGTGATGACGCCGGCAATGGTGATCCGCTGGCCGTCGGTGAAGCGCTCCGGACCGTTTTCCCGGGAAAAGTCCTCGATAATTGAAACGATGGTGGGAGCGTGGAGCTTCCGCACAGCGTCCCGATAATGGTCCATAGGGTGACCGGAGAGGTACAGTCCAGTGGTGGCCTTCTCCATGGTCATCAATTCCTCCGGTGTATACTCCGGAATATCAGGCAAGGGAATTTCCTTTACGGAGTTTGATTTTTCATCATTGTCGGCGGCCATGGAGAAGAAGTCCATCTGTCCCTCCACGTTTTCCCGCTGCTGGGCTGCCACGGAGTCCATCACCGACTCATAAACCTTGATAAGCTGGGAACGTCTGGCACCCATGGAGTCAAAGGCACCGGAACGGATCAGGTTTTCCACCGCCCGCTTGTTCATTTCGCTGCCGTTCATGCGGCTGCAAAAATCGTACAGGGATGTAAAGTCGCCACCGGTCTCCCGCTCCCGCATCACCGCCTGGATAAAGCCCCGGCCGATGTTCTTGATGGCCACCAATCCGAACCGGATGCCTCCCTCCTCCACCGTGAACCGGTCGGCGGAGCGGTTGATGTCCGGCGGCAGCAGGGCGATGCCGCATTCCCGGCACTCACCGATGTAGCCGGAAACCTTGTCGGAGTTATCCAGCACACTGGTCAGCAGCGCTGCCATGTACTCCCGTGGGAAATGGCATTTGAAGTACGCTGTCTGATAGGCCACCACCGCATAGGAAACGGCGTGGGCCTTATTGAATGCGTAATTGGCGAAGGCGAAGATCTCATCGTAGATCTTTTCGGCTGCGGCGGGATCGATGCCATTGGCCACACAGCCCTTGATGTTGCGGGCGGGATCGCCGTGGAGAAACGCCTCACGCTCCTTAGCCACGTCCTTGGCCTTCTTCTTGCTCATGGCACGGCGGAGCATATCCGCCTGTCCCAGCGTGTACCCGGCAAGCTGCTGGAAGATCTGGATGACCTGCTCCTGGTAGACGATACAGCCGTAGGTGATGGACAGGATCGGCTCCAGCTCCGGGATGATATAGCTGACCTTGCTGGGGTCATGCTTACAGGCGATGAACTTGGGGATAGAATCCATGGGGCCGGGACGGTACAGGGCGATGATGGCTGTGATATCCTCAATGCTCTGGGGCTTCAGTCCTACGCAGACGCCGGTCATGCCGGTGGATTCCATCTGGAACACACCGTTGGTTTTGCCGTCAGAGAGCATTTTGTAGGTCTCCGGGTCCCCCTCCGGGATGTCATCCAAGGTGAAGTCCGGCTGCCGGGTCTGCACCATTTTCACGGCATCGTCCAGCACCGTCAGGTTCCGCAGGCCCAGGAAGTCCATTTTCAGCAGGCCCAGCTCTTCCAGCGTGGTCATGATATACTGGCAGACCACGGATTCGTCATTTTTCGCCAGGGGTACATATTCGTACACCGGCTTCCGGGTGATGACCACGCCGGCGGCGTGGGTGGAGGCGTGGCGGGGCATGCCCTCCAGCGCCCTGGCGGTGTCGATGAGCTTTTTTACCTGCTCGTCGGCCTCATAGAGGTCGCTGAGCTGCTTGCTGAGCCGCAGTGCGTCATTCAGGGTGATGTGCAGGGTGTTGGGCACCAGCTTGGCGATGACGTCCACATCGGCGTAGGGCATATTCAGCACCCGGCCCACGTCCCGGATCACGCCCCGGGCGGCCATGGTGCCGAAGGTGACAATCTGAGCCACATGGTCATCGCCGTACTTGCGGCGGACGTAGTCCACCACCTCGCCCCGGCGGGTATCGCCGAAGTCCATGTCGATATCCGGCATACTCACCCGCTCCGGGTTCAGGAACCGCTCAAAGTACAAACTGTACTTCATGGGGTCAATATCCGTGATACTGAGGCAGTAGCTGACCATGGACCCCGCCGCGCTTCCGCGGCCCGGTCCCACCGGGATGCCCACGCTTTTGGCGTAGCGCACGAAGTCGGACACGATGAGGAAATAGTCGGTAAAGCCCATTTTCTCGATCATGTCCTGCTCGTATTTCAACTGGCCCCGGTATTTGTCATCATCGCCGTACCGGACCTTGTAGCCCTCGTCGCACAGCTTTTTCAGATAGGAAAAGCTGTCATACCCCTCCGGCAGCTTGAATTCCGGCAGGTGGTACTTGCCGAAGGTAAATTCAAGGTTGCACATCTCCGTGATCTTCTGGGTGTTTTCCAGTGCGCCCTCGTAGCCATCGAACAGCGCCGCCATCTCCTCCTCGCTGCGGAGGTAGAAGTTCTGAGGCTCGTAGCGCATCCGGTTTTCATCGTCCACCGTTTTGCCGGTCTGGATGCACAGCAGGATGTCATGGGCCTCGGCGTCCTCCTTCCGGAGATAGTGGGCGTCATTGGTGCAGACCATGGGGATACCGGTCTCCTGATGGATCTTCAGGATAGACTGGTTCACGATCTTCTGATCACGGATGCCGTGGTCCTGCAATTCTAAATAAAACCGATCCGGGCCGAACAGCTCCGCCATTTCCAGCGCGTAGGCCTTGGCGTTGTCATACTCCCCGTTCCGCAGGCGGCGGGGGATCTCCCCTGCCAGACACGCCGATAGGGCGATCAGGCCCTTGGAGTGCTCCCGCAGCAGCTCCTGGTCAATGCGGGGCTTTACGTAAAAGCCCTCCGTCCAGGCAAGAGACACCATGTAGGAGAGGTTGCGGTAGCCCTCCTCGTTTTCGCACAGCAGCACCAGATGGCGGCTCTCGCTGTCGAATTCGTGGACTTTATCGAACCGGGTGCGGCCCTGAGGGGCCACATAGACCTCGCAGCCGATGATGGGCTTCACGCCCTCCGCCTTGCAAGCTCGATAGAAGTCGATGACGCCGTACATAACACCGTGGTCCGTGATGGCACAGGCGGTCTGGCCCATAGACTTCACCACCCCCGGCAGCTCCTTGATCTTGCAGAAGCCGTCCAGCAGGCTGAACTCCGTATGCACATGCAGATGGGTGAAGGCCATAGGCCACCTCCTGTTTTCTTTCTCAAACAATCGCTAAAGTTGTTGTAATTTCAATCTGTGTAAAGTTGATTTACTATATATCTTTTGCGTGGATTTAATCGCAGTCATCCAGCGTTTTTCCGCAGTCCGGGCAGAAATGGGGCAGACTGGACGGCATCCGGCCGCCGATCATCAGGGAGGCCCCGCAGTAGGGACAGCGTAGCTTCGAAAAGGCGGTCAGAAGGCTTCCGGCCATGATCAGGATTCCAACACCTGCCGCGATCCAAAGGAATACCGACACATCGTTTCCCCGCCACTGATAGGATTCGCCGATCAGATAAATCACAGCCATCAGGCCAAGACCACCGAAAAAGAAACCATTGCACACTTTTAAAAGCTTATGCGGTCCCATAGGTGCTTTCTTTTGCATGTCTATCCCTCAGCTTTGTAAAGTGAATTTATTTTACAGTGATTGTCACTCCGCCAGCATCTGCTCCACGATCTCGACCGCCGTGGCGATCATAATGTCACAGTGGCCAGTAAGCCCCAGAGCCTTGGCTGCGGGGGTGGTATCGTCCGGGACAAACTTCTTTTGCAGAAGATCCGCGCACCGCAGGGCGTCAAACCGCTCCGCGAACCGCTTTTACAGCTCCTTGGCCTGTCCCACAGACCGCTTTTTGGAGCCGATCACATCCGCCGGGTCAGCTGGGGTCAGCAGATCCAGCACCATGACGGCGCCGGTCACAGCGCCGCATAGCTCGCCGGTGCCCGCGCCCGCACCGAAGCCGCCGCCCAAGGTCAGGCATTGCGTCTCCGTCAGTCCGATCACATCCTGAAAAGCCGCCAGAACGCTCTGGCAGCAGTTGAAGCCTTTCTTGTGGTAATCAACCGCTTGTTCACACCGATCCATAGTTTGCTCTCTCTTTCTTTTTTAAAATCGTATTATTCAGACAGGTCTCTGGATAGCTCCAGCAGCTTCCGCAGCCGGTGATTCAGACAGGACTTGCTCACCGGCGGATCAAACTCCGCCGCCAGCTCGGACAGGCTCAGCTCCGGGTATTCCAGCCGCAGCGCCGCTGTTTCCTGAAGCTTGTCCGGCAGCTGCTCCAGCAGCTCCGCCGCTTGCAGGCGGCGGATGGCCTCCATCTGCTCCTGGGCCGCCTCCACCGCCTTATCCAGATTGGCGCTGTCACAGTTCAGGCGGCGGTTCACGCTATTCCGCAGGTCCTTTTCCAGCTTGGCGGACATCACGTTCATGGCTGCCACGGGTGCGCCGATCAGCGTCAGAAAGTCCTCGATCTGGTCGCTCTGCTTGAAATAGGTGATGAGGCTGCCGCCCCGGCTGAGACTTTTGGGCGGATAGCCGCACTCCTGAAGCAACGAATCTAACTCCCGGCTCACCTGCAAATGGGAGGTAGTCAGTTCCAGATGGTAGCGCTTTTGGGGGTCCGTGATGCTGCCCCCGGCAAAAAAGGCTCCCCGCAGGAACGCCGCCCGGTCGCAGGTCTCCTCCACCATACCGAAATTGATGTGGAGCACCAGATTTTGCTGGGGATCAAACCCCAGCAGATTGATGATATGGTCCAGCTTTTTTTGATCCGTGATCTGGAAAATCCGCTTGCCCTCCTCCTGCTCCTGCTCCGGCTGGCGGTCGAATTGCAGGTTGAAGGCCCGGCGGAACAGTTTGGGGAGCCGGGCGGCAAAATGGGGGTTCTCCGTGATGATGCGGACCTCCGTGGCACTGAAGGTATTGCAAAACAGCAAAATTCCGTAGGCCTCTGCCCGGGCACAGCACAGCTTCTGTACCGGCAGGCGGCACAGTTCGTTTTTCGTATCGTAGGAAAAGGACATGTGTCCTCCTTTCTCAGGCGGTCACCGGTTCATATCCCGGTGATTTTCCCGGACCCGGTATCCAAGGTTCCGAATGTCCTCCGCCAGGGCGTGGGTCATGGCTACGGAGCGGTGATGGCCGCCGGTGCAGCCCACCGCGATGACCAGCTCCGTTTTTCCCTCCTCGGCGTACAGCGGGAGGGAAAAGGTCAGCAGGTCCCGGAGCTTTTCCATAAAATCATGGGTCTGGCGGAAAGAAAACACATAATCCGCCACTGGCTGATCCAGACCGGTCTTTTCCCGCAGCTCCGGGATGTAAAAAGGGTTCGGCATACAGCGCACGTCGAACACCAGATCGGCCTCCATCGGCAGGCCGTATTTGAAGCCGAAGGAGGTGATGGTGACGCTCATACCGCCCTTTTCCGTAGTATCGCTGCCGAAATGCCGCAGCAGCTCACCCCGGAGCTGGGCTGTGGAAAGATGGGTGGTGTCGATGACCACATCCGCACGCTGGCGCAGAGGTTCCATCATCTCCTGCTCGGTCCGCACCGCCTTTTCCAGAGAATCCGCCTGCTGCATCAGAGGATGACGGCGGCGGGTCTCCTTGTAGCGCTTGATGATGGTCTCCGGCTCCGCCTCCAAAAACAGCAGGCTGCATGCGCCGCTGCTGTGCTTCAGCACGTCCAGCACATCGAACAGCTCTGTGGGGCTGTTGGCGGTGCGGACATCATACACCAGCGCCACCTTGTCATAGCGCTGGCTGCCACCGGCGCAGAACTCCGCAAATTTCAGGATCATGGCCGCCGGCATATTATCCACAATGTAAAAGCCCATATCCTCTAAGAAAGAGGCAGCACGGCTCTTTCCTGCACCGGAAAGGCCGGAAATGATCAGGATCTCCATGTATTCACCCGCTTATTTAACGATTTTGACCTCCGGCTCCAGCGTGACGCCGGTTTCCTCCAGTACCCGCTGCTGCACCTGACGGATCAGTTCCGCCATGTCTGCGAAGGTTGCACCGCCCCGGTTGATGAGGAAGCCCGCGTGTTTTTCCGAAACCTGCGCGCCCCCCACCGTCAGTCCTTTCAGACCGCATTGGTCGATGAGCGTCCCGGCAAAGTGGCCCTCCGGCCGCTTGAAGGTACTGCCCGCGCTGGGCCATTCCAAGGGCTGGCTGGCCTTGCGCTTCGCCATCAGTTCACGCATGACTGCCCGGATGGCCTCCGGATCGCCGGGCGTCAGTTCAAATTCCGCGTACAGCACCACCGCCTCCGGATGCTCCGTCAGCAGACTGTGCCGGTAGCTCAGCTTCAGTTCCTCACAGGAGAGCGTCCGGACGCCCTCCTCCGGGAACAGCACCGTCGCGGACCGGAGCACCTGCTTCATTTCGCCGCCGTAGGCCCCGGCGTTCATGCAAACGCCGCCGCCCACCGTGCCGGGGATGCCGTGGGCAAATTCCAGCCCCGTCAGCCCCGATTTGCAGGCGAGATCCGCCGTCCGGGCCAGCGTAGCACCGGCGTCCGCCAGGACGGTGTTCCCGCTTCCCCGCTCCACCCGGTTCAGGTTGGCAGAGGTGTCGATCACCAGCCGGTCCAGTCCCTCATCCGGGACCAGAAGATTGGAGCCGTTGCCAATGACCAGCGGATTTGCGCCGTAATCTTTTGCAAAGCTCATCAGCAGCACCAGCTGCTCCCGGCTGGAAGGAAATGCCATCCGCTTTGCCGGACCGCCGATGCGGAAGGTGGTGTGCCGGCTCATAGGCTCGTCTTGGAGCACTTCCAGATCCGGCAGATACTGTTCGATAGCCTTATCAAATTCAATCGTCCAGTCCATAGTGGACCTCCTTACATCCAATCGCCGTTATGTTCTCTGATTGGCCGATTTGCTGCCCAGATCTGCATGCAGGTCCACTTTTCTGGCCAATTCCTCCGCGGCATTGTATCCATACCGGCGGTGACGGTTGTTCATGGCCGCCACCTCTACGATGCTGGCCAGATTTCGGCCGGGCCGGATGGGCAGCGTCACGCAGGGCACCTGTTTGCCCAGAATGTCGATAAACCGATCCTCGATTCCCAGACGGTCATAGGCCTTGGAGCTGTCCCAAGGCTCAAATTCCACCACCAGGTCGATCTGGGACTCCGGCATGACCGCCCGCATACCGAACAGCTGCTGAACGTCGATGACGCCGATGCCGCGCAGTTCGATGTAGTTGCGGATGACCTCCGGCGCCGTGCCGATCAACTGGTCGGCCACAAGGCGAATCTCAACGGCGTCATCCGCCACCAGACGGTGACCGCGCATGATCAGTTCGATGGCGGATTCGCTCTTGCCGACGCCGGAATCACCGGTGATCATAACGCCTTCGCCGTAAATGTCCAGCAAAACGCCGTGCCGGGTGATGCAGGGAGCCAGCTGTTTGCTGAGATATTCCATGGTATGGCTGGTGAAGTCCGCAGTCCGCTCGGTTGTCCGCAGCAGCGTCCGTCCGTGGTTCCGGGCGCATTGCAGGCACTCTGCGGGACATTCCATATTCCGGGCCAGGACCAGCGCCGGAATGGTGTAGGAAAACAGGTCATCAAAAACCTTGGTCCGCCGGTTCTCGCTCATTTTCATGATATAGGTCAGCTCCGCCTTGCCCATGACCTGGATCCGGCGGGCGTCGAAATAGTCGAACAGGCCCAGAATCTGCAGATCCGGCCGGTTGACGTTGGTAGATTCTACCTTGTCCGTTTCATAGGTATCTCCATGGTTCAGAATTTCCAGTCCGAAATGCTCCACATATTGTGCCAGGCTGGTGCCTTTTTCACTCATCGTATTCCACCCTTTCATCATGTGCCCACCGCTGTTCCGGCGTCCAAATGCACACACGGTCCAGCGGCCAGAAAATCAATTTATTCGTTCTTTCTCATTATATATGATTTTCCACATAGGCGCAAGACTTTCACCGTTTTCAGGCTGAACGGCCCCTCAAAAAAACTTTTCAATTTTTTTCAAATTTTTCTTGCATTTTGTGTTTGAATCTGCTATGATACGACTTGTGCTTGTATGTAAGCATGTAATTACGCAACAGCAAGGAGGTGCAACGGATGGCAAAGTGCGAGTTCTGCGATAAGGGCGTTACGTTCGGCATTCAGGTCTCTCACTCTCATCGGCGTTCCAATCGGACTTGGAAACCCAATGTGAAACGTGTGAAGGCGATCGTTAACGGTTCCCCCCGCCATGTTTATGTTTGTACCCGGTGTATGCGTTCCGGTAAGGTCACCAGAGCGGTCTAATTGTACAGATAAACAGGTAAAGCACTCAGACTTTGGTCTGAGTGCTTTTTCTATTGGTATGCTGCGGGGCAGTTTTCACTTACACCACTCCCCCGCTTCCGTTTGCTGTTTCATTCCCTCTGATCCCATTGAAATGAGCTCTGCCGGTTTCCCGGCGAAGCTCGTTTTTTGATGAGTCTTACTTCCTTTTGCAGTTTCTCCGCAATCTTCGTGACCTTGGGATCAGCTGGAAGTGCGGAATTAAATAAAACTTAGAAAAAACCACCGGAGCAACACGTTCCGGTGGTTTTGTTATGCATTACAGCCAAGTGGTCTCTGTTAGCTCGTCCTTTTTGGCCCGGCGCATGAGGCTGCTCACCACATCCTGCACGGCCACGCCATGATAAAGGACCTCGTAGACGCTGCGGCAGAGGGGCATTTCCACACCCTCACGCTGAGAGAGCTGGTAGATGCTTTCTGCGGCGTAATAGCCCTCCACCACGGCGCCTACCTCCGCCATGGCCTCCTGTGCGGACTTTCCCTGCCCGATCAGGATGCCCGCCCGGCGGTTCCGGGAGTGCATGGAGGTGCAGGTGACGATCAGATCGCCCATACCTGCCAGACCGCCGAAGGTCTGCCGGGTGCCGCCCAGCTTTTCGCCAAGACGCGTCAGTTCCGCCATGGCGCGGGTCATCAGCAAAGCCTTTGTATTATCCTGATAGCCCATGCCGTCACATACGCCGCAGGCCAGAGCCACTACGTTTTTCATGGCGGCGGACAGCTCCACGCCCACGATATCCTCACTGGTATAGACCCGGAAATAGTCATTCATGAAAGCGTCCTGTACCAGCCGGGCCACTTTCAGATCCGGACAGGCGGACACGCAGCCGGTGGGCATCCGAATGCTTACTTCCTCTGCGTGAGAGGGACCGGAAAGGGCAGCTACTTTACAGATGTTCCCGGTGACTTCCGTCAAAATCTGGCTCATGCGGAGGTTCGTATCCCGCTCGATGCCCTTGGAAACACTGACCAGAACGGTCTCCGGTGTCAGGTATGGGGCGATCTTCTTTCCCGTCTCCCGCACGGCGAAGGACGGCGTGGCGGAGATCACCAGTTCTGCCCCCTTCAGGCAGTCCAAATCTCCGCTGATCTTCAGGCTGTCCGGCAGCCGGACGCCCTTCAGCTTGGAATTCTCCCGGGTCTTTGCCATCTCCGCAGCCTTCGCCGGGTCATGGGACCACAAGGTCACATCATGTCCGTTGTCGCAGAGCACCATGCTCAGGGCTGTGCCCCAGCCGCCGCTGCCAACTACAACTGCTTTCATGTTATCCTCCTAAGTCTTCTTCCGATGGAAACTGAGTTTGTTTTCATTTCCCGCCAGCAAGCGCTGGATATTGGCCCGGTGCTTCCAGACGATCAATCCTCCCAGGCAAAAGGCCAGTACAATGATCGGCGTCTGGGGGTAGCAGTACCAGCTGATAAAGGGGAAGCTGGCTCCGGCCCACAGGGAGCCGAGGGAAACGTACCGGGTCAGGGCAGTCAAAATCAGGAAGCCACCCCAGACCACAACGGCGATGCGCCAGTCGATCATGATGGCCACAACACCTCCGGAGAGGATGCCCTTGCCGCCCTTGAACTGGAACATACAGGGGAACATATGGCCCAGCAGGCAGAACAGACCCGCCCAGTATTTGGCGAAGGTGTCCCAGTACGCAACGGTAAAGTCTGCGGAGATGAAGATCGTATAGCCGCTGAACATCAGCCATTGGCTGACCAGCAGCGCCACGACCGCCTTCAGTACGTCGCACAGAATCACCACAAAGGTCAGCGGCCCGCCGAAGGTGCGGAAGAAATTGGTCAGGCCGGCGTTGCCGCTGCCGTGGTTCCGCACGTCATTCCGCAGAATATACTTGGAGACGATGACCGCCCCGTTGAAGCAGCCGCAAAAGTAGGCGAATATTGCCGCGACGCCCAGCAGCAACGGCAGCGGCGCGCCGTTTGGAAAGATGCTCTGCACGGTCAATCCTCCTTATCGCCCTTTTCCCGGATGGACAGGATGATGGGGGTACCCTCCAGACGGAAGGTGGAGCGGATGCAGTTTTCCAGATACCGCTGATAGGAGAAGTGGAACAGCCGCCGGTCATTGCAGAACACCACGAAGTGAGGCGGCTTCACGCCCACCTGCGTCATATAGTAGATCTTCAGGCGGCGGCCCTTGTCCGTGGGAGGCTGGACGCGGGTCTGGGCATCCGCCAGAACGGTATTCAGCATACCGGTGGTGACCCGGAAAGCAGCCTGATTGGCAACATAGTCGATCATATCGAACAGCTTGTCCACCCGCTGACCGGTCTTGGCGGAGATAAACAGGATGGGGGCGTAGGTCATGTAGGCCAGATCCCGGCGGATCTCCTCCGTCATCCGGGCCATGGTCTTATCGTCCTTTTCCACCAGATCCCATTTGTTCACCACGATGATGCTGGCCTTGCCCGCCTCGTGGGCCATACCAGCCACCTTGGTGTCCTGCTCAGTGACACCTTCGGTGGCGTCGATCATGATCAGGCACACGTCCGCCCGGTCGATGGCCATAGTAGCCCGGAGGACGCTGTACTTTTCAATGTCCTCTTCGATTTTGGACTTTTTCCGCATTCCGGCGGTGTCGATAAAGACGAAGCTGCCCTTATCGTTGGTGAAGCGGGAGTCGATGGCGTCGCGGGTGGTGCCCGCCACGTTGGACACGATGACCCGCTCCTCCCCTAAGATCTTGTTCACCAGAGAGGATTTGCCGGCGTTGGGCTTGCCGATGACCGCCACCTTGATGGCGTCATCTTCCTCTTCCTCCTCGTCCTCCGGCGGGAAGTACTGCACGCAAGCATCCAGCAGGTCGCCGGTACCGTGGCCGTGGACGGCGGAGACGGCGATGGGATCGCCCAGACCCAGATTGTAGAATTCATAGATGTCCGGGCTGCGGCCCTGGTCCACCTTGTTGACAGCCAGAATCACCGGCTTGCCGCAGCGCTGGAGCATGGAAGCCACCTCCTGATCGGAGGCGGTCATGCCGGTCTTGATGTCGCAGAGGAACACGATGACCGTGGCGTTGTCAATGGCGATCTGGGCCTGAGAACGCATGAAGGCCAGGATCTGATTGTCCGTCCGGGGCTCGATGCCGCCGGTGTCGATGAGGGTGAACTTCCGGCCCTGCCAGTCGCTCTCCCCGTAAATCCGGTCACGGGTCACGCCGGGGGTATCTTCCACGATGGACAGCCGGCGGCCGATGATCTTATTGAACAGCATGGACTTGCCCACATTGGGGCGGCCCACGATGGCGATGATAGGTTTCGACATAAGATGACTCCTTTCCTGAGCGGCGTTGGTGTGTTTCGCTGCCGCCGCAAGAAGTTGAATGATTGAATCTATTATATCCGTAATTCCCCTGTATGGCAAGGGAAAACAGAGACTTTTCACGGTGCGCTGACCCGGTACCCTTACGGTTCCGCGCAAAAGTAAAGGAGGGAAGAATTCTCTTCCCTCCTAAAGCAAGCAATTGTCTCTTACTTCGCCGCCACGGACTTGACAACTTTGACCTCACGGCCATTGTAGCTGCCGCACTCCTGGCACATTCTGTGAGGCAGGTGCAGAGCACCGCACTTGGGGCATGCAACGAGACCGGGGACAGCCAGCTTCCAGGTGGAGCTGCGTCTCTTATCGCGTCTTGCTTTGGATACTTTTCCCTTAGGTACTGCCATTGTGACACCTCCTTGATCTACAAAGGCCAGGCGGCCTTATTTATACTTTATTTGTTCTCCAAAAGCTTTGCAAGGACCGCCAGACGGGGATCCACTTCCCTTTTGCAGGAGCAGGGTCCCAGATTCAGGTCGGCACCGCAGCGGGGACAAAGTCCCTTGCAATCTTCAGAACACAGAGTTTTCGTGTCCATGTCGAGAATAAAGGCTTCGCGAGCCAACTCACCTACGTCCACCTTGCCGTCTTCCAGCAGGAGGATCTCGTCATCCTCCTCGTTCTGCAACTCTTCCGCCAGAATACAGCTGTAAGAAACCGCCTTCTCCTGAAGGAATTCCTTTCCGCAGCGGTCACACACAGCGTCCAACGTGGTGTGAGCCGTCAGCTCCAGATAAAGGACTTCCGCCCGGTTCCGAACCGCGCCTTCCACAATGACGGGCCGGCTGATGGGATTTCTTCCGCCGAATTCCATATCGGACAGATCCAGCTCAAACTGAAAATTCAGTTCCTTGCCGGGGATATGCAGAATAGGTCTAACGTCAATGAGCATAAGCTACCTCGCAATGACACGTTTAGTATTATATAGGATTGCATCCGCAATGTCAAACAGTTTTTTTGATTTTCCGCCAGTTTTTTCAAAAACGGCGGCGGGATCAAATTTCATCGTCCAACGGCGCCTCTTTTTTCTTCTCCGGGACCTCAAAACCCAAAATTCTCAGCTTGAAGCCCTTACAGATCCGCTCATACCCGGCGGCATGATAAACATCCTTGGGCCAGCGCAGGTTCCAACGGTCCCGCAGAACGCCCGCAAAGGGCCGCAGTTCCCGATCCGTCATGAGCATAGGCGTCAGATACCCTACTACCACCTGCTTGGTTTCGCCCCGGACGGTTGTGCGGTTCCAGAAGCGGGCCTGCTTCCACTGGGCCTCCAAGGCGTCCAGCAGGCTGTCCGCCAAAGCAGGAAGCCCGGACTCCCCCGCTTCCCGCACCGCCGCCAGATAGTCCGGCGTGAAGCGACCGCAGTATTCCCGGAACGTGGACTCATATCCCAGGCGGGTAAAGCCCTCCAGCCATTTGCCGTTGTCCGTCAGCGCCGCCAGCAGCCGTTCCGTCATAGGGGATCCTCCTCGTCGCCGTTGTCCGCGGGAAGCTCCTCTTCCACCGGATCATCGTTCCATGTGGAAGGATCGTCCTTGTGGGCGGCGCCGAACTGATACGCCTTCCATTCCCGGCGCAGCAGCCAGAAACCCACGCCGATGAACACCGCCGCAGCGGGAACAACCACCAGAACCGGAGAACTGCCGGCTCCGTCCCTGTACAGGCTGTACAGCAGCTTGCCGCCTAAATAGATCAGGTAACCTCCAGCCAAGGCCCAGACAAAATTGACCTGACCGGTCTGCTCTTGCTTTTGTTTCTTCATAGCTTCGCCTCTTTGATTTTCGTTCCGCGCTTTACAACACGAGAAAAAGCGGGTATGATGAGAGCAGTCCACAACGAAAACGGAGGATGCTCATGCGGGAATTTACCATTGGAAAAAATGACGCCGGACAGCGGCTGGACCGCTTTGTGGCCAAGAACCTGCCGCTGCTCCCCCCAGCCCTGCTGCAAAAGTACATCCGCCTGAAACGGATCAAGGTCAACGGCAAGGGGTCTAAGCGGGATGTCCGTCTAGAGACTGACGATACTCTTCAATTATACATCAATGATGAGTTCTTTGACAAGCCCAATGAGGAAAATCTCTTTCTCACGGTGTTCAAGCCACAGTTGAATATTGTCTACGAGGACGAAAATCTGCTGCTGGTGGACAAGCGTCCCGGTATGTCCGTCCACGCTGACGAGACGGAAAAGGTCAACACCCTCATCAATCACATTCAGGCATATCTTTACCAGAAACGGGAATGGAATCCCAAGTGGGAAAATGCCTTTGCCCCGGCGCTGTGCAACCGGATCGACCGGAACACCGGCGGTATCGTCATCGCCGCCAAGAACGCGGAGACCCTGCGGATCATCAATGAGAAGATCCGGGCCCACGAGCTGGAAAAGTCCTACCTTTGCATCACCGTGGGCCGGCCCAAGCAGCCGGAGGGAAAAATCGAGGGCTTTCTGCTGAAAAACGAGGCCAAAAAGGAGGTCCGGTTCTTCCACAAGCCGGTGCCCGGCGGCAAGACCGCCGTCACCCTTTACCGGACACTCGAAAGCCGGGGCGGGCTGTCTCTGGTGGAATGCCGTCTGCTGACGGGCCGCACCCACCAGATCCGCGTTTCCATGGCGGAGATCGGCTGCCCTCTGCTGGGGGACGGCAAGTACGGCAAGGGCGATGTGAACCGCCGCTATCATGAGACCCGGCAGGCGTTGTACTCCTACAAGCTGCGGTTCGATTTTCCAACCGACGCCGGTCTTTTGAACTACCTGAAGGGGCAGGAATTTACAGTGGAAAACGTCCCCTTCCGGGAGAAATATTTCCCAGAAATACCTTCTTGATATCTTTTTTGAAAAACGCCCGACAAAATTGGGCGTTTTCCTTGACATTTCAAGGGTTTTCCGCTATGATTCTGAATTGCCAAATTTCAAAGAAACAGGGTCCCCCCTTAACAGAGAGAAGAGGCGGCATTTTTCAGGCCCCCACCGGAAAACGGGTGGGAAACGGCCTTATGAAATGGGGGAGGATACATGTCCAAAGAGTTGATTCGCCTGCGGGATCTCTGCATGGCATTCGACGACGAGCCGGTTCTCGATCACATTAACCTTTATATCAATGACAAAGAGTTCCTCACACTTCTCGGACCCAGCGGGTGCGGCAAAACCACCACGCTGCGTATCATCGGAGGTTTCGCGACGCCTACGTCGGGAGACGTCCTGTTCGACGGTGTGAGGATCAATGACGTTCCGCCCTATCAGCGGCAGATCAACACCGTTTTCCAGAAGTACGCCCTGTTCCCTCACCTGAACGTGTATGAGAACATCGCCTTCGGTCTGCGGATGCAGAAGCTGCCGGAGGCTGAGATCAAGGAGCGGGTCATGGAGATGCTGGAGACCGTCAGCCTCAAGGGCTTTGAGCACCGGCGTCCGGAGGCCCTTTCCGGCGGTCAGCAGCAGCGGGTGGCCATTGCCCGTGCGCTGGTGAACCGCCCCAAGGTGCTGCTGCTGGACGAACCGCTGGCGGCGCTGGACCTGAAGCTGCGGAAGGATATGCAGATCGAATTAAAGCGGATCCAGCAGCAGGTGGGCATTACCTTTATCTACGTGACCCACGATCAGGAGGAGGCTCTGACCATGTCCGACACCATCGTGGTCATGGATAAGGGCTCCATTCAGCAGATCGGAACGCCGGAGGATATTTATAATGAGCCGAAGAACGCCTTCGTGGCGGATTTCATCGGCGAGTCCAACATCATCGACGGCATTATGCCCGAGGATAACGTGGTGCAGATGTACGGTCGGCGCTTCCCCTGTCTGGACGGCGGCTTCGCTCCCAACGAGGCGGTGGACGTGGTCATCCGGCCGGAGGACATCGACATCGTCCCCGTGGAGCAGGGCCAGCTTACCGGCACCGTCACCTCCGTGACCTTCAAGGGAATGCAGTATGACATCATCGTGGATTTCCGGGGCTTCAAGTGGCTGATCCAGACCACGGACCACTGCCCCGAGGGTGCCCGCATCGGCATCAAGATCGATCCAGACGGCATCCACGTCATGAAGAAGAGTGCCTACTCTGGTATGTTCGGCGATTATTCCTCCTTCTCTGAGGAATACGATGAGCTGGACGACGCCACCCTTTCGTCGGATGAGGAGGAGAGCGGGGATGAAGAATAACCGTCTTTCCCGCTTCGCCATCCCCTATGTGATCTGGATGGCGCTGTTCGTGGTGGCCCCCATCATCATGGTGGTCATTTACGCGTTTTCCGCCTCTGTCGGCGGCTTTACGCTGGATAACTTCGCCAAAATGGGCACCTACACCGTGGTGTTCACCCGCTCCTTCAAGCTGGCCCTCATTGCCACCGCCATCTGCGTGCTCATCGGCTACCCCGTGTCCTACAAAATGAGCAAGGAGGGCCCCCGGTTCCAGCGGCTGGCCATGGTGCTCATTATGCTGCCCATGTGGATGAACTTCCTGCTGCGGACCTATTCCTGGATGGCAATTCTGGAAAACAACGGCCTTTTGAATCAGCTGTTCCGGAAGATCGGGCTGATCGCCCTGTACAACAACATCTTCGGAACGGACATCAGCTTTTTCCGGATGATCAATACCCAAGGGGCCGTGGTGCTGGGCATGGTGTATAACTACCTGCCCTTCATGATCCTGCCTATCTATTCCGTGATCGTCAAGCTGGACCACAGTCTCATCGAGGCGGCCCGGGATCTGGGTGCCAACTCCGTTCAGGTGTTCCGGCGGGTGATCCTGCCCCTGTCCCTCCCAGGTGTGCTCTCCGGCATCACCATGGTATTCGTCCCCTCCGTGTCCACCTTTGCCATCAGCAAAATGCTGGGCGGCGGTACGGAAATGCTGCTGGGTGACCTCATCGAACAGCAGTATATGGGCGGCGCGTACAATCCCTATCTGGGCGCGGCCATCTCCCTTGTGATGATGGTGATCGTGGTCATCTGCATGGTGGTCATGAACCGCTTCGGCGAGGGCGAAGAACAGGCGGTGATGATGTGAAGAAGAACAATTCGTTTCTGGACCGCCTGTTTATGGCACTGGTGTTCGTGTTCCTCTACGCGCCCATCGTGCTGCTGATCGTCTTTTCCTTTAACTCCGGCAACAGCAACATGGTCTGGAAGGGCTTCTCCCTCCATTGGTACACAAAGCTCTTCCGCAACCGGATCATCATGCAGAGTGTATACACCACCCTGATGGTGTCCCTGCTGGCCACCATCATCGCCACTGTGGCCGGAACCTTCGCCGCCATCGGCTTTTACGCCATGCGCCGCCGGGTCCGGAACCCGCTGATGACCGTCAACAACATCCCCATGATGAACGCGGATATCGTCACCGGCGTTTCCATGTGCCTGCTGTTCGTGGCGTTTTTCAGCGGTTGGGGCAGCTTTGCCTCCTGGTTCAACACGTTGGGGCTGTTCCGGCTCCCCACCCACCTGACCATGGGCTTTGGGACGCTGCTCATCGCCCATATCACGTTCAACATTCCCTATGTGATCCTCTCCGTCGGCCCCAAGCTGCGGCAGATGGACCGCAATCTGGTGGACGCGGCTATGGACCTAGGCTGCACCTGGATGCAGGCCTTCTGGAAGGTCATCATCCCGGAGATCAAGCCCGGCATCGTCTCCGGTGCGCTGACGGCCTTCACCATGAGCATTGACGATTTCGTCATCAGCTACTTCACCGCCGGGTCCTCTTCCTCTACCCTGGCCATGACCATCTACGGCATGACCAAGAAGAAGGTGACCCCGGAGATCAACGCCATCTCCACCCTGCTGTTTGTGACAGTGCTGGTCCTGCTGGCGGTCATCAACGTCCGGGAGGCCCGACAGGAGCGTAAGCTGGCCGCGGAGCAGCGGAGATAAAAACGGTTTCACGGCGTAAGCCTGAAATAGAAAAATCAAAAAAAACACTGGAGGAATGATCAATTGAAAAAAGCATTAGCCTTGACTTGTGCCATGACCATGGCGGCAAGCCTGTTTCTCACCGGATGCGGCGGTAATAGCAACAGCTTTACCAGCAGCACAGATTCCAATTCGGATTCCAATTCCGGCGGCAGTAACGGCAGCGGCAAGCGTGTTGTGAATGTTTGCAGCTGGGGTGAATACATTGACGAGGACTTGATCTACAAATTCGAGGACGAGACCGGCATCAAGGTCAACTACCAGACCGCCGAGAGCAATGAAGCCCTGTACTCCCTGCTGAAAACCGGCGCTGGTGACTATGACGTCATCGTCCCTTCTGACTATATGATCGCCCGTCTCATTGACGAGGGTATGCTGGCAGAGCTGAACTATGACAACATCCCCAACTATGAAAAGATCGGCGAGCAGTACAAGAGCCTGAGCTTCGATCCCGAGAACAAGTACACCGTTCCCTACACCTGGGGCACCCTGGGCATCATCTACAATTCCACCATGGTGGACGGCGACATCGACAGCTGGGACGCCATGTTCGACGAGAAGTACGCCGGCAACGTCCTGATGATCCGCAACTCCCGGGACGCTCTGGCCGCCGCCCTGCTGGATCTGGGCTATGACATCAACACCACTGACGAGGCTCAGATCCGGGAAGCTTACGAGCTGCTGGCAGACGCCAAGAGCAAGGGTGTGTACCAGTCCTTCGTGATGGACGAGGTCTTCGGCAAGATGGAGGGCAGCAACGCCGCCATTGCCATGTACTATGCCGGTGACTACCTGACCATGCTGGACAACAACCCCGATCTGAAGTTCGTGGTGCCCAAGGAGGGCAGCAACTGGTTCGTGGACGCCATGTGCGTTCTGAAAACCGCTCAGCACAAGGAGGAAGCCGAGGCGTGGATCAACTTCATCGCCTCTACGGAATCCAACCTGGCCAACATGGACTACATTGGCTATGCTTCCCCCAATCTGGAGGCACTGGAGGGTTATCCCGCTTACTACGAGGAGACCTACGGCGAGCCTCTGGACAAGGAGCGCTATGAGATCATGGCCGCTCCCGACGAGGTGCTGGCCCGCTGCGAGCTGTATACCAACCTCCCCGCCGACACGCTGACGCTGTACAACGATCTCTGGACGGAGCTGGGTATTTAACAGAAACCACAGTCCCGCCGACGCGGGACGGAAAGGAACTGAGTATGATTGAAATTGGCGCGAAGCTGACCGTTGAAAAGACGGTCACCCCGGAGCTCACCGCACAGGTGGCCGGTTCCGGCTTGCTGCCGGTGTTCGGCACCCCCTTTATGACGGCTATGATGGAAAATGCCGCGGCCGGCGTCCTTCAGCAGTATCTGGAGGAGGGCAAGGGCAGCGTAGGCACCCATCTGAATGTCTCCCATGACGCCCCTACCCCCGTGGGTATGAAGGTCTGGGCGGAGGCTGAGATCACCGCCGTTTCCGAAAACGGCAAGATGATCGACTTCGCCGTGAAGGCCTGGGACGAAAAAGGCCCCATCGGCGCCGGCACCCACACCCGGGCGATCATCACGAATGACCGCTTCCTCAGCAAGTGCAACAGCAAGCTGGAAAAGTAAAAACGGATTTTCTTAACAAGAACGCACCTCGTATTCAGTGAATACGAGGTGCGTTTCTGTAAAGCGCCTTAGCCTTACGCATACTGAATCCCAAGAGGATTCAGCCGTTGTCAGTACACGCCAACTCTTTTTTGAAAAGCACGCCCGACGCGGCTATCAGCCGGATCAGGCGTGCTTGTTTCCTGATGATCGCCTCTTAAAACAGGGTGATCTGGCTGGTGTCCGCCATGCCCGCGAAAGCGCCCAGCGCCTTCAGTTGCTCGATATGGGTCTTGGACAGCTTGTTGCAGCACATGGCAAACTCCTCGATGGAGATGAACTCCTTCCCTTTTCGCTTTTCCACCGTGTCCAGAGCCGCCGCCTCGCCTAAGCCGTGGACCGTCACAAAGGGCGGCAGAAGGCCCTTTTCTGTGACGATAAACTTGGTGGCGTCCGACTTGTAGATGTTGATGGTATCGAAATGGAAGCCCCGGAGATAGAACTCATAGCACACCTCCAACGTGGTCAGCAGGTTTTGCTCCACGGCGGTGGCGTCCTTGTTGTTTTCGATCTCCTTGATCTTCCGCTTCACCGCGTCCATGCCGGCACAGCAGTATTCCGCGTCAAACGCCTTGGCCCGGACAGAGAAAAAGGTCGCATAGAATGCCAGCGGCTCATGGACCTTGAACCAGGCGATGCGGAAGGCCATCATGACGTAGGCCACGGCGTGGGCCTTGGGGAACAGGTAGCCGATTTTGGCCAGAGACTCAATGTACCAGTCCGGTACATCGTGCTCCATCATGGCCTCCTCCCAGCCCTCGTCGAAGCCACCCTTCTTCACCTTGCCCTTTCGCACCTTCTCCATGATCTTGAAGCTCATTTTGGGGTCAAGGCCCTTGGAGATCAGGTACAGCATAATATCATCTCGGCAGCCCACCGTTTCCAGAACGCTGGCGGTGCCGCTGAGGATCAGCTCCCGGGCGTTGCCCATCCACACGTCCGTACCGTGGGAGAAGCCGGAGAGCCGCACCAGTGTGTTGAAATCCTTTGGCTGGGTGTCAATGAGCATCTGCCGGGTGAACCGGGTATTGAACTCCGGAATAGCCACAGCGCCGGTCGGCCCCAGAATAGGGTCATTTTCATAGCCCAGCACCTTGCTGGAAATGAAGATGGACATGGTGTCCGGGTCATCCAGGGGGATCTCGTGGGGGTCCACCCCGGTGAGATCCTGCATCATGCGCACCATGGTGGGGTCATCGTGTCCCAGCATGTCAAGCTTCAGGATGTTGGCTTCCATGGAGTGATATTCAAAATGGGTGGTGATGGTGTCGGAATCGTCGGCGTCTGCCGGGTGCTGCACCGGGCAGAAATCCTCCATATCCTTGTCGTCCGGGACCACCACCAGGCCGCCGGGGTGCTGGCCCGTGGTACGGCGGACACCCACGCAGCCCAGGGTCAGGCGGTTTTCCTCCGCCCGGCAGGCCACGATGCCGTTCTCCTCCAGATACTTCTTCACGAAGCCGTAGGCCGTCTTTTCCGCCAGAGTACCGATGGTGCCTGCCCGGAACACCTGGGTCTCACCGAACATCTCAATGGCGTGGCGGTGGGCCCGGGCCTGGTATTCGCCGGAAAAGTTCAGGTCGATATCCGGCACCTTGCCGCCGCCGAAGCCCAGGAAGGTCTCAAAGGGGATGTCAAAGCCGTCCTTGACGTACTGCGTACCGCAGACGGGACACACCTTATCCGGCATATCCGCGCCGCAGCCGTAGCTGCCGTCCAGAATGAACTCGCTGTTTTTACACTTGGGGCAGCGGTAGTGGGGCGGCAGAGAGTTGACCTCCGTAATGCCGGACATATAAGCCACCAGCGACGAGCCGACGGAGCCTCGTGAGCCAACCAGATATCCGCATTCGTTGCTGCGCTGCACCAGCTTCTGGGCGGACATGTACACCACGTCATACTTGCCCAGAATACCGCCCAACTCCACGTTTAGGCGGTCCACGATCAGCTGGGGCGGGTCCTCGCCGTAGAGCCGGTGGACCTTTTCCCAGACCAGACGGTTCAGGTCCTCCTCAGAATTTTCCAGCCGGGGCGGGAACAGCTCCGCCGGCAGCAGCTCGAAGGTCTCGATCTGATCCGCCACCAGACGGGTGTTGGTGACCACCACCTCGTAAGCCTTTTCCTCCCCCAGATACTGAAATTCCTCCAGCATTTCCTGCGTGGTCTTGAAGTAGATCGGCAGAGGCTCGTTGGCGTCCGGGAACTTTTTGGACGCCAGCAGAATGTGTCGGTACACTTCGTCCTCCGGCTCCCGGAAATGGACGTCGCCGGTGGCGCAGACGGGTTTTCCCAGCTCCTCGCCGAGGCGGACGATGGTGCGGTTGAATTCCCGCAGGTCCTCCTCGCTTCGTGCCTCGCCGTTGCGGAGCATGAAGGCGTTGTTGCACAGGGGCTGAATTTCCAGATAGTCGTAAAAGGACGCGATGCGCTTCAGCTCGTCCCAATCCTTGTGATCCACCACAGCCTTGAACAGCTCGCCGGCTTCGCAGGCGGAGCCGATGATCAGGCCCTCCCGATGGGCCATCAGCTCACTTTTGGGGATGGTGGGCACCCGCTTGAAATATTTCAGGTTGGAAGCGGAGATCAGCTGATAGAGATTTTTTAGGCCCACCTTGTTCCGGGCCAGAATAATGATGTGTTTGGGAAAACGGTTGGACTTGCTGCCCAGAGGCCGCAGCTTTTCCATCTCCTTATTGACGGCCTGGAGGGTGTGGATCCCCCGCTCATGGAGCATTTTCCAGAACGGGATCAGCATGTAGCCCACTGTGGCGGCATCGTCGCTGGCCCGGTGGTGATTGAAGGCGGGCAGGTCCAGATGGTCCGCCACAATGTCTAACTTGTACTTGCCGAGACCCGGCAGCAGGTTCTGGGCCAGAATCAGGGAGTCTACATAGGTGGGGTTGAAGTCCAGTCCCACCTTCTTGCACCCCGCCCGGATAAAGCCGATGTCAAACTCCGCGTTATGGGCCGCCAAGGGCCGCCCGTTCACAAATTTCAGAAAATCCGTCAGGGCGTTCTTCAGCTGGGGGGCGTCCTTCAGCATTTCGTCGGTGATGCCGGTGAGGCCGATGATCTCCGGCGTCAGGCGGCGGTTTGGGTTCACAAAAGTCTGGAACCGCTCGGAAATCTCGCCGTTTTTCAGCACCACCGCGCCGATTTCCGTAATGGCCTCCCGATCCACCTTCAAGCCGGTGGTCTCAATATCGAAGCAGACGAATTCGTCGTCCAGCCCGCAGTCCCCCCGGCCGTGGACGGCAATGCGGTCGTCCACGTTGTTGATGAAGTATCCCTCCACGCCGTAGAGGATCTTGATCTTGTCCCCGGCGGCATGCCAGGCGTCCGGGAAGGACTGGGCCACGCCGTGATCCGTGATGGCAATGGCGGGATGGCCCCAGCGGATGGCCTCCTTGATGACCTCCTTCGTGTCCGTCAAGGCGTCCATATTGCTCATTTTCGTATGGAGGTGCAACTCCACGCGCTTCACCGGGGCGGCGTCCTGCCGCTCCTCATGCTGGATGACGTTGATGTGGTAGGGATTGAGCTGAATGTCCTTGCCGTCCCAGGTAGGCTCCATCTTGCCCTGAACGCACAGCCACATACCGGAATTGATCTTCCCGTCCAGCCCCTTGGCTTCCTTTTCCGTCAGGTTTTTATGGACGGCTACGGAGCTGGTGTAGTCCGTCATCTCCACATGGAGCCGCCACATGCCAGGCCGCCGGGTCTCCACACATTCCACGGAGAACACCTTGCCGCTTACCGTGGCATTGCCCATTTTCAGATCCAGCGTCTTCATTTCCACGGGCTTGACCTTGATGGGGTTGCCCATCAGGACCGGCCCTGATGGACCTCCCCCGGACGGGGCGGACGGCGCGACCGCTGCCTTCCGCTGCGAGGGCAGCTGTTCCTCCTTCAGCGTGACCCGGAATCGCACCTCGTTCAGTCCGTAGCCGTTACGGATGGCGCTGTTCAGCTCGTCCAGATCCGACGGCTCCAGAGGGTGCTTCACGATCATCGCCAGCTCCATTGAGAGGGTGTCCTGATGGATGCAGGCGCTGGCGATCACCGCCCCCAACAGCTTTAGCCGCAGCTCCGGGGAGAGCTGCAGCTGTGCGAATAATTCAAAAAACGGTATCTCTCTCGACATGCGTCCTTCTTTCCCCATTCTTATGTAAAAGCTGCTTACAGCTTTTCGATTTCCTCCATCAATGCGTCTACAAGCCGCTCCTGAGGCACCTTGTAAAGGATCTCTCCTTTGCGGAAAATCAGGCCCTCGCCCTTGCCGCCGGCGATGCCAACATCCGCGGCGGCAGCTTCTCCGGGCCCGTTGACGGCGCAGCCCATCACCGCCACGGTGATGTTTTTCGTACAGTTCATCAATCGGCGCTCCACTTCCTCCGCCATAGGGATCAGCTCGATCCGGGTGCGGCCGCAGGTGGGACAGGCGATGAGGTTCACGCCCTCCTTCCGCAGACCTGCCGCCCGCAGGATCTTTTTGGCGGCGTAGATCTCCTCCACCGGGTCCGCCGTCAGGGTCACCCGAATGGTATCGCCGATGCCCATGCACAGCAATCCACCGATGCCCATGGCAGACTTCACCATACCCATAGAGGGCGTTCCGGCCTCGGTGACGCCCAGATGCAGCGGGTAGTCCGTCTGCTGGCTCAACAGCGTGTAGGCCCGCATGGTCAGCGGCACGTCGGAGCATTTCACGGAAATGCAGATATCGTCAAAATCGAACCGGTTCAGCAGCCGGACATGGCCCATGGCGCTCTCTACCAGCGCCTCGGCGGTCACACCGCCGTACTTGGCCCGCAGCTCCTTTTCCAAAGAGCCGCCGTTGACGCCGATGCGGATGGGGATGTTCTTTTGGCGGCAAATGTCCGCCACGGCCTTGACCTTCTCCTCCCCGCCGATGTTGCCGGGGTTGATCCGCAGGGCGTCGATCCCCCGCTCGGCGCACATCAGCGCCAGCTTGTAGTTGAAGTGGATGTCCGCGATCAGGGGAATAGCGATCTGCTCCTTGATCTTGTCTACCGCCTTGGCAGCGTCCTCGTCCGGCACCGCCACCCGGATGATCTCGCATCCGGCATCCTCTAATGCGTGAATCTGGGCCACAGTAGCGGCCACATCGTCGGTTTTCGTATTGCACATGGACTGGATGGACACGGGGGCACCGCCGCCCACAGCCACCTTGCCAACCATCAATTTCTTTGTCATATTGATCGCCTACTTTACCAATTTGAATACATCCTGGAATGTTACCAGCAGCATAAAGCCCATCAGCAGGACAAAGCCCGCCGTGTTGATGGCCGCCTGATATTTCTCCGGTACCTTCCGCTTGAACAGTGCCATGGAAACCGCGTCCACCAGTAGGAAAAAGATCCGTCCGCCATCCAGCGCCGGCAGGGGCAGCAGATTCATCACCGCCAGATTCACAGCGATCAGCGCCGCGAAATAGGCGATGCTCTCCGCCGCAGCCAGCAGGCCGTTCTGGTCATTCTGTTCCGCCGTTTCCTGAGCCTCGGTGCCTACATCCTTGATGGTGGTCACAATGCCCACCGGCCCGCTGAGGTCATTGAGTCCGGCCCCGCCGGTAACAAGCTGGCCCAGACTGAACCACACAAGCTGCACGAAGTCCATGGTCTGATACCAGGTGTAGCGGATGCGGTTGGATACGGTGGCCGGGACAGACAGCCGTCCCACATACAGGCCGAAGCCCTGATAAGGCTCCCCCTGCTGGTCGGTGCAGGTCTGTCGGGCGACGTTTTCCATCAGAATATGCCGCCCGTCACGGACAACCTCGATGTCCGCCGTGTCGCCGGAATAGCTCAGAAACATCTGGGCGTCGCCGCTGAAATAGGTGCGCCAGCCGTTGATCTTATAGATCTGATCCCCGGCCTGTAAACCGTTTTCCCCGGTCTGGGACACCTCCGGGGCAAGGCCTGTGATCCCGTCCACAAAGAAGGTCCCGGCACTGCTGAACAGGATCGCCACGATCAGCAGTCCCGTCAGGAAATTCATGAAAGCACCGGCGGCTAAGATCACGAATTTTTTCCAGAAGCCCTGACGGGTGAAGGCCCGGGCGTTGCCCGTGTCTCCGTCCTCCCCCTCCATGGCGCAGTAGCCGCCGATGGGCAGGATGCGGAAGGAATAGGCTGTCTCCCCCTTCTTCCGGTGCCAGACGGCAGGGCCCATGCCGATGGAAAACTCGTTGACCTGTACGCCGCAGAGCTTCGCCGCCAGGAAGTGACCCAGCTCATGCACGGCGATGAGCACGCCGAAAATTAAGATCGCCGCCAGGATATAGACAAAGCTCATGAATGTCTCCTTGCAAATGCGGACTTCACGGCCTCTCGGGCGGCGTGGTCCGCTGATAAAATTTCCTCCAACGAGGGTGTTTGCGTCACCGGGACGGCCGCCCGCGCCGCCGCAACCAGGTCGGAAATGTCATAAAAACCAATTTTTTCCGCCAAAAACAGACGGACGGCTTCCTCGTTGGCGCCGTTCAGAATGGCGCAGGCCGTGCCGCCCGCCTCGGCCGCCTCCTCCGCCAGACGGAGGCAGGGAAAAGTCTCCCGGTCCGGCTCCGAGAAGGTCAGGGGCGGGCTGTTCAAAAGGTCCAGCGGCGGTGCCGGGTTCTCCCCCCGCTCCGGGTAGGTCATGGCGTAGCGAATGGGCAGGCGCATATCCGGCGTACCCAACTGGGCGAGAACGGCTCCGTCCTTAAATTCCACCATGGAGTGAACGATGCTCTGCGGATGCACCATGACGGACACCTGCGCCAGCGGCAGACGATACAGCCGCATGGCCTCGATGACCTCCAGCCCCTTGTTCATCAGCGTGGAGCAGTCCACGGTGATCTTGGGGCCCATGGTCCAGTTGGGGTGACGCAGGGCGTCGGCCTTAGTCATGCGCCCCACCTCGTCCCGGCCCATCCCCCGGAAGGGCCCGCCGGAGCAGGTCAGGATCAGCCGCCGGATCTCCCGACGGTCGGCGCAGCCCTGTAAGCACTGGAAGATGGCGGAATGCTCACTGTCCACCGGCACGATCTCCGCACCGCAGCGGTCCGCCTCACTCATCACCAGTTCCCCGGCGCAGACCAGCGTTTCCTTATTGGCTAAGGCGATACGCTTTTTCTCTCGGATGGCGGCCAACGTGGCCTTCAATCCCACCATGCCAACCACGGCGGTGACCACCGTTTCCGCCTCCGGGATCACGGCGGCGTCCACCAGAGCATCTGTACCGGCCAACACCTTTACAGACGTGTCCTGCAAGCGAACTGCCAGTTCCTTTGCGGCTGCTTCCTCCGTCATCACCGCCAGGCGGGGACGGAACTTCCGGCACTGTGCCTCCATTCGCTCCACGTTGGAATTGGCGGTCAGTGCCGCCACCCGCAGGCCCAGCTGTTTCGCCACATCCAAGGTTTGACGGCCGATGGAGCCGGTGGAGCCCAATATTGAGATCGTATTCATCATAGTATGTCCTCTATGTCTCTTAAAGCATACCCGCGCACACAAACAAATAGATCCACGGAGTGATAAACAGGGTGGAATCGAATCGGTCCAACATTCCGCCGTGGGTCAGGAAAATGTGACTGTAATCCTTCACGCCCGCCTCCCGCTTGATGAGGGACATGGCGAGATCGCCCAATTGCCCGATGGCGTTGGTCACCAGACCGGCCAGGATCAGATTCAGGTAGTTCGGCTCATAGCCCAGCCACAGCCGGGCCACCACGCCCCAGAGCACCAGCCCCAAGGCGCTGCCGATCAATCCGGCGACAGAACCCGCCCACGTCTTGTGGGGGCTGACCGCCGGGGCCATTTTCCGTTTTCCGAACAGCATCCCGCCGTACATGGCAAAGCTGTCTCCCAGAAAGGCCACGCAGAATGGCAGCAGTACATACATCTTGCCGTACAGCCCGTCCATCCGCAGCAGGAAAATGGCGCTGTACATCATGGGAAACACTGTGCCGCCCATCATCGCTGTGGCAACATCGGCAAAGGGCATGGCGTTCGGCGTTCCGTAGCCCTTGACGGCAACGAAAAACAGGACCGTCACCAGCGCCAGCGGCACGCACAAAATGCGGATCATACCCACGGACTGATAGCCCTCGTAAAACTGCCAGGTGAGCTCGTCATAGATGACCCATTCCTGCGCCACGGCAGCCAGAATGGTAAACGCATAGACACACTTGGGCACTTTCTTTCCCGCCGTGTGCAGCAGCTCATAGGCCGCGGCAGCGGCAATGCCGCATACCACGATCACCGTCACCCAGTCCGGACACAGCAGCAGCGCCGCCAGCAGCAGCGGCAGGCCGATGATGACCACCAACCATCTTTGCAACATAGAATTTCAGTCCTTTCAACACCTGTAAGGGCTTATTTCTTCACACCGCCGAACCGGCGATCCCGGCTCTGGTAGGCGGCGATCGCCTTGTCCAGCTCCCCTTCATCGAAGTCCGGCCAGAGGGTATCCGTGTAATAAAACTCGGAATACGCACACTGCCACAGGAGGAAGTTGCTCAGCCGCTGCTCCCCGCTGGGGCGGATGATCAGCTCCGGGTCCGGGATGCCGGCAGAGTCCAGATAGGTGGAAAACAGCGTTTCGTCCAGGTCCTCCGGCTTCCGCTTCCCTGCCGCACACTCCGCCGCAAACTGGCGGACAGCCCGGAGGATCTCATCCCGGCCGCCGTAGTTCAGACAGACATTGGCCTGAAAATCGTCCTTGGACAAATGCTCCGTGATCTCGTCCGTCTCGTGGGCCAACGCCCGCAGCTCCGGTGCGATGGGCGTCATGTCTCCAAAGAAGTGGAGTCGGATATGGTCCCGCTCCATGGTGTCCACGGCTTCCAGCAGATACTTCTTCAAAAGCGCCATAATGGCGGAGACCTCTGTCTCCGAGCGCTTCCAGTTTTCCGTGGAAAAGGCGTAAACTGTCAGGTACTTGACGCCGATGTTCTTGCAGTAGGTGGCGATCCGGCGGAAGGTCTCCGCCCCCGCCTTATGTCCCGCGGTGCGTGGCAGCCCCCGTTGGGTGGCCCAGCGGCCATTGCCGTCCATAATAATCGCAATATGGCGAGGTGGGCTGGCAGCCCACCCCGCCGTATGCAGCGTGTTTCGTGTCTCGCTCATCAAATCTCCATCAGTTCCTTTTCCTTGCGGGCCAGCAGCTCGTCAATCTTCTTGCTGCTGTCATCCGTCAGCTTCTGAAGATCCTTTTCTGCCTGCTTCAGATCATCCTCGGTGATCTCGGAAGCCTTTTCCTTCTTCTTGAAGGACTCCATGGCATCCCGGCGGATGTTGCGGATGGCCACCTTGCCGTTTTCCGCGTACTTGCGGATCTGCTTGACCAGCTCCTTACGGCGCTCCTCCGTCAGCTGAGGGAAGTTCAGACGGATATTCCGGCCGTCATTCTGGGGATTGATGCCCAGATCGGAGTTCAGAATGGCCTTTTCGATGGATTTCAGCGCAGAACCGTCCCACGGAGAGATCTGCAAAATCCGGGGGTCCGGGGTGGAGATCGCCGCGATCTGCTGAATAGGGGTGGGGGTGCCGTAGTAATCCACCATAATGCGGTCCAGCACGGCGGCATTGGCACGGCCTGCCCGGACGGAAGCAAAGTCCGCGGCGGCAGAGTCGATGCTCTTATTCATTTTTTCCTCGTAGATCTTGTAATCGTCTTTCAACATAGCTTGGTTCCTTCCTTTCGCACCTTTATTCTTTTACGATCGTGCCTACGTTTTCGCCGCAGAGGGCCCGGATGATATTCTCCGGGTCCTTCAGGGCAAAGAGCAGCACGGGAATGTGGTTATCCATAGAAAGAGAGGTTGCGGTGGTGTCCATCACCATCAGATGCTGGGCCAGCACTTCATCATAGGAAATGCTGTCATACTTGACGGCGGTGGGGTCCTTCACTGGGTCGGCGCTGTACACGCCGTCCACGTTCTTGGCCAGTAGGATCACGTCCGCGTCGATCTCAGCCGCCCGCAGTACTGCCGCCGTATCCGTGGAGAAATAGGGGTTGCCGGTACCGGCGCCGAAGATGACCACGCGTCCCTTTTCCAAATGCCGGATCGCCCGGGAACGGATGTACGGCTCCGCAATGGCCCGCATCTCAAGGGCGGTCTGCACCCGGACGGGGATGCCCTTCTGCTCGCAGACGTCCGCCACTGCCAGGCAGTTCATAACCGTAGCCAGCATACCGATGTGGTCGGCGCGGGTCCGCTCCATTTTGCCGCCGCCGCTGTTCTTGGCCCCCCGCCAGAAGTTGCCGCCGCCGACGACCAGACCCACCTGAACGCCCATGTCCAGACACTTCTTGATGACGTCGCACACCTGACCAATGACCTCAAAATCCAGACCGGAATGCTTGTCTCCCGCAAGGGCCTCGCCGCTGATCTTCAATAGGACACGATGATATACCGGTTTTTCCATAATGACCTCCTGTGGCATATGTTATCAGTGTCTATTTTACCTTATTTTCCGTCGTTTGGAAAGGGGGTATCCGAAGATTTTCACAGGAAAATTCCATGACCGGTTTTTGTTGGAATTCCGGTCTTTTTTCCGCCCGCAACCGATAGTTGACAGCCGGGTGGTAGCCAATAGCGGCCCCGTATGGTATACTGAAGTCGAAATTCCACCGATACCCCCTATGGAAGGAGAACGCGATATGACACTTGGACAGCGCATCAGCCTGTATCGAAAAAAGCTGAATATTTCTCAGGAGGAGCTGGGTGCCCGATTGGGCGTCAGCCGGCAGGCCGTCAGCAAATGGGAGACCGACCTCTCTGCCCCGGATCTGAACAACCTGATCGGACTGGCCCGGGAGCTGGGCGTTTCCGTGGCGGAGCTGACGGAAACGCCGGAGGAACCGGTGCCGCCGAAAAACGCCGGCAAAAAGTGGTGGTTCCTCCTGAGCGTATGCGTTCTGCTGCCGATTCTGATTGCCGGGTTCCTTCTCTACCGGGCCAGCCAGCCGTTCCTGGGACAGGTAGGTGATCTGGCGCGGCCCGTATCAGACTTCTACTTAGAATGGCAGGTCCCCCGGCGTGACGGCCGGGAATGGTACGAGTTCCTGACCTTAGGAACTCAGGCGGAACCCTTTCCCTTCCACACCTCCCTCCACCTGACGGCCCCGGAGAAGATCGTCACGGAGGGCACGGACCTCCATTTGGCCGCCGTCCACCACGCGGTCTGCGGCGGGCTGTATGTGGACTACATCCACCTTCAGGCCGACCCGGAGCAGGGGCAGGCCGCCGGGGATACCATCTGCCGCATTTCCACCATGGCCCCCCGCTTCTGGACGCCCCGTGGCATCAGCGTCGGTAACGAAAAGTCCTTTGTGGTGGACGCCTATCACTCTGGCAAGGAGGATCAGGCGGAAGGAACGCTGCTGTACGGTCTCAAGGAGGCGGATGGGTATTCGCTGGTTCCCCATGACTATCTGTATATCTGGAGCGCCTTTGAGGAGGGCCGCGGCTATCAGACGATCTATTTCTTCATAAAGGATGGCCTGGTGGCGGGCATCTCCATGGAGCTGATGCAGGATATGGGAGACTTCTACGCCGCCGCCAACAATACCTCCACCTTCCCGGTGGATGAAAACGGCGACCCGGACTTCTCCCACCGGCAGGACCTTCCGCAGGAGCCGATAGACGCTACCCGGCAGGTCTATATTGCATGGAACCAGCTTGTAACCAATGAAAACCTCTCCGCCGAGGAACGGTATGCCTACCGCCGGGATGTTTTCACCAACCTGCCGGATATGGATTGGCAGGAATTCGGGAAACTGGGCAGTACGGACGATAATTTTACCACATCAGAGGCATTTATGTCATGGCTGGCGGGCCAAGAGAGCTATTCTGACTCTGAAACACTTCACATTCAATGGGGCTGCACCGCAAAGGGACTGGATGGAGCCTATTCAGAAAGCTATGATGAAATTCTCTGCAACGCCCTTTTCTATGATCCAGTTACTTACGCAAAAATGCTGGCCTATCCCGGAGTGATGAACGATGAAACCAGATGGTCTGCTATCACAGGGGCCGTCTTTGACGGCGAATTGTTCCCAGAAAAGGAGCGGACCGCCGCCAAGTCTCTGGACGCTGCCATCAGTGCCAACACCCTGACGGCAGAAGAAACCGGCTGGGCTAAGCTGCTGCGGTATTATCTGGTGACGCCCAGCGAGGACGGCAGCTTTGCCGACTATCCCAAGACCCCGGCAGAGCTGGAAAACTGACCATGCTTGCCGCTCCCCGCTCAAAAGACCGATCCAACACGGGCAAAACTACGAAACCGTCCCCATGTTTGGCTCTGCCAAACACGGAGGCGGTTTCTCTGACGGATCTTGATTTCTGCCGTCATCGTGATCGAAGCAAAAAGGACAGCCGCAATGCGGCTGTCCTTTTTCAGACGATATTCGGTGTTGGGCTTAGCCCTTGACCATCTTGGCGATCTCCTCAGCGAAGTTCTCCTGCTTCTTCTCGATGCCTTCGCCCTTCTCAAAGCGGATGGCGTCCACGAAGGTGATCTTGCCGCCCAGCTTCTTGGCAGCGTCAGCGATATACTGCTCGACAGTGCCGGTGAACACATCGCCGCGGACAAACTCCTGCTGCAGCAGGCAGTTCTCGGAGTAGAACTTGTTCATCTTGCCCATGACGATCTTCTCGCGTACCTGCTCGGGCTTGCTGGCCATCTTGGGATCATTCTCCATCTGGACCATCATGATCTTCTTTTCCTCGTCCAGCACGTCCTGAGAAACCTGAGACTTGTCCCAGAAACGGGGATTCAGAGCGGCGATCTGCATGGCAACGTCCTTGCCCACGGCGGTGGCGTCAATATCGCCCTCCACCTTCAGGTTCACCAGCACGCCGATCTTGCCGCCGGCATGGATATAGGGAACGGACACGCCATCAGTGAAGATGGCGAAGCGGCGCACCTTGATGTTCTCGCCGATGACGAGGACCATCTCCTGCTGCTGCTGCTCAACAGTCAGGTCGGTGCCGTTGTACTTGCAGGCCATCAGGGCCTCCAGGTCGGTGGGCTTGCAGGCGGCCACGGTAGCGGCAACACCCTTGACGAAGTCCACAAACTTCTCGTTCTTGCCCACGAAGTCGGTCTCGGCGTTGACCTCAACAACCACGCCCACGCCGTCAATCACAGCGGCGTAAGCCATGCCCTCGGCGGCAACACGGCCAGCCTTCTTGGCGGAGGCGGCCAGGCCCTTTTCACGCAGGAACTCAACGGCCTTGTCCATGTCGCCGTCGGAAGCGGTCAGAGCCTTCTTGCAGTCCATCATGCCCACGCCGGTCATTTCGCGCAGGGTCTTTACATCAGCAGCGGTAAAAGCCATAATTTTTTCCTCCAATGATATAGTATCGGAGCTTGCGCTCCCGCAGAGTCTTAGTTTATTCCGCAGCGGGGGTCTCAGCGGCCTCGTTCAGCTGCTCGCCCTGCTTGCCCTCCAGCATGGCGTTGGCCATGACGGAAGCGATCAGCTTGATGGCGCGGATGGCGTCATCGTTGCCGGGGATCACATAGTCGATCTCGTCGGGATCGCAGTTGGTATCGGCGATAGCCACCACGGGGATGCCCAGCTTGTGAGCCTCAGCGATGGCGTTGCGCTCCTTGCGGGTATCCACGATGAACAGAGCGCCGGGCAGCTTCTTCATGTCCTTCACGCCGCCGAGATACTTCTCCAGCTTCTCGATCTCGCCCAGATGCTTCATGACTTCCTTCTTGGGCAGCATATCGAAGGTGCCGTCGGTCTGCATGGTCTTCAGCTGGTTCAGACGGTCCACGCGGGTACGCATGGTCTTGAAGTTGGTCATCATGCCGCCCAGCCAACGAGCGTTGACATAGTACTGACCGCAGCGGGTGGCCTCTTCCTTGATGGCCTCCTGAGCCTGCTTCTTAGTGCCGACGAACAGCAGGGACTGGCCGTTCTCAGACAGCTGACGGACGAAAGCGTAAGCCTCCTCCAGCTTCTTCACGGTCTTCTGCAGGTCAACGATATAGATACCGTTGCGCTCGGTGTAGATATAGGGAGCCATCTTGGGGTTCCAGCGACGGGTCTGGTGACCGAAATGGACGCCTGCCTCCAGCAGGGACTTCATGGATACGACACTTGCCATAGTTTGATTTCCTCCAAAATTTAGTTTGTACCTCTGGCTGTTTCCTCCCCTCTGCTAACCCGTTTTTTTACAAATGGGCACAAACAAAGAGTCCGCAGCCATGCGGAATGCTGAATTATCATAGCACAACGTGAAACGGATTGCAAGAATTATTTCCAAAAAATACGTGAAATTTTCGGCGTTTCTCCGAAAATTCCACGTTGAGCTGTTTTTTATCAGAATTTTTTCCGCCGGCGGCGTTCCAGCGCCGGGTCCCGGTGCTGGGCGGGCTTGTCGATGAGGATGATGTCATCCCCGATCCGCTGGATGCTGTCCCACGGGACGTAGTACTCCTCTCCCCTGCCGAACAGCCCGAAAAAACGGGCGGGACCGTAGACGATCAGGGCTGCCGTCTGGCCGTCCGGCATCCGGAGGTCCACGTCCCCCACAAAGCCCAGCCGTCCGCCGTCCGTAATGTTGATGACCTCTTTCCGCCGCAGTTCCCGTATTCGCATCTACGCCGCCCCCTTTCAAAAAATGGTATGCCGATCCGGGACTGTCCTATGCCGCCGGAATCGGCAAAAACCTCCCGTATAGGAAAAACGCGGCAGGGGCATACTGACTCCGTCGAGCTTAACGGCAGGAGGCGGATATATGCAGGGGAAAGTGGAGATCGCGGGGGTCAACACGGCAAAGCTGAAGGTCCTGAAAAGCAGTGAGACCATGGAGCTGCTCCGCCGCAGCAAGGCCGGGGACCGGCAGGCCCGTGAAGAGCTGATCGAGGGGAATCTGCGGCTGGTGCTGTCGGTGATCCAGCGGTTCGCGGGGCGAGGTGAAAGCGTGGACGATCTGTTTCAGGTTGGCTGCGTTGGGCTCATCAAGGCCATTGACAATTTCGATATTTCTCAGCCGGTAAAGTTTTCTACCTACGGTGTGCCCATGATCGTAGGCGAGATTCGCCGCTACCTCCGGGACAACAGCGCCATCCGGGTCTCCCGCTCCATGCGGGACACCGCCTACCGGGTCTTGCAGGCCCGGGAACACCTCATGGCGGAAAACCAGAAAGAGCCGACGGTAGAGGAGATCGCCAAGGTGCTGGATATTCCTCGGGAGGAGGTTGTCTTTGCCATGGACGCCATCGTGGACCCGGTCTCTCTGTACGAGCCGATCTATGACAGTGGCGGGGATGCCATCTGCGTCATGGATCAGGTCAGCGACACGAAAAACACAGATGAGCGCTGGACGGAGCGCATCGCCTTGAAGGATGCCATGAAGCTGCTGGACCCACGGGAGCGGCGCATCCTGTCCCTGCGGTTCTACGAGGGCAAGACCCAGATGGAGGTCTCCGCCGAGGTGGGCATCTCTCAGGCGCAGGTGAGCCGGTTGGAAAAAGGGGCCATCAACACCATCCGCAAGCACTTATAGGAGAAAAACCGCCGGAGCGCTGCTCCGGCGGTCAATTCTGTATTCCACCGCGCGGTTGCAAGCGAAGCGGAACGGTTTTTGAGCATTTTCTTCTGTTTTCGTTTGACCTTTTCTGTCAAAGCGTGTAAAATGGGGCAAAATCATGTTGAGGAGTTCCTGCAAATGGATATGCAAAAAATTCTGGAATACCGCAACGCCCGCAACCGCTTCTGTCAACGGGTCGGCATCACGGTAACGGAGCTGTCCCCCGGCTATGCCAAGGTAGTCAAGACCGTAACGGAGGACGATCTGAACCCCGTGGACGTAGCCCATGGCGGCCTGTTCTTCTCCATGGCGGACAACGCCGCCGGCTCCGCCATGGCCGCTTACGGCGAACAGGCGGTGACGCTGAACGCCCAGTACAATTTCATGCGTGCAGCCAAGGCAGGCGACGTTCTGACCGCCGAGGCCCGGGAGGCCAAGCACGGCGGCACCGTCTGCGTATTCGACATCCGGATCACGGATCAGAACGGAAATCTGGATGGCACCGGCACCTTCACCTTCTACAACCTGAAAAAGCCCCTGAAGATCGACTGAGCAAAAAAGGTCTGCCCCGAAGTTTCGGGACAGACCTTTTTATTTGGCTTACTTTTTGAAGCTATCCTTCAGGCTGACGCTGCGGTTGAACACCGGATGGCCCGCCTTGGTATCCTTGTTATCCAGGCAGAAGTAGCCCAGACGCATGAACTGGAATCCGGGGGCCGTCTTGCCGGCCTCGTGGCTTTCGGCGTAGCGATCAGCCTCAGCGGCCAGACCGGTCTCGATCTTGCAGTCCGTCAGGACCTCCAGAGAGCCGGGATTCAGGCACTCGATGAAGTCCTTGTCGGCGGCGTCGGGGTTGGCGTCGGTGAACAGGTTGTCATAGAGCCGCACCTCCGCGTCCACGGCGGTGGCGGCGTCCACCCAATGAATGGTCGCGCCCTTCACCTTCCGGCCGTCGGCGGGGTCACCGCCCCGGCTGTCGGGGTCATACTCGGCAGCGATCTCGGTCACATTACCGTTTTCATCCGTCTCATAGCCGACGCACTTGATGAGATACGCGCCCTTCAAACGGCACTCGGGCCCGCCGGGGAACAGGCGCTTATACTTGGGGATCGGCTCAGCCATGAAGTCGTCGGCCTCGATCCACAGGCTGCCGGAGAAGGGCACTTCCCGAGTCCCGGCGGAGGGGTCCAGAGGATTGTTCTCCACGGTGACGGTCTCCGTCTTTCCGGCGGGATAGTTGGTGATGGTCAGCTTGATGGGCCGCAGAACGGCCATCACCCGCTGGGCGGTCTCGTTCAGATCCTCCCGGAGGCAGTGCTCCAGGAAGCTGTATTCCACCACGTTGGCAGACTTGGCCACGCCGATGCGGTCACAGAAATTACGGATGGACCGGGCGGTGTAGCCCCGGCGGCGCAGGCCGCAGAGGGTGGGCATCCGGGGATCGTCCCAGCCGGAGACCCGGCCTTCCTCCACCAGTTTGCGGAGCTTGCGCTTGCTCATGACCGTGTGGTCGATGCCAAGACGGGCGAACTCGATCTGACGGGGATGGGCAGGCAGGTCGCAATGCTCGATGACCCAGTTGTACAGGGGACGGTGGGCCTCAAATTCCAGAGAGCACAGGCTGTGGGTAATGCCCTCCAAAGCATCCTGGATGGGATGGGCGAAGTCATACATGGGATAGATGCACCACTTGTCCCCCTGACGGTGATGGTGCATGTGGTTGATCCGGTAGATAACGGGGTCTCGCATATTGAAGTTGCCGCTGGCCAGGTCGATCTTGGCCCGCAGGGTCATGGAACCGTTGGGGAACTCCCCTGCCCGCATCCGGGCGAACAGATCCAGACTCTCCTCCACAGGACGGTCCCGGTAGGGAGAGGTGGCGGGGATGCCGATGTCTCCCCGGTGGGCCCGGAACTCCTCGGGAGACAGCTCACACACATAGGCAAGGCCCTTTTTGATAAGACCAACTGCCTGACGGTAATCCTCCTCAAAATAGTCGGAGCCGTAGAAGAAGCGGTCACCCCAGTCGAAGCCAAGCCAGTGGATGTCCTCCTTGATGGCCTCCACGAACTCCTCGTCCTCTTTGGTGGGGTTGGTGTCATCCATCCGCAGGTTGCACAGGCCACCAAACTTCTCAGCGGTGCCGAAGTCGATGGTCAGGGCCTTGCAGTGGCCGATATGCAGATAGCCGTTAGGCTCCGGCGGAAACCGGGTGTGGACGGTCATGCCTTCAAACTGTCCGCCCTGGGCAATATCCTCCTCAATAAACGTGTGGATGAAATTGCGGCTTTCGGGGGCCTCCGCCGCCGTGGTCTTGATCTCGTCAGCCATTGCTGTCAGTCCTTCCTGAAAAAATCTATCATAAATTGGCATTATACAGAAGCTATGGAGAAAATGCAAGGAAAATCCGGCGTTTTCAGCCGAAACGCCGAAAAATCAGGGAGCAGTTGTCAGTTTGCTTCCTCCCGAGGACCCGGAAGGAACTCCTCCCCTGCCGCCGTCATGGCCAAACTCCCGGCGGAAAGCTCCGTCAGCCGGAGCTGGAACGTTTCCGCAGTCCCGGCGGGAAATGCCGTCCGGAGGGTGATGTCCGCGCCGTATTCCGCGTCCCGGACCACGCCGCCGGTGGCGGCCACCTCCAGCTTCATCCGCTCCAGCAGCGGATAAGTGCAGGGCACGTCCCACAGCGTCCAAAGCCCCATCCGGGCGATCCCGGCGGCGGTCAGCGCATCAGCGGCTCCCTTGGTGTAGGCTCTGGTCAGCCCCCCGGCTCCCAGCAGTACGCCGCCGAAGTACCGGGTCACAACGCAGCACACATTCCAGACCTCCTGCCGCTGGAACACGTTCAGCATAGGCTGGCCCGCCGTGCCCTGCGGCTCGCCGTCATCGGAGTAGCGGACCACGCCGCCCTCTTGCAGGAGGTAGCACCAGCAGTTGTGCCGGGCGTCATAGTATTTCTTTTTCATTTCCTCGATGCGGGCCCGGGCCTCCACCTCCGTCTCCACCTTGTAGAGGTGGGTGATGAAGCGGGAGCGCTTTTCCGTAAACTCGCTCTCGGCGTCCTGATAGGGGACGATGTACTCCGTCATGCAAACTCCTTTTCACCGGAAAAAGCCAGCCATTCTTCCTTTTTCAAGGCGTAAAATACCGTTTTGTTGGTCATTCCGATGACATTCGTTGTCTCTTTCGTGAACTGATAGCGGAAGCCGCACTTCTCAATGACCCGACGAGACCGGCTGTTCCAGTCATAATGCGAGCACCAGACGGCTTCCAGCCCCAGCGTCTCAAAGCCGAAGCGCAGCAGTTCTGTTGCAGCCTCCGTCATAACGCCATGGCCCCAATACGGCCGTCCCAGCCAATAGCCCATCTCCCGCTGCTCTGTGGCAGAAAGCTCCGGAAAAATCTCCGATGACGGCTGAAGGCCCACCGCTCCCAGCAGTGCGCCGCTCTCTCTGCTGAGAATCGCGCAGACCTCCGGCGCGCTGAACACATCCCGGATGACCTCCCGGCTTTCCTCCACGCTTCCGTGGGGTTCCCAGCCACTCATGGGGCCGATCTCCGGGTCCGACGCCAGCGCGTACAATGCCTCGGCATCCTCCTCCCGCCAGGGGGCGAGGAGCAGCCGCCGCGTTTTCAGCGTGATCATTCCCAGTCCTCTTTCGGCGGCGTCCAGTCCGAGGTATAGTCTCCGATCTGGCCCAGCACCTTGGGCGGGCACACCGCCACAATGTCAATGGTCTCGCTGTATTCCACGGATTCCACCTTGGCCTCCCGGTACAGCATATCCAGCAGGCCGCCCTTGTCATACGGCAGGTGGATGGTCACCCGGCGGGTGCCCTTGTCCAGCCGCCGGTCGATCATTTCCAGCAGACGGTCCACGCCCTCACCGGTCCGGGCGGAGATGGAGCAGATGTCAGCGCCGTGGGGCCGCAGGTCACCGGCCTCCACACGGTCGCACTTATTGAATACGTCGATGCGGGGGATCTCATTGGCTCCCAGTTCCACGATCAGCTTCTCCACGACCTCCGCCTGATGCTGCCATTCCGGGTTGGACACGTCGATAACATGGAGCAGCAGATCTGCGTACTCCAATTCCTCCAGTGTGGCCTTGAACGCCTCCACCAGCTGATGGGGCAGCTTGCGGATGAAGCCAACGGTATCGGACACCACCACGTCCATTGTATCGCTGACCGTCAGCAGGCGGCTGGTGGTGTCCAGCGTGTCGAACAGCCGGTTATTGGCCGGGATCGCAGCGCCGGTAAGCTGGTTTAGCAAGGTAGATTTGCCCGCATTGGTATAGCCAACGATGGCCACCACCGGGATCTCGTTCTTCTGCCGCTGCTGGCGCTGGGTGGCCCGGATACGGCGTACCTCTTCCAGATCCGCCCGGATCTTGTCGATCTTCTTGTTGATCAGACGGCGGTCCGTTTCCAACTGCGTCTCGCCGGGGCCCTTAGAGCCGATGGGTCCCTTGCCGCTGGTGCCGCCCTGACGCTCCAGATGGCTCCACATACCGATCAGCCGGGGCAGCAGATAGCGGTACTGGGCCAGCTCCACCTGCAAGCGGCCCTCCTTGGTTTTTGCCCGCTGAGCGAAAATATCCAGGATCAGGCCGCAGCGGTCCAATACCTGAATGCCCAGCAGCTCCGTCAGCACCCGCTGCTGGGAGGGGGAAAGGTCATTGTCGAAAATGACCATGGTCGCGCCTACATTTTCAACGTAAAGCTGCACCTCCGCCACCTTCCCCTCCCCGATGAAGGTCCGGGGATCCGGCGCGGGCCGATTCTGGAGAACGATGCCGGCAGTCTCGCCACCGGCGGTCTCCACCAGAGCGGACAGCTCGTCCATACTTTCCTCGGTGGCACTGTCCTCCCGCAAAACCGGGGAGTTCAGGCCCACCAATACAACTTTATCTCGAATTTCTTCCTTTTTCGGTAACAAATGTGTCTCTCCTTGCGTTTGGGAGGCCCCGTGTCAAATGGGTTTCCCATTTCATTGATGTGTCCAGTATATCCGAATTTTGAAAAAATGCAATAAAAAAGCAGTGGTCTGCGGATGCAGACCACTGCTGGATGTGACGAAGTGTACAGGCTTACTTGTTCAGGCCGAACTTCTTGTTGAACTTGGCCACGCGTCCGCCGGTATCGACCAGCTTCTGCTTGCCAGTGAAGAAGGGGTGACACTTCGAGCAGACTTCCACCTTGATATCACTCTTGGTAGAACCTGTCTCAATCACATTACCGCAGGCGCAAGTAATCGTAGTCTGCTGATAATTGGGATGGATTCCTTCCTTCATTGCTCTCGTTCACCTCTTTCTGGTACAAAACTACCTCTATGGAGCTTTCACCCCACAAAAGCTAAATAAGCATATCACATCGGAACACAGATTGCAAGCATTTTTTCCGGTTTTTGCGGGTTTTTGCGAAAAAGCTTGAAATCACGAGATTTCCACGGTTTTCCCGGCTTGCAGGAAGTACAGTGCCTTCCGTGTCACCGCCTTTTCCAGCACCCGTTCCAGCGCCAGAGAGTACGCCGCCAGCTGGCCCCGGTACAACTCCGCGTGCTGTGCCACATCTTCCTCCGTCTGTACGAAGTCGGTCTTAAAGTCCACCACCGTGATGCCCTCCGGCGTTTCAAACCAGCAATCCACCACACCTTGCAGCAGGATGCTGTCCTCCTCCGCGGCTGCCGGGTCATAATCCCGGGCCGGCATCAGCACCGTGAACCGATACTCCCGCGCCGCCGTTTCCGCCTGCCGCATTTCCTCAGCCAGCGGGGATTCCAGAAAGCGCCGCAGAGCGGGTACGTCCACAGCCGCCGCCTGCTCCGCCGTCAGCTTGGCTTCCAGCCGCAGCTTTTCCACCTGTCCGGGCACATCCAAATTTTGCAGATCCAGATACTGCAAGACAAGATGGGTGGCGGTGCCCCGCTCCGCCGGTGTCAGTCCCTTTTTCTCCCGGCGGAATTTCGGCTGGACAAGGGGCCGGATATAGGGCGTGTGGTAGGCATCTTCCGCGATCTCCTGATCCAGCGCCCGGCCCTTTAGTTGCGTGGCGGTGAGTTTGGCGGGGAGAGTTGTTTCCCGCTGATAGGGATACCGGAAGGTCAACAGCGCCGGGTCAAAGAGCGTTTCTCCTGCATCCTTCTCCGTGTCGGACACAGCCGCTCCGGGCGCCCATCCGAAGTCATCGCCGTCATGGATGAACACCTGCCATGGGGCGGTATCGCCGGTATACAGACCGCCCGCCATCACCCCGGCCATATCCCGCAAAGGCGCGGCCTCCGGGCGGCACAGCAGCGGCAGTAAGATCCAATCTCCGAAGCACTTCCCCTCCGCCACCACCTCCGGCATGACGGGACAGGCCGCGGCGGCGGTCAGCTTTTGAAGGCGCTTTTCCGCGCCGTACAGCGCGTCTACCAAAATCAGCTTTTCCTTTGGCCGGGTCATGGCCACATACAGGATCCGCTGTTCCTCCGCAAGATTTTCACGGCGAAGCTTTTCTTCCAGCGCCAGCCGGGCCATGGTGGGATAGCGGATCTTCCGCTTCAGGTCGATGCACAGAGGGCCAAGGCCCAGTGCCGGGTGCACCAGCACCGGCGTATCGAAATCCTGCCGGGAAAAGGCGTGCTCCAAATCGCAGAGGAACACGATGGGAAATTCCAAGCCCTTGGATTTGTGAATACTCATCATCTGAACGCCGCCGCTCCCTCCAGCGGTTTTCACGGCGGGAGCCTGCCCGGCGTCAATGAGCCGCCGGAGCTGTGTGATGAAGGCGAACAGCCCCCGGTAGCCGCTGCTCTCAAAGCGCTCGGCATGGCGGGTCAGGGCTACCAGATTTTCCTGCCGGACGCCGCCCTCGTCCATCGCGCCGAAGATACCCGGCAGATGCAGCGTATTGTAGATATGCCACAGCATGCGGCACACGCTCATGTCCGCCGCCGCGTCCCGCAGGCCGGTCAGCGTTGTCAGGAACGCTTGTACGTCCTCGCCGCCGTCTGCCAGCAGAGCGTCATAGAAGTCTCCCTCCCGGTCACGGCTGCGGATCTCCGCCAGACGATCCGGCGTAAAGCCGAACACTGGGGAACGGAGCACGGCGATCAGGGGCACGTCCTGCCGGGGATTGTCGACGATCTCCAACAGGGCCAGCGTGACAGAGATCTCCGGGGTCTGGTAGAAATCGCCGCTTTCCTCAAAGGAGCAGGGCACATCCCGCTCCGCCAGCGCTTGGGCGAAGGCGGCGGACCGGCTCCCCGGAGAGCGCATCAGGATCACGATGTCCTCCGGGCGGCAGGGCCGCAGCGTGCCGTCCTCCCCGGTGACGGGATACCCCTCATCCAAAAGCTGACGGATACGCTGCGCCGTGAACCGGGCCTCCGCCAGCAGCCGTTTCACCGGGCGCTCATTTGTCGCCGACTTCTGATGGGCGGAGATGAGGTGGAATTCCGTCTCGCAGTCCTTCCGGGGCGGGTAGTACTCCGCGCCAAAGTGGAGGGACTCGTCCTCACCGTATTCCATCTCCCCCATGTCCGCCGACAGGATGTTGGAGAAGACGAAATTGGCCGCGTCCAAAATCTCTCTCCGAGAGCGGAAGTTTTTGGACAGCAGAATTTTGCGTTCCTCCCCTTCCACCGCATTTTCAGCAGGTGTGAAGCGGCGGTACTTATCAAGAAAAATCGTAGGGTCCGCCAACCGGAACCGGTAAATACTCTGCTTTACGTCCCCTACAGTAAAGAGGTTTTTGCCTTCACGGGACACCGCCCGGAAAATGGCGTTCTGCACCTCGTTGGTATCCTGATACTCGTCCACCAGGATCTCCCGGTAGCGGCCCGCCACCTGACGGCCCAGTTCCGTAGGCGCGCCGTTCCGCTCCACCAGCAGGCGAAGGGCCAGATGCTCCTGATCGGAGAAGTCGGCGCAGTTCATCCGCAGCTTTTCCGTCCGGTAAGCGTCGGAAAAGTCTGCCGTCAGCTTCAAAAGGGCTGTCATGGCAGGGGTCATGGTCTGAAGGTCCTCCATGGCTTCCGTATCGCTGACCGCCAGCATGGGAGCCAGCTTTTTGGCGGCAGTTTTGGCGTTCTCCCACAGCCCCTTCAGTCTCACGATCTCCGGATCATCCGCCATTCCCTTCGGCGTGGTGAGCCGGAGGAATTCCAGTCCATCCAGAGAAATGCGGGCGGCTTCCCAGTTCTGTGCTGCCGCCAAGGGTGCGAAGCTGCGGCTGGCCCGCAGAAATTTTTCGCCATATCCCTTATAGAGATCCCCGCCCACGGTGGACTGTCCCGCCCGCCGCAGCGCCTCCATGTGGTGAAATCCCTTTCGACGGATGACCGCCAGCAGCTCGGCGGCGTAGGGCGTTTCGTCGAAGTCCCCGCTCCGATTTTCCCAGATCGTCCGATTTTCCGCGAGCCAGTGTTCGGGATCAGCGTGACTTTGCAGCTTTTCGTAGGTTTCCAGCACCAGATCCGCCAGGGCGCTGTCATCCCGGCCCGCGCCCAGCGTATCCGCCAGCAGCGCGCCGCCCTCGTCCAGTTCCTCGTAAAACCGCTCCAGTACCCGGGTCAGCACGCGCTGGCGCAGGAGCTTTGCGTCATTTTCGTCCAGCACCCGGAAATCCGGCGTCAGGGTATAGCGCTCTCCCTCCTGTGCCAAAAGATGGGTGTTCTCCCGCAGCAGTGCCGTGCAGAAGGCGTCCACGGTCTTGATGTCCGCCTGATACACCCGCAAAAGCTGGCTGCGGAGGTGTCGGTCCTCCGGGGTCTCCGCCATCCGTTTGGACAGTTCGGCGGCGATCTTGCTCCGCAGCTCGGCGGCGGCAGCCTTCGTGTAGGTGATGATGAGAAAATCATCGATATGGCAGTGGTCCTCCGTCACGTATCGGAACAGCCGCTCCACCAGCACCTTCGTCTTGCCGGAACCGGCGGCGGCGGACACCAGCAGGCTGCCGCCCCGGTTTTCCACCGCCGCTTGCTGCTGCTCCGTCAGTTTCAGCTTTGCCATGGGTCACCGCCTCCTTCCTCAAGTTCTTTCCAAAATTCCTCCGGTTTTACCGGCAGGATGTACCGCAGACGGTCCCGGTCCCGGCCATCCCGGAACTGACAGGCGGAAACCCAGTCGCAGAAACGGCACTGGCTGTCCTCCTCGCTGTGGCAGCAGGGATCCGCGTCGATGTTGCCGCTGCGCAGCTCGTCGGAGATCTGGCCCAGCAATTTGTCCACATACGTGCCCAGCTTTCCCAGCCGGGCGGCGGAGGCGAGGCTCCCGGAGAGATTTCCGTCCTTGCCGACCCGCAGCGGCAGATAATGGGGCTCCGTCAGGGCCTCATGCTCCATGGCCTGTAACACCGCCGGGTCCTCCAAGAGAAGTCCGGAGCGCTTCAGTGTCTTTTCCCGCTCCTTTTGCAGAGCTTCCTGAGAGATGCCCCGCTCCGCCGGCAAAATCTCGTCCCGTGCGGGGAGATACAGCACGCCCGCCGGCTCGATCTCTTTTCCGAAAAATTCCGCCCCCTCCTTTTGCAGGGCAAAGAGGTACAGCAGCATCTGAATATCCAGTCCCATGCGGACGTTGGCCAGATCGAATTTCTTCTTGCCGGATTTGTAGTCCACCACCCGGAGGTACAGCTTATCGTCCTTGATCCAGCCGTCCACCCGATCCACCTTGCCGCCTACCCGCAGTTCCCCGTCCGGACGGGAAATGGTGACGGCGGGCAGTGTTCCGTCCTTCCCTCCGAATCCCAGTTCGAAGGCCATGGGGACAAAATCCGAGTGGCGCAGTTCCTCCGCCACCTGGTCAATGATAGCGTAGGCGTTGGTCCGCAGACGGTTGAACAGATACCGGAACCGGGGGGTACGGTTCTGGAAATTGTGCAGCTCCTGTTCCGCGTATTGGTCGATATATTGTCGGGTCAGGCGGTGAAGTTCTTTGTTATCCACCGCGGCAAAGCCGCCCTGCCCCAGTACGTCCCGGGTGACGTTTTCCAGCAGATAGTGGAGAAACGTGCCGATCTGGGGCGCGTCGAAGGAGGCCGGTTCCCGGGGTTTGGCCCGCAGACCGTACTCCATGAAGTAGGCGAAGTGGCAGGAGCGCATCCGTTCCAGCCGGGAGGCGGTCATGGAAACCCGCTCTCCGTAAATGGCCCGGACTGCGGCGGGAGACAGACTGCCCCGTCGGGCCGCGGCGGCCCGCTCCATGGCGCTTAAATGCCGGGCACAGTCCGGCTCCTGCTGAAAATACCGCCACAGGGGGCCGTCGGGGTCCTGTCCCGCCATTTCCAGCGCAGGTTCAACGGCTGACAGGCGATATGCCTTGTCAGCTCGCTCGTGTTCTACACACAGCTCCGGGAACAGTTTCCGCAGCCGCTCCACCACAAACGCGGGGCGCAGTTCGCTGCCGGAAACATCCGTCACTGGATAGCTCACCGTTAGGCCCGCCGTGGGCTGGGCAAGCGCGGCGTAGAGGTTTTGCAGTTCAATGCCCATCCGTTCCATGCCGGTGGGGGCCAGCTCGACGCCCCGGAGGGCCAGCGCCTGACGGTCATCCTCGTTCAACAGGCCGCCGCTCTGACCGGGGTCCGGCAGCACGTGGTCATTGGCTCCCAGCAAAAAGAGGTAGCTTGTGGTATGCCGGTCATTCCGGGTGATCTCACCGACGGACACCTGATCCAAAGCCACGGGGATGGTACCCACGCTGTACTGGGTCAGCACCAGTCGGAACAGACGCTCAAACTCGCTCTGTTCCAAGTGTTCTTCCCCTAAAATTTCCACAAACTGATCCAGCACACCGCAGAGGATCTCCCAAAGCTGAGCGGTCTCCTCCGCCTCCTGCATCCGGCCCGCCTCCGCCTGCGCATGCATCCGCTCCGTCAGGGCCGTTTCCAGTTTCAGCTCCTCCATGAAACCGTACAGGGCCTCTATATAGTCCCGGGCCGTCTCCCCAGCCTTCAAGCCCGCCGCCAGACGCTCCAGCGGTTCCCGCACCCGGCGGCGCAGTTGATTTACCTGCGTCAGCACGGCCTGCCGCCGGTCGTTCCACGGCGCGCCGTAGCCGTCCGGGTTTTCCGTCCAATCCTCGTCACGGAGCCACGTCTGGCCGTGGATGTCCCATTTCAGAACATAGTTTTCCAGCAGGTCACATTCTTCTGCCGTCAGGCCCGCCAAACCGGTTTTCAGCCAGCGGAACATATCCTCGTACTCATAGCCGTTGGAGATGGAGGACAGCACGCCGGTCAGCAGGCTCAGCACCGGCTTTTCCAGAATGTCGCTGCGGCGGCTGAGATACACCGGGATCCCGTACCGCTCAAACACCGTTTCGATGGTCCCGGCGTACTCCGTCATATTCCGGGCCGCCACGGTGATGTCCCGGCAGCGGCACTTCCCCGCCGCCAGCAGACGGCGGATGTCGGCAGCGGTCTGCTCCACCTCGGAATAGACAGTGGCGGCCTCCCGGAGCCGGATGGCGGTGCTGTCGCCCTCGTAGGGCAGATTCTCCCCGAAGAAATGGTGCTCCAAATGTCCAAGTGCTGACGGGTCCTCATTTGTTAAGGATAGTAGCTTTACGGGTTTCCCCTCAGAAGCGGCCAACCGCTCCAGCATGGACATGGTTTTCAGCGTGGGTTCAAAGATCTCCTCCCGGCTGTTGACCTCCCCTAACAGCGTGACCGTGACAGACCGGGCCTGCCGCAGAAAAATCGCCAGTGCCCGCCGCTCCTGGGCGTTGAAATAGGTAAAACCATCGATGAAAATGTCCTTGCCCCGCACATAGCCGGACTCCTCCAAATGGTCGCAGAGCTTGGTCATCCGGTCCCGTGCGTCCAGGCCGGGACGGCGGAGCCGGGCCTCATAGGCGGCGTAGAGCAGGCTCAGATCCGTCAGTTTGTCGTGGGTGGCACCGTCTATGTTCTGCGCCTGCTGGTACAGGATCTCCGGGGTCACCTCGTAGCTTTGCAGTTCGTCGAACAGCGCCAGCATCTGTTCCAGAAAGCCCACCTTCTGCGAGGGCTTCCGGTATACGGTCATCTGGGGGGCCGTTTCCAGCAGCGCCCGCTGGAGCGTCAGCAGCTTGCCGCCGTTGTCCAGCGTCACGTCCGCGATGCCGCCGGTGATGCTCAGCACCCGCTCGCCCAGCCGCCGAAAGCTCAGCACCTCGGCATGACGGCTGGCGGTATCGCCGCAGGCGCTGCACACGTCCACCTCCGCCTGATGGGAGGCGTGCTCCGGCACCAGCAGGATCTGCTGGATGCTCTCTCCAAGCTCCGCCATCCGCCGCAGCATGGTATCCGATTTTCCCGTTTTGGCACGGCCGATCAAGATCGTCAGCATAGTGACCTCCCACAGTTTGTTTTTTTCCATTCTATCACAACGCCGCCGCCAAAAACAGACCCGATTGCCTTTTTTTCGCCGCCATGCTACAATGGCTTCGCTATGAATTCTGACATACAGGAGTGATCGTCATGCCCCATATTCCACAGGGCACCACGGATACCGTGGCCCTCGAGCTGTTTGAACCGGCGCTGGACGCCGCGTTGTGCCCCTCCCCGGATTACGATGTAAGCCGCTGGCTCTATGTGCCCAACACCTATTCCGAATACCGTTACATTCTGGGCACCCGGGGCCAAAAGCCTCTAATCTGCGTGGGGATCAACCCCTCCACCGCCGCGCCGGACGCGCTGGACCCCACCCTGCAGTCCGCCCAGCGCATCGCCCTGAACAACGGCTATGACAGCTTTCTCATGTTCAATGTCTACGCCCAGCGTGCCACCCGGCCGGACGATATGGAGCGGGTGTGCAACAGCGCTCTCCACGAGGAAAACCGAAAAGCCTTCCGCTATCTTCTCTCCCTTTCGGAGACCCCTGCTATCTGGGCCGCCTGGGGGAACATCATCGAAAAACGGGATTACCTCATGGACTGTATGCGGGATTTCGCCGCTGACGGTCAGGCCGCAAACGCTCAATGGTTCACCGCCGGGCCGCTTCTGAAATCCGGCCATCCCCACCACCCCTTATACTTGAAATCCACTACTGCATTGCAGCCCTTTGATATTGACGCTTATCTGTGCCGCTGATCCAGCCGCCCGTCTGGATTTCCGGACGGACGGTTTTTTCTTTGACCTTCCCTTGTCAAAAAAACACAAAAGCCCTCCGCTGAACAACGCCGAATTTTGGTGAAGCGGCGGCAGATTGGTTATTGAACATTCAATTTTGACGTGTATAATGAATTATTATTCATGTGTCTTCATAGGAGGCTGCTTATGAAAACCTACAACTTTAAATATGGACATGGGTCTGTGTCCCTTTCCCTGAACGAAGCGGATATTCTGGCGGAGCTGCATGGAACAGAGACGCCGCCCATCAGCGACATCCGTTCTGCCCTGTTCGCCTCGCTGGAGCAGCCCATCGACAGCGCGCCTCTGCGCCAGCGGGTCCGCCCCGGAGATCGGGTGGCGCTGGTGATCAGTGACATGACCCGATTCTGGATGCGGCAGGATCTGGTGATCCCCCATCTCGTTGACTATCTCATCGACGAATGCGGCGTACAGCCGGAGCATCTGACCATCGTGGTGGCCAACGGCACTCACATCGGCGGCGATGAGCAGGAACTGCGGACACTGGTCACCGACGGGGTCTATAACCGGGTCCGTGTGAAGAATCACGACTGCGAGGCCAAGGATCTTGCCTATCTGGGCACTACGCCCCATGAGACACCTGTGTGGATCGACCGCACCGCCGCGGAAGCGGATCTGGTGGTCTGTTTAGGCGCCGCCACCCATCATGTGATGGCCGGCTTCGGCGGCGGACGGAAGAGCATCCTCCCCGGCATCAGCGGCTTGGAGACCATTCGCCACAACCACGCCTATTCGCTGGACAGCACCAAGCTCCGCACCAACCCCGCCATCGGAAACGGCGTGTTGGCGGGAAACCCGCTGCACGAGGATATGTGCGAGGCGGCGTCACTGGTGAACAACCTCTTCATGGTAAATCTGGTGATGAACGCCGACATGAAGCTCTCGTATATCTTCTCCGGCCACTACCTGACCTCCTGGGAGCGGGCCTGTACTGCCGTGGATAACATTTACCGGGTGGATATTCCCTGCCGGGCAGACGCCGTGGTCACCAGCTGCGGCGGCTTTCCCAAGGACATCTCCCTCTATCAGGGCACCAAGACCATTGACAATGTGGAATCCGCGCTGAAGCCCGGCGGTACGCTGGTTCTGATGATCGAAGCGCCGGAGGGCGGCGGCCCCGCCGAGTACTTCGACTGGAGCAAGAATTTACAGGACGGCACCATTGAGCAGCGTCTGCGGGAGGCCTTCACCGTGGCAGGCTACATCTTCTTTCTGAACTGTGAGCAGGCCCAGCGGTACCGCATTTTCATGTATTCCTCCATTGATCCCCAGACCGTTGCCCCCATGGGGATCCACGCCTTTTCCGATATGGACGCCTTACTGAAAGCCGCGGAACTGGACGGAAAATCCACCTATATCATTCCCAACGGGTCCACCGTGATCCCCCGGGTGAAAGGAGAAACGCGATGAGACCTGCAAAATCATATATCGCCAAGCGATTTCAGAATTCCGATGCCGGACTGAGTCTGGACACCGATGCGCTGGCCCGGTATTCGGACATCATTGATCTCAGCATCGGCGACACGGACTTTATCACCGATGACGCCATCATCGACACCGCCTTCCGGGAAGCCAAGGCCGGGTACACCCACTATGGAGATCCGAAGGGTGATCCGGAGCTGATCCGCTCCGTCTGTGACGCATGGCAGACGGATTTCAAGCAGCCCCTCTCCCCGGATCACGTTCTGGTCACCGCTTCCAGCAGCATGGGAATGGCGCTGGTGATGCTGTCCGTTCTGGACCCCGGTGATGAGGTCATCGTCTTTTCCCCTTACTTCTCCCTCTACCGCACTCAGGCGGAACTGGCCGGCGGTGTGTGCGTGGAGGTCCCCACCTATGCAAGCGAGGGATGGGCCATTGACGAAGCCCGTCTCCGGGCGGCCATTACCCCCCGCACCAAGCTCATTGTGTTCAACAATCCCTGCAACCCCACCGGCATGGGCTATGACCGCTCCACGCTGGAGCTGCTGGGCCGGGTGGCGGAGGAGCATGACCTGCTGATCGCGGCGGATGAGATCTATACCACCTATCTCTATGAGGGGGACTTCATCCCTATCCGCACGATCCCGGGGCTCGCTCACCGGGTCATCACCCTGAACAGCTTTTCCAAGAATTTTCTCATGACTGGCTGGCGGGTGGGCGTAGCCATCGCGGAGCCGGAGCTTCTGGACGTCATGAGCAACATCAACAACTCCCTGATCTATACGGCCCCTTCCATCTCCCAGCGGGCCGCCATACAAGCGCTGGCGATCCGGCAGACCATTCGTGAGAAATACGTTCTGGCCTACCGGGACCGCATTTTCTACGCGGCGGACCGGATGGAGCAGATCCCCTACCTCAGTCTGGTACGGCCCAAGGGCACCTTCTACCTCTTCCCCGGCATTGAGAAAACCGGCCTCAGCGCCGAGGACTTCTGTCAGGCGCTCCTGGAACGGGCCCATGTTCTGGTCACACCCGGCACGCTGTTCGGCAGCACCGGCGCCGGACATTTCCGCATTGCGTGTACGGTGGGGCTGGACCGCCTGAAGGAAGCCTTTGACCGGATGGAGGGCCTGTCCTTCTGACGGCAATTTATTCGCATGTTGTGAATATTTATAAATATTTATTCAGCAAGTTTTCGATTATATACAGTTTGCCTATTGATTTTAGCTGAATATTGCGTATAATCATACGTATAAACAGAGTTGATTCAATAATCACTCAGGATTTGGAGGATCATATGAAAAAGAATACATGGAAAAAGCTCATGTCTCTGGCGCTGGGCGCCATGATGATGCTGTCTCTGCTGACCGGCTGCGGCAGCAAAACTGAAGATTCCGCTCCGGCGGACAGCACCCCGGCTGAGGAAACCCCGGCAGAACCGGCCGCAGCGGCAAGTCTGCTGGAAAAGGTCAAGACCAGCGGCAAGCTGGTAGTCGGTACGGAAGCCCAGTACGCTCCCTACGAGTTCAAGGATCTGAATGCTAACTTCGCAGGCTGCGATATGTGGCTGGCCCAGCAGATCGCCGATCATCTGGGCGTGGAGCTGGAAGTGGTGGATATGTCCTTTGACGGCATCATCCCCGCCGTGAAGTCCGGTCAGGTGGATCTGGGCATCGCCGCCTTCACCAAGACCCCTGAGAGAGCCGAGGAGATCGACTTCAGCGACCTGTATGAGAAAAGCGCTCAGCTTCTCATTGTAAAGGCAGGCAACGCGGACCTGTATTCCACCAAGGAATCTCTGGCAGGCCAGAAGGTCGGCGCGCAGAAGGGCACCATCCAGTCTCAGCTGATCCAGACCGCTCTGCCTGACAGCGAGCTGTTCGAGCTGGAAAAGTATCCCGCTCTGGCGCTGGAAGTTCAGAACGGCAACATCGCCGGTCTGGTGGTGGATCAGGCTGTGGGCGAATCTCTGATCGCCACCAGCAACGGCGGTCTGGAAGTCTCCAACTTCGCCTTCACCTCTGAGGAAGCCTCCTTCGGCAAGGCCGTTGTGGCCGCCAAGGGCAGCGAGGATCTGCTGGCAGAAGTCAACACCGTCATCAATCAGGTGGTCAACGACGGCAGCTACCTGAAGGCTTATGACGAGGCTGTGGAGCTGGCAGCCAGCATGGGTCTGTAACATAAATACCGATTCTGATTAGAACCAAGCACGGACGCGCGGGGAACCAACTCTGGTTCCTCGCGTGCCCGCCTGATATTTGCCGGATACCGGCACACAAACAAGGAGGAATTCTCCCATGGCCTTTTTGGAAACCATGGCAAAGCTGATAGAACGCTACAACAGCTTTTTCACCGAAGGCATCGTCAACACGCTCATCATCGCCGCCTTCTCCGTTCTGTTCGGCGCGATTCTGGGCACTCTGATGGCCTCTCTGCGGATGTGCCGCATCCCTCCCCTGCGGTGGATCGCAGTGGCGTACATCGAGTTTGTCCGCGGAACGCCGCTGATGGTGCAGCTCATGTTTATCTTCTACGGTCTGCCCATGATCGGCATTACCATTCCCAACATTTCCTGGATCCCCAACTTCTCCCGGTTTGCCGCCGGTATCGTGGCTATGAGCATGAACAGCTGCGCCTATGTGGCGGAGATCATCCGCTCCGGTATTCAGGCTGTGGACGGCGGACAGATGGAGGCCGCTCGGAGCGTTGGCTTCAGCAGCGGTGAGGCCATGCGGTTGGTGGTCCTCCCCCAGGCCATCCGCAATATTCTCCCGGCGCTGGGCAACGAGTTCGTCACCGTCATCAAGGAATCCTCCATCGTCTCCGTGATTGGCATTGCCGACCTGATGTTCCGCACCAATGACGTGATCGCCGTGACCTACAAGAATCTGGAATGTCTGGCTGTGGCGGCGCTGTGCTACTTCGTGCTGACCTTCGTCAGCGGCCGGGCGGTATCTTTGGCGGAAAGGAAGCTGTCCCATGGAAAATAAGCGTGAAATTCTGAAAGTTGTGGACCTGCAAAAAAAATTCCACAAGCTGGAGGTCCTCAAGGGGATCAGTACCACCTTCCACGAAAATGAGGTGGTCTCCATCATCGGTCCCAGCGGCGGCGGCAAGTCCACCTTCCTCCGCTGCCTGAATCTGCTGGAGCAGCCTACCTCCGGCCAGATCCTCTTTGACGGCACGGACATCTGCACCATCAAGGGCAAGGCCATTGATCACTGCCGTCAGCGGATGGGCATGGTGTTCCAGCAGTTCAACCTGTTCAACAACATGGACGTGATGCACAACCTCACCGCTGCCCCGGTGCGCATTAAGGGGATGTCCCAGTCCGACGCACAGGAGAAGGCCTTGGAGCTTTTGGCAAAGGTGGGTCTGGCCGACCGGGCCGACGCCTATCCCAGCCAGCTTTCCGGCGGACAGAAGCAGCGGATCGCCATTGTGCGTTCCCTGATGATGGACCCGGAGGTCATGCTGTTCGACGAGCCTACCAGTGCTCTGGACCCGGAGATGATCGGTGAGGTGCTGGACGTGATGAAGGATCTGGCGGAGAGCGGCATGACCATGATCGTGGTGACTCACGAGATGCGCTTCGCCCGGGAGGTCAGCAGCCGTACCATTTTCCTGGACGGCGGCGTCATCGGCGAGGATAAGCCCTCCCACGAGCTGTTCTCCCACCCAGAAAGCCCCCGGCTCGTCACCTTCCTGAATAAAGTTCTGTAAAACCTGTAACAGCCCGTGCGGAATTGATCCGCACGGGCTGTTGTCATTTGGCCAGCTTTGCTTTTAAGGTCTGCCACAGCTCCACTGATTTGAATTTCAGGATATAGCCCTCGTCCGCCTCCGTGATGAGGGCCACCTCCTGATCCGTCAGTCCCGCATCCAGCGCGACGGTGGGAACATCGCTGGCCGCCGCCGTACACAGGGGCGGAAACACCACGCACCACCAGTTCTGCCCCGCCGCCTCTCCGATCAGGACCCGCAAAGCCAGATATTCCCCGGCGGGCAGGGCAAAGCCGTCATATTCCTTTGTGGGAAAGGACGTTTCCGCCAGCTCCGCTCGGACGCCGTAATCATAGCCGTTGGCCGTGATGACGGCACGGGCCGTTTCCTCCAGCTCCGGGAGCATATCCGTCAAGCGGCGGCAGGCCTCTGTCTGACTGTCCGCTCCCCGGAGGGTCTCCGTGGCCTGTTCCAGCACGGCGTCCCGCACCTTCAGCTTCAGCGCCTGATCCTCCTCGGAATCGGAGTTGGCCAGTACGTGAAGCCGCACCACCTTTTCCGCTAACTGGCTCTGGGTGTGAAGGGCCACTGCCCCGGAGGTCAGCGCCAGCGCCGCCACGATCATCAACGTAAGCTCGATGGGATGTAACCGCTGTTTCATAAAAAATTTCCGTCCTTTCCGGATACAGCTTGAATGTATCTGGATTTTGGACGGAAATTTTGTGTTTTATACCAATTTGCCCACAGGTTTTGCCAAATAGGTCTGCGGATAGCGCTGCTTCAAGGCAGTCTCCGCCGCCTTCGCCGCCGTTTTCTCCCGGAAAATGCCGAACACCGTCGGCCCGGAGCCGCTCATGGCGGCGTTCAGCGCCCCCAGCTCCAAAAGCCGGTTTTTGATGTGGAACACCTCATGGTATTCCTCCGGCAGAAATTCCTCGAACACGTTGCACAGCCGTGCCGCCACGCCGCCCAGATCCCCCGCAGACAGTGCGCGGATCATGCCGTCGATATCCGGGCGGTTTTCCGGTGTCCCGGCATCCGCCAATGTGAACAGCGCAGGCGTGGGGATGCCGAATTCCGGCTTGCACAGTACGATCCAACAATCCGGCAGGGCAGGCAGCGCCGTCAGCCGTTCCCCCCGGCCCTCCGCCAGAGCCGTGCCGCCGGAAACGCAGAAGGGCATATCACTGCCCACCGTCAGTCCGATGGCCCGCAGCTGCTCCACGGGCATTTCCGGCGCATACTGCCGGCGCAGGCACCGCAGCAGCGCCGCCACATCCGCGCTGCCGCCCCCCAAGCCTGCGTAGGCCGGGGTGGTTTTTTCCAGATGCACGGTCAGGGGCGGCACGGGCCGTCCGACGGCGGCAAAAAAGGCTTCCGCCGCCTGCTGCTCCAAGGAGGACTTCCCCGCCGGGACCGTGAAGCCGTCCGCCAGCAGCGTGAAGCCGATGCCAGTCTCCTCCACCGTTACTGTGTCGCAAAGGGAAACGGACTGCATCACCATCCGCAGCTCGTGGTAGCCGTCCGTCCGGCGGCCTAAAATGTTCAGGGCCAGATTGATTTTCGCCGGGGCCTGTTCCTGTATCTTCATCGAATCCTCCTGGCTTCCAGATAGTAGCGCTTATCCCGCGCCTCTCCCATGGAGAAGGTCTTGCGGGGCAGCACGCCGTCGGCCATCACGGTGGGGAACAGCTGCTCCTTCCCCATGAGCGGCAGCAGGAATCCCAGATTCCCCGGCCGACTGCCCAGCTTTCGGGCCACGTCATCCCCGTGGATGTAATCCACCTGCACCTCCGGATGGTCTCTGCAATATGCGTCCAGAAAGGCTTGCAGCGTTCCCACCGTCAACTGTGCTTTGGGGTGCGGAACCGTCCACAGGCCGTCCATTCCCTGACCGCAGACCTCTGCCGTATGCCCCTCTCCCCCGCCAGTATGCGCGCCGGGATAGAACGCCTGAAAGGCGTCCCACAGATCCCGGCCGTCCACATGGAACAGTACCCGGTGGATGGGTTCAAAGGTCAGCGCGTCATCGTGGAGATTCACCACCTCCACCAAGGCGTACCGGGCGGGCAAGGATGCCCACTGCTCCGGCGGCGTCACCTTTTTCAGATTTTCGTAGCAGGCTTTGGCGGTGGCCAGAGAATGATTGCCGTCTCCCACGGCGAACAGCAACGGGGCCGCGTCTGCCATGCCGTACTTATCCGCCATGGCCTCCTGACTTTTCAAGGCACTCAGGGTGTTGGCCACCTGGCTCATCTGACTATCCGTCAGCCGCCAGCCCTTCACATGGCCGCCGCCCAGCATGAGGTTCGTGTCATAGAGGGCTTCCATGACGCCGGTCTCCCCTGTCAGCGGTTCGATCACGCTTCTCCGCGGATCGTCGATCAGCAGCATTACATGGGGCAGCTCCAGAGCCGCGTGCTCCCGCACCCGTACCCGGGGCGGGATGCGCTCCAGCACCGTCCCCTCCGTGGCCCGGATCAGCGCCCCGGAGCCAGGGGTGAAGTCATATTGCTCCAGATCAACGCAGCCAATCAATCCATGCCGCACCCGGCCGTCAGACTGCGTGCGCTCCAGATAGATCAGGCTGTCCGAGAGTGTCCGGAACAGGCCATCCGCCAAGTAGCGGTCCATAGAAGCGTTGATGGACTCAATTCGCTTGTCCACATCCGGGCCGTTCAGATAGACCTCCGGCAGCACCAGCCGCAGGGCTGACGGAGCCTCCCCTACGGCTGCTTCCGCCGCCTGCCAGTAGTCTGGCTGGGAGGTGAACTGGTCACAGGCGACCACCGGCCATTTTTTCATGTCTGCCGTCTGCGGCAGTAAGATATCCGCCGGGTAAAAGGCGGTCTGTTCAAATCGTTGATCCATAGGTATCCCTCGCTGTTTTGAATTTCGTTTTTTATTATAATGCAGACGCATCTGCCTTGCAAGGTATGAATAAAATCCGTCTTTTACGAAAACACTACGGACAGTTCACTTGTCACACAGGAGGTACAATATGATTGTTGACAAAATTGCGCTGATCCTTGTGATCGTCGGCGCGCTGAACTGGGGCGGCGTGGGGCTGTTCGGCTTTGACACCGTCGCATTCCTGTTCGGCGGGCAGGCCGCCGTCCTCTCCCGGATCGTCTACGCGCTGGTCGGGCTGGCAGGTCTCTGGTGCGTCACGCTGCTGTTCCGCGACACGGAGGACAACACCGGCCACGCGCCTCACACAGCCTGAGCCATTCAACAAAAAAGAGCACCTTACGGTGCTCTTTTTTCCTGTTATTTTCCGTTTTGCAGACGCCTCACCAAGTCCTCCTCCGGGGTGACGTTGACGGTGCGGTAGGTGGCGTAGATCACCATGCCGGGGCGGGCGCCCGCCGGTTTTTTGACATACTTCACCTGTGTGCAGTCCACCGGCACGTTAGCGCTGTCCTTGGCCTGGGAGTAGTAGGCTGCCAGACTTGCGGCCTCTGTAATATCCTGATCCCCCGGCTCCCCGCCGTTGGTACAGAGGATCACATGGGAGCCGTGGAGCTTTTGCACATGGAACCACAGATCCCTGTAGTCGGCGTCCTTCAGGGTCAGCTTGTCATTCTGGCGGTTGTTCCGCCCCACCAGCACCCGGAAGCCGCCGGAGGTTTTGAATTCCCGTGGCTTGGAGGGCCGCTGGAGCACCTTCTTCCCCTGCTTGCGGATGAAGCCGGCATCGCTCATTTCCCCCCGGATGTCCAGAAAATCCTGCTCCGTTTCCGCCTGCTGGATCTCCTGCAAAACGCTCTCTAAATAAGCAAGGTCCCGACGAGCCAGAGCCATCTGCTCCCGGAGGTACTTCTCCGCCGTCTTGGCCTTGGTGTAGCGCTTATAATACTTGGCGGCGTTCTGCTGGGGCGTCAGCAGCGGGTCCAGCGGAATGGTGACCTCCGCCAGATCTTCATCGTAGTAATTCTGGCAGACCAGCTTGCTCTCCCCACGCTCCATGCGGTAGAGATTGGCGGTGATGAGGTCCCCGGACAGCCGCAGGGCGTCCCGCTCCTGGGTAGCGGCGTAATCTTTTTCCTGCAGGGCCAGTTTCCGCCGCACACGATCCCGGGCGGTGGTGGCGGTGCGGATCAGGTCCGCTCCCCGCTGCCGCACCCGCTCCTGCCGCTCCTTGGCTTCATAAAAGCTGTCCAGCAGAGCGGAAAAGCTCTCAAAGGTCTCCGTTTCCGCCGCAAGGCCGTATTGGTGCACCGGCAGGGCGGAAAATTCAAAGGGAACACCCTCCCGTTTCAGAACGATCGGCGTAAAGCGGTTTTCCTTTACACAATTTGCAAACGCAAAGAAAACGTCCTGAAAAGGGCTTCTTCCGGCCTCGTCCAGATTGCAGAGCCGCCCGTCCGTTTCCCCGCAGGCCCGGAAGCTGAGTTCCCGGGCCATCAGGGGCGAAATTCCGAAATAGGCGTCCAGCAGGAAGCGATCCAGCTGGATCTCCGGATTGACTTGGGCCAGCTTTTCGGCAAGGCCCTCCTCTGTTTCCTCTAAAAAGGGCAGCCGTCCTGTGGAGGCGGGAGGCTCGTAAAAAAGCCCCGGCAGTACCTGCCGGGCTGCGGACATCTCTGCGTCCACCCGGCGCATACAGTCGATGACCCGGTTCTCGCCGTCCAGCAGGATCAGGTTGGAGCGGCGGCCCATGGCCTCCAGCACCAGCGTCCGGTGGCCCGGCTGACCGAAATCATCGGTCACGTCCAGTTCAATTCGCACCAGCCGTTCCAAACCCGGCTGGGTGATCTCTGCCACCCGTGCCCCCACCAGATGCTTGCGCAGCAGCATACAGAACATGGGCGGCTCTGCCGGATTGTCCCGCAGCAGCTCCGTCAGCTGGAGACGGGGGGCATTAGCCCCGGCATTCAGCAAAAGCCGCTTGTTGCCCCGCAGCAACAGGATCACCTGATCCCGGGCGGGCTGCTGCACCTTATCAATGCGCAGATTCAAAAGCTGGGGCCGCAGTTCCTCCACCACGGCCCGGAGGGAAATTGCGTCCAAAGGCATTTCTTATTCCTCCATCATCACGTCAAAGAGATCGCTGGCCCGCTGACGCTGTCCGCCCAGATACAGCCAGCCGAACAGGGCCTCCAGTGCCGTGGCGGTGCTGTACTGGGCACGGCTGGCGTGGCTGGGTATCGAATGGACCTGGGCGTTGCGGCCCCGGCGGAACACAGCCAGTTCCTCCTCCGTCAGCATGGGGAGGATCTTTTCCGCGCAGGCCGCCTGATGCTCCGCCCGTACCAGCTGGATGGTGGCCTGATGGAGTCCTTTGCCGGTGGCTTTGCCGTGCTGACACAGCCATCCCCGCACCAGCAGTTCAAACACCGCATCCCCCATGTGGGCCAGACCGATGGAACTGATGCCCCGAAGCTGGTCCTCCGTCATACAGATCTCAAAGTGATTTTCCATGATTTCTCCTCACATGAAAAAAAGATTTGCCCGGGCAAATCTTTCAAATTCTGTGCTTACACTACCACAAATCCCGGAAAAATGCAAGTCTTGTTCCGAAAATGTTCCAGAGCGGCTCATGGCGGCAGTCCTCAAGAACTGACTGATAAAAAACTCGGCGGAGCCAGCATAGCTGGCTCCGCCGGTCATTGAATATCACGCTATTTAACAGGGCCGTGCCCTTTCGAGCTTACAGACTTAGAAATCCGTGTTCACCACAGTGCCGTCAGCCCGCAGGAACAGCTGGGCAGGCTTGGGCTGAGAGGCAAATTGCATGGGGCTGATAACGGCGGCGTAAGAGCCGGCGTTGGGGAACACCACGGTGTCGCCCACTTCCATCTTGGGCATGTCCGCATCGGAAAGGACCAGATCCGTGCCGGTGCAGAGGTTGCCCGTCACGGTGACGGTCTCCCGCTCCGCAGTCTCCACCAGGGGGATCATCTGGAAGGAGTGATCACCGGTGTAGATCGGCTCCCATGCGGCGATGGGGCCATTGCCCATGAAGTGCTCCAGCATGGCCACCATGGAGGGACGGGCAAAGCCGTTCAGCGTGGCGCTGAGCAGCACGAAGTTCTTGCCATGGGTGACCTTCTTGTCCACCACCTTGGCGACGTAGGTACCGGCGGTACCAACGGCGTAACGGCCGGTCTCGATGTAGAAGCGGGTCTCCGGCAGCTTTTCCTGGAACTCTGCCATGAGCCGCTGGGTCTCAGCACCCAGAGCCGTCGTATCAAAGGGCTTATCCGTTTCACAGAAAGGAATACCCATGCCGGAACCCAGGTTCACAAACTTCAGGGTGCCGAAAGCCTCCCGCATGGAAACAGACAGCCGGAACATATTCCGATAATAGCCCTTCAGAGTCTCAGCGCTGAGCTCCTGGCTCTTCAGGTGGGCATGGAGGCCAACGATGCGGATGTTCGGCAGCTTCTTCCAAGCCTCCATAGAATCATAGATGAGCTGCTCGTCAATGCCGAACTTGGAAGCGACACCGGTATCGGCGGTATAGGTGAAGTCAGGGTTGACCCGCAGGCCGATCTCCGCCACAATGCCCTGCTCCGCAGCAGCCTCCTGAATGCGCTCCACCTCTGCGGCACTGTCAGCCACCAGCGTGGAGATGCCCAAGCCGCCCCGGATGTCCGCCATGGTCTTACCGGGGGCGGAGAAAATCACCATGTCCTTGCCCAGACCGGCCTTCTGGCCCATAACGCACTCAGCCAGGCTGGCGGCGTCCACGCCGAAGCCCTGATTCAGTACGCAGCGCAGGACCTCCGGATAGGGGTTGCATTTCACGGAATACAGGAAAGTCACACCGGGGAAATCCGTCTTCAGCTGTTCCGTATTCTTCCGGATGATGGCCTCCTCATAAAGATAAAAGCTGTCATGCTGCTTGGCCTGCTCTAAAATGCATTCGCGATTCATGGTCACAGTCCTCTCTTTCATAAAATTCATAAAAATGATCTCATTTTCGGGATCGATGTTGCTCTACTTTGACTATACCACAGCCGCGG
>CEAH01067746.1_pt1 | contig 97470 bp, 83 predicted proteins | sample 557571 | NCBI WGS metagenome assembly CEAH01 (sample SAMEA3182092, study PRJEB8094) | gut metagenome | biome: human; feature: gut; material: Stool; isolation source: human stools | place: Canada | collected 2013-11-25
CCCCGCTGCCGGCACCATTCACTTACAGAGAGACCGCTGCCCCTGCATTCCTGTATAGACATGCTCCATTCCTGCTTCTTGGCTTCATGTTTCAGCTCATTGCTCGTCATTTACTTCACACCCTGAACATTATAGTGGTGGAAAGTTTCACAACTCCCCACCACTATTGTCCCATGTCTGTCCAGCCGCTGCCTGCTTTGACGGTTACCTCTAACCGCCGTATATTCCCCTGTAACGACAAAATGTGGGCGTCGAGGATTGGTTTCCTCAACGCCCACATTTTTTGCATCTGTGCCAGTTTCTTCAGTTCCTCCGCACGACTTTCACGAGCTGCAGAAACGAGCTCCCACACCCTTGCGTCCAAAGTTTCCTCGTGGATGCGATGGGAGGAACAATAGGTTTTGCCGTTACGGTGATAGCCTTTGCAGACATATTCCACACGACTCTTGCCGTTCCAGCAGCGGATCATAGGAATGAACGCATTCCCACATTCCCGGCAGGTCAGCAGTCCCGCGTAACGGTGCTTGGCCTGATTGCCGTTTGCGGGGCGGGCCTGCTGCTTGAGCAAGCACTGCACCTGTTCCCATTCCTGTTTTCCAATGATTACAGGAAAGAATCCCTCATGACGATACCAGTCGGCTTTGTCTATATGCTTGGTCTTACCGTTGTTGTACTCCCGACGGTGGTTATTCAGAACGCCGGTATACGCCTCCTCCACCAGGATGTTTTTCACGCTGGTATATGTCCACAGGAACTGCCCATCACGGGTTTTGTGCGTATGCCGGACCTCTCTACCGCACCGTTCAGCCCGGAGCTGCGCCGGTGTCTTTCGCCCCGCAGCATTAAGCCGCCGGGCGATCTCTTTCTGCCCACACCCCTGCAAGTACAGAGAATAGATGAGCTGCACCGTGACTGCCGCCTCTGCGTCTATCCTGATCTGCCCCGTATTTTTGTCTTTCCAGTAGCCGAAGGGCGGCGTAATTACGATGCCGTCTTTCTGCTTCTGCCGGTATCCGACCCGAATCTTTTTGCCAATATCTTTGGCATAATAATCGTTTATCAAGCCCCGAACACCGATGATCAAATCATCCTCGTCACGGAAGGTATCTACCCCTTCGGTTGCCGAAATCACCCGCACTTGGTGCTCTCGAAGGTAGTCAATAAATAATGCGGTCTGGGTCCTATGGCGGCCAAGCCGGGATAGGTCTTTTACGATGACAGCGTCAATTTTATCAGCGTCCACAGCCGCCGTGAGCTCGTCCAGCCCACGGCGGTCAAAACTCATGCCGCTTATGTTGTCATCGAAGGACTGTCCTGCGATGGCGTATCCGCGCTGCTCGGCAAACGCCTGGCAGATCTCCCGCTGATTTAGCAGGGAGTTCATCTCACGGTCATCATCGTTAGAAAGCCGCGCGTAGAGCCATACCCGCACCTGATATCACCTACCCCGCATAATAATCGCCGTAGATCGCCGCACCCAGCCTGTCATAGTCAAAATCTGCGGTGGGGAAGCAATCTGTCTGCGCTCCGTTTTCGAAGATATCCAGATGGTCACGGAAGGGCGCTTTCAGCCGGATCTCCAAATCCAACTTGCGATCTTCTTCGTGAACGAGTATCTTCTCCACCAGCATTCTCAGATGCGCTTCTGACATCTTGCCCTCTCGCAGGATATCGTCGATCATGCTGATATCCCGCTTCAGCTTGGCCTGTCGGCTGCGGAGCATTTCTGAAATATTCTGCAATTCTTCGATTTGTTTTTTGGCCTCCGCGATCTGCTCCTCGCGCTTGGCGATCATGCGGTCGTAGCGTTCCGCGTTGGTCTTATCCCGAATGCGTTCCATCAGAATCACCTCCATTTCCTCCTCCAGCAAGAGAATGTGCTCTTGCAGTTTACCTATTTTGGCACCGGCCGTGGAAGCCTTCGGCGTCCATCTCTCAATGAGCCATTCCATCCGCGACCAGTTTTCCTCATACATTTTCTTTGTTCGCAGGATCTCCGCGCCGATCAATCTGTCCAACGCTTCCTCGTCCACCATGTGAGATGAACAGTGTTCCTTGCCATACCGATGGTAGGTGTCGCAGACATAGGCGACCCGTTCCCCGCTTTTCAGCTTAATGCGCTTCCCGATAAAGGTTCGGCCACAGTCCTTGCAGCGGAGTAATCCACCGTACCGGAGGATGCCCCGGTTGGTGCCCGCACGGACATTTTTCTCTTTGCGCTCTGCAAGAAGTGCCTGCGCCTGTTCCCATATCTCACGGGTCACGATTATTGGCAGATAATTTTCATGCCGGAACTGCTCCTCCGTATCTGTGAAGCGAAAGGTCTTATTGATCTTATTGCGCTCACTCTTGTGGCAGATCAGAGTGCCGATGTAGCTTTCATCTCTCAAGATTCGCGCCACCATCGTTGCGTCCCACAAATATTTTTTGAGGATGCCATCCTGGGTGTTGGGCAGGCGCTTATTTAGCAGTTCCGCCTGCATAAGCGCCGGCGTTTTCCTCCTCTGTTCATTCAGTGTGCGGGCGATGGCTTTCATGCCGCTGCCGCCGACATAGGCGGAGAAAATCAGTCGAACCGTTTCGGCGGCGTCTTCTACGACAACGACCTTTTTTGTGTTCTTATCCTTGAAATAGCCGAAGGGTGGGATGGTCACAATACCTTCCTTTTGCTTTTGCCGGTAACCGGTTCGCACACGGCGGCTGCCGTCGCGGGCATAGAAGTCATTGACCAGCCCCTTGAAGCCGATGATGAGATCATCGTTCTCATTGAAGGTGTCAATATTTTCCGTTGCGGACAGGACCCGCACATCATGTTCTCGGAGGTAGTCGATAAAGAGTGCGGTCTGCGTCCGGTGACGGCCCAGGCGGGACAGGTCTTTAACGATGATCGCTTCGATCTTGCCCGCTTCGACCACCTCATAGATTTTGTCGATTCCCTCACGGTTGAAGTGCATACCGCTGACATTGTCATCGAAGGATTCGCCCACCACCTCGTGGCCTTTGCTGACGGCAAAGTTGTATATGATTTTTCTCTGGTTGTTCAGAGAGTTGAGTTCTTCGTCCTCATCTCTGGACAGCCGGTAATAGAGCCAAACTTTCATAATCGTTCCTTTCCGCTATGGTGTGCCGATCATGCACGACACACCATAGCACACATTTTTTTGAATAGCTATCAAAACAAATCAGGCGACTTCTGTTTCTACTTTAGCAACAAAATCGGCAGTTCGATTTGTATATGGATGATCCACGGACAGATAGTCGTGGATCATCATTTTCAGGAAATCATCGAACTGATCGTCCGTACCCACATAGGAATACATGACGCTTGCGATGTTAGATTCTTTTTTCTTTCGGCCCATGCTCCAGATGCCGTACCGTCTTCAGCAGATCGTCCAGCTGCGTCCGCGTGGGAATCTGCGACATCTGCCTGCTGATGCGCTCCAACAGATCCATCTGCCGATTCGCATGGCACCACAGTGCATCCATGTATTTCATCATTCACTCCCAGTCCGCTTTCGAGGGACTCGCTTCGTGAGGCGTTGTCAGCGTCGGAAGTACTGCCTGCTGGGTGTTGCGCTGCTTGAGTTCTTGCATAGACAATCTCTGCCCGTATTCTGAATTCATGCTCCATGGCCTCCTTGCAATACTTTTCCTCGTGTAATTTGTTGTCGCGGCATTTCATGCCGTCCAGGTCCCGCGAAAAAGGGAAAAATCATCGTTGAACACTCCCCGAAAATCTGCCATAATAGAAGAATTACGACAGCAAACGCAGAAAGTGGTTTTCGATATGAAACATATTTGCATCGGCGTCCTCGCCCACGTCGACTCCGGAAAAACGACCCTCTCCGAGGGGCTCTTATATGCTTCCGGCGCGCTGCGAAAGCTCGGCCGCGTCGACCACGGCGACGCCTTTCTCGATACCGACGCGCTCGAGCGTGAGCGCGGCATCACCATTTTTTCCAAGCAGGCCATGCTCACCGCCGGAGCAACCGAGCTCACGCTGCTCGACACCCCCGGCCATGTCGACTTTTCCGCCGAGATGGAGCGCACGCTCTCCGTCCTCGATTACGCGGTGCTCGTCATCAGCGGCAGCGACGGTGTGCAGAGCCACACGCGCACGCTCTGGCGGCTGCTCGAGCGTTACAGCGTGCCGACGTTCCTGTTCATCAACAAGATGGACCTCGCGGGCGCGGACAAAAGCGCCCTGATGACTCAGCTCACAGCGGCGCTGAGCGCGGAATGTGTCGACTTTTCCTCCCCTGTGAGCGAGCGCGACGAGGCGCTCGCCCTCTGCGGCGAGACGGCGCTCGAGCAGCTGCTCGAGCGCGGGACCGTCACGGACGCCTGTATTGCCGACATGGTCGAGCAGCGCGCCGTCTTCCCCTGCTTTTTCGGCTCGGCGCTTAAAATGCAGGGCGCGGAGGAGCTGCTCGCCGCGCTCGATGCGTTCACGCTGGAGCCGGACTATCCCGATACCTTCGGCGCAAGGGTCTTCAAGATCTCACGCGACGCGCAGGGCGCGCGCCTGACGTGGCTAAAGGTCACGGGCGGGTCGCTGCGCGTAAAAGCCCCGCTCTCCTATGAAGCACAGGGCCGCGCCTACAGCGAAAAGGCCGACCAGCTACGCCTCTACTCCGGCGTCAGGTTCCGTGCGCTCGACGAGGCGGGCGCGGGCAGCGTCGTCGCCGTCACGGGTCTGAGTCACAGCTATGTAGGGCTTGGGCTCGGGGCGGAGGCTGAGGCATCCGCCCCGCTCCTGCAGCCGGTGCTGACCTATCAGCTCATTCTGCCCGACGGCGCGGACGCGCACAGCGCGCTCGCGAAGCTCCGCGAGCTCGAGGAAGAGGACCCGATGCTGCGCATCGTCTGGGACGAGCGCTACGGACAGATCCATGTGCAGCTCATGGGCAAGATCCAGCTCGAGGTGCTGCGCCGCCTGATCCTGGATCGCTTCGGCCTGGACGTGAGCTTCGGCGAGGGCAGCATTGTCTACCGCGAGACCATCGCCGCGCCCGTGCTCGGCATGGGGCATTTCGAGCCCCTGCGCCACTATGCGGAAGTCCAGCTTTTGATGGAGCCGCTCCCGCGCGGCGCGGGCATCCAGCTTGCCTCCAGCGTGCCGACCGACGCGCTGGACCTCAACTGGCAGCGGCTTATTTTCACCCATCTTTCAGAGCGCGATCACGCGGGCGTGCTCACCGGCTCTCCGCTTACGGATGTGAAGCTCACGCTCGTCGCGGGCCGCGCGCACCTGAAGCACACCGAGGGCGGCGACTTCCGACAGGCGACCTACCGCGCCGTGCGACAGGGGCTGATGCAGGCGGAAAACGTGCTGCTCGAGCCGTACTATGACTTCCGCCTTGAGCTGCCGCCGGAGTGCGTCGGCCGCGCGATGACCGACCTGCAAAACATGGGCGGGACGGTCGACGCCCCGCAGACCGAGGGGGAGCACACTGTCCTCACCGGCTGCGCGCCGGTGCGCGGGATGCGTGACTACTTCGAGAGCATCGCGGCCTACACGCGCGGGCGCGGGCAGCTGAGCTGCACCGTTCACGGCTATGAGGCCTGCCGGGAGCAGGACACCGTCGTCACCGCGCTCGGCTACGATGCCGAGCGCGACACGGAGAATCCCTCGTCCTCCGTATTCTGTGACCACGGCGGCAGCGTCACCGTTCCGTGGAACGAGGTCCCGCAGCGCGTCCACTGCGACAGCGGCATCCGCCTTGGCAAAGAGGCCCCGGAAGAAGCGGATGCCACGCTTCCCCGCCGCGGCGTCGGCGCGGGCGGCGCATATGCCGCGGACAGGGAATTGCAGGATATCTTCGAGCGCACCTACGGCAAGGTCGAGCGCCGCGCCTTTGAGCCGGCGAAAAAGCCCGCGCGCACATCGCTTTCCGACCACTACGACGTCACGATTCACTCGGAGGAGACGGAATATTTGCTCGTCGACGGCTACAACATCATCTTTGCGTGGGATGAGCTCTCCGCGCTCGCCGCGCAGGATATTGCCGCCGCGCGCAGCGCGCTCATCGACATTCTGGCAAACTTTCAGGGCTTTCGCAAGTGCCGCGTCATCGCAGTGTTCGACGCCTACAAGGTCAAGGGCAATCCCGGCAGCGTGCAGACGGTGCACGGCGTCAAGGTCGTCTACACAAAGGAGGCCGAGACCGCCGACACCTACATTGAGCGCGCGACCTATGAGCTGCGGCGCGAGCGGCGCGTGCGCGTGGCAACGTCGGACGGCCCCGAGCAGGTCATCATCCTCGGCCACGGGGCGCTGCGCGTCTCCGCCCGCGCGTTCCATGCCGAGGTCGAGGCCGCCGAGGGGCAGATCGGCGCCGTGCTGCAAAGCCTGACGAATCGTCCCCGAAGCGAACGCACCATAAGAAACAATGTAACGCTCAAGCAATGATCTCTGACAAAAAGCGGCGGCCGCGTGCCGCCGCTTTTTTGTCGCGATCTGCACATTTTCCCTCTTGCATTTCGTTTTTAACTGTTGTATCCTAATCACTGTCAATTTATTGCAATAGTCAATTTAGATTGACTATCTAACCATTTTGAAGAAAGGAGAATCTCATGCAGGCCAACGAGATACAGGAGCTCCTGCTCGACACCATCCCCGCCTGGCACTACTGGTTTGCCCGCCCGTTCAAGCGGATGCTCAACGACGGCGTAAGCCTCGATATGTATTACTGCATCCAGTCCCTGCGCCGCAGCGAGCGCACGATGACGATGACGGAGCTGTCAAACTTTGCCCGTATGCCCAAGCAGCAGATGAGCAAACTCGTCGACAAGCTGGTCGACGGCGGCTTTGCCGAGCGGCTGAGCGACCCGGATGACCGCCGGGTCATCCGCCTGCGCGCCACGACGAAGGCCGACGAATACGTGATGAGCTTTCTTGAAAAGGACGCGGCGGAGTTCCGCGAATTCTTCGACCAGCTCGAAAGCGGCAAGCGCGAGCGCTTCTGCGACGCGCTGCGCACCATCCACGACACCTTTGAGGAGCAGCGCGAGCACCTCATCGCACAGGGAAAGCTTCCTCCCTGTCCCCCCGGGAAAGGAGAGCATTGCCAATGAACATGATCCGGCAGCTCATGGGCTGCATCCGCGAGTACAGAAAGCCCACCATCCTGACGCTTGTGTGCATGGTCGGCGAGGTGGCGATCGAAGTGCTCATTCCGTTTTTCACCGCAAACCTCATCAACGAGGTCAAGGCCGGCGCAGAGCTCGGCGGCATCGTGCGCGTGGGCCTCGTGCTCATTCTGATGGCGCTCGTGTCGCTCGGCTGCGGCGCGGCAGGCGGTCTGTTCGGCTCGCGCGCGAGCGCGGGCTTTGCCAAAAATGTCCGTCACGACGTCTTTACCCGCGTGCAGAGCTTTGCCTTTGAGAATATCGACAAATTCTCGTCCGCCTCGCTCGTCACGCGCATGACGACCGACGTCAACAACGTGCAGATGGCGTTCATGGTGTGCATCCGCATCGCCGTGCGCGCCCCGCTGATGTTCCTCTTCGCCATCATCATGGCCTATATCATGGGCGGCGCGCTCGCGACGACCTTCGTCATCGTTATCCCGCTGCTCGTCGTCGGGCTTCTTCTCATCGCGCGCAAGGCAATGCCCGCCTTCCGCGCAGTCTTCCGCAAATATGACCGGCTCAACGAATCCGTGGAGGAAAATGTGCGCGCGATGCGCGTGGTCAAGGGCTTTGCCCGCGAGGAATACGAAAAGAAGAAGTTCGCCGCCGCCTCGGGCGATATTGCCAAGGACTTCACCTACGCCGAGCGCGTGGTCGCGCTCAGCGGCCCGCTGATGCAGTTCTGCGTATACTTCAACATGGTCTTTGTGCTCTATGTTGGCTCGAAGCTCATCATCACGGGCGGCGGCACAAGCATCGACGTCGGCCAGCTCTCGGCCATGCTGACCTATGGGATGCAGATTCTCATGTCGCTGATGATGATCTCGATGATCTATGTCATGCTCACGATGTCCTACGAGTCGTTCGTGCGTATCTGCGAGGTGCTGCAGGAGCAGCCCGCGCTCACCGACCCCGCCGCGCCCGTGTGCGAGGTAAAGGACGGCTCCGTCGACTTCGAAAATGTCAGCTTCAAGTACTCCGCGCAGGCAAAGAAGTTTGCCCTGCAGGGCATCGATCTGCACATCAGATCCGGTCAGACCGTCGGCATTCTCGGCGGTACGGGCTCGAGCAAATCGACCCTCGTGCAGCTCATCCCACGCCTGTACGACGCAACCGAAGGCAGCGTCAAGGTCGGCGGCGTGGATGTGCGCAATTACGACCTTGACGCCCTGCGCGGCAAAGTCAGCGTGGTGCTGCAAAAGAACGTTCTCTTCTCCGGCACCATCAAGGATAACCTGCGCTGGGGCAACGAGAATGCCACCGATGACGAGATGGTCGAGGCGTGCAGGCTCGCACAGGCGGACGAATTCATCCGCTCCTTTCCCGACGGGTACGACACCTACATCGAGCAGGGCGGCACAAACGTCTCCGGCGGGCAGAAGCAGCGCCTGTGCATCGCCCGCGCGCTGCTGAAAAAGCCGAAGATCCTCATTCTCGACGACTCGACCTCCGCGGTCGACACGCGCACCGACGCGCTCATCCGCGAGGGCTTCCGCACCTATATCCCCGAAACGACCAAGATCATCATCGCCCAGCGCGTCGCGTCCGTGCAGGATGCCGATCTCATCCTGGTGATGGACAACGGCCGCATCGCGGACATGGGCACGCACGAGCAGCTCCTTGCCTCGAGCGCGATCTACCGCGAGGTCTATGAATCCCAGACGAACGGAGGTGAGCAGGATGAAGCGTAAGCCCATCGACACCGGCCGCGGCCCCAATGCCGGCGCCGCAAACCTTGCTATGCTGAAGCGCACGGTGAAAAAGCTGTTCTCCTACTACCCTGTGCTCGCCCCCATCACGTTCGCGTGCATCCTGTTTTCGTCCATCGTGTCCTCCATCCCCTCGCTTTTCACACAGAACGTCATTCAGGTCATCGAAAAGTGGTATGTTTCGCGCGACTGGGCCGCGGCGCAGGCCGAGCTCAAGCCCATCCTGACGCTGCTCATCGTGCTGTATGTCCTCTCCATTCTCGCGATCCTGGTGCAGAAGCAGCTCATGGCCTACATGACGCAGGGCTTTCTCAACAAGCTCCGCCAGGAGATGTTCGGCGGGATGCAGGACCTCCCCATCCGCTATTTCGACACCCACCAGCACGGCGATATCATGAGCTTTTACACCAACGATATCGACACGCTGCGCCAGCTCGTCTCCGAGGCCATCCCCGCCTTCATCCAGTCAGGCGCCATCGTGCTGGTCGTGTTCGCCATCATGCTCTACTTCAGCCTCTGGCTCACGCTGGTGCTGGTCCTCGGCATCATCCTGATGATCACCGTCACCAAGCGCGTCGGCGGCGGCAGCGCCAAGTTCTTCCTGCGCCAGCAGAAGGCCGTCGCCAAGACCGAAGGCTTCATTCAGGAGACGATGACCGGCCAGAAGGTCGTCAAGGTCTTCTGCCATGAGCAGCGCTCCATCGAGGAGTTCGACAGGATCAATGACGCGCTCTTTGAGGACAGCTACCGCGCCCACGCCTACGCAAGCGTGCTCGGCCCCATCATCGGCAACATCGGCAATTTGCTTTACGTTGCTCTCGCCCTGGTGGGCGGCGTGTTCCTGCTCATCGGCCTGCCGAACGTCAGTCTCTCCGGCAAGGTGCTGGATATCTCGATTCTCGTCCCGTTCCTCAACATGACCAAGCAGTTCACCGGCAACGTCAACCAGCTCTCCCAGCAGATCAACTCCATCGTCATGGCGGGCGCGGGCGCGCAGCGCGTGTTCTCCCTCATCGACGAAAAGCCCGAGACGGATGACGGCTTCGTCACGCTCGTCGACGCGAATATCGCCCCCGACGGCGCCATGACCGAGAGCGACACGCACACCGGCCACTGGGCGTGGAAGAACCCCAATGACAACGGCAAGGTCGGCTATCGCGCGCTGCGCGGCGACGTGCGTCTCATCGACGTGGACTTCGGCTACGAGCCGAACAAGGAGGTCCTGCACGACGTGTCCGTCTACGCCGAGCCCGGCCAGAAGGTCGCCTTCGTCGGCGCGACGGGCGCGGGCAAGACGACCATCACCAACCTCATCAACCGCTTCTATGACATTGCGGACGGCCAGATCCTCTACGACGGCATCGACGTCAGCAAGATCAAAAAGGCCGATCTGCGCCGCAGTCTCGGCATCGTCCTGCAGGACGTCAACCTCTTCACCGGCACGGTGATGGACAACATCCGTTATGGTAAACTCAACGCGACGGATGAAGAGTGCATCGCCGCGGCAAAGCTCGCCGGTGCAGACGACTTCATCACGAGACTCCCGCAGGGCTACGCGACGGAGCTCGCCAACAACGGCGCAAATCTCTCGCAGGGCCAGCGCCAGCTCATCTCCATCGCTCGCGCGGCGGTCGCCGACCCGCCGGTCATGATCCTCGATGAGGCGACCTCGTCCATCGACACGCGCACCGAGGCCATCGTCCAGCGCGGCATGGATAAGCTGATGGAGGGCCGCACGGTGTTCGTCATCGCGCACCGCCTCTCCACCGTCAAAAACTCCGATGTTATCATGGTGCTCGACCACGGCCGCATCATCGAACGCGGCAGCCACGAAAAGCTGATCGCGGAAAAGGGCACTTACTACCAGCTCTATACCGGCGCATTCGAATTGGAGTAACTGCACAAGGCTTTCGAAAAAGCGGCTCCGCCGCTTTTTCGAAAGTCAGGGGCGCATCCGAAAGGATGCGCTCTTTTTCTGCATATTGGTCCAAGTCTTCCCGGTATAATGTGTTGAACGCAAATTTTTAAGGGAGGAATTCTATGTCTCGTTCCTTTTTCCGCACCTACGGCTTTATGAGCGCGATGCTGCTCGCCATCGTGCTCGGGTGCGTGCTGGGCGCGCTGTGGCCGGAGGCAACGTGTCTCGCGCCGCTCGGCACCATCTTCATCAACCTGATGTTCTGCATCGTCGTGCCGCTCGTATTCTGCTCGCTCGCAAGCTCCATCGCCTGCATGAAAAGCCCCAAGCGCGCGGGCAGGATCATGGGAACAACACTTCTCGTCTTCATCGTCACAGGCCTCATCGCCGCGATCATCATGGTCGCCGTGATGCGCCTCTATCCCCCGGTGCTCGAGCCGTGGGCGGACGCAGTGGCCGGCACGGTCGACGCGCAGGCGAGCGTTGCGGAGCTGCTCGTCAACTTCTTCACGGTCGAAGACTTCGCCGCGCTTCTCTCCCGCCGCGCGATGCTGCCGCTCATCGTCTTCTCTATTCTCATCGGCTTCGGCGTGAACCTAAGCGGCGGCGCGGACTGCCTGACGGCGCGCGTCCTGCAGGACATGACGAATTGCCTCCTGAAGGTCGTCTCGCTCATCTCCTACTACGCCCCCGTCGCGTTTTTTGGCTTCTTCGCCTCGCTCGTCGCGACCTACGGCGCGCAGATCACCGCGGCCTATGGCCGTGCGATGCTCGTCTACTATCCGCTCTGCCTTGCCTACGCGCTCCTCGCCTTTCCGCTCTACGCTTACCTTGGCGGCGGGAAAGTGGGCGTTGCCGTCATGCGGCGGCACATTCTGCGCCCCGCGGTCACGGCGCTCGGCACCTGCTCATCCGTCGCGACCATCCCGACCAACCTGGAGGCGGCGGAGGACAGCGGCGTGCCGCGCGATATCTCCGACCTCGTGCTTCCCCTCGGCGCGACGATGCACATGGACGGCTCCTGCTTTAGCTGCGTGCTGAAGATCGCGTTCCTCTTCGGCGTGTTCGGCATCCCGTTTGAGGGTGCGGGGCTCATCGTCAAGATCCTGCTCGTCGCGGTGTTCAGCTCAGTCGCCATGAGCGGCATCCCCGGCGGCGGTTACATCGGCGAATACATCATCTGCACGCTCTTTTTCCCCTCGCAGATGGCCATCGCCTACCCCATCGCCGTCACGATCGGCAACCTCGTTGACCCGCCCGCGACGATGATCAACTCCGCGGGCGACTACGTCGTGTCGTTTCTCGTCGCGCGCTTTACCGAGGGGAAAGATTGGTTTGAGCGCGCGCAGCGCGAAAAGGCCGCGAGGTAAAGGCAATGCCGCGCAATTGCGGCTGCGACGTTCGACGGATCTTCTGCCCCAATGTTGCCGAATTGAGCGGGATTGCCTAAATTTTCCGTGCGCTTTCCGCGCAAGCGTGCTATAATGCTTTTCGTTACGAAAGAAGAACGATCCGCCCGCCGCGCGCGGGCAGAAAAGAGGACATTGTTTATGGAATACGATCTGCCCATCGCGCGCATGGCGCGCGGCATTGACGTCGAGGGCTTCTACCTGCTCAAATCCGCCTTCTCCAAGGTGACGGCCACCGGCAAGCCGTTCCTGACCGCCGTGCTCGCCGACGAGAGCGGCACGATCGAGGCCAAGGTCTGGGACTACACTGGTCCCATCGGTGAGCGCGACGTGGGCAAGGCCATCAAAATTCGCGGCAGCGTGTCGGACTACCGCGGCGCCCTGCAGATCACAGTCGACAAGCTCCGCCTGGCAGCGGACGACGACCATGTGGACGTCTCGCGCCTTGTGAGCGTCGCCCCCATTGACCGCGACGGCGCTTACGCCGACATTGAGCGCCTTGTCGCCTCCATCGAGGACCCGGATCACCGCGCCGTGTGCGAGGAGATGCTGCGCCGCCATAAGGCGGCCTTCCGCACCATTCCTGCCGCCAAGAGCGTGCACCACAGCTTTCTCTCCGGCCTTCTGATGCACACGTACAATATGCTGCGTCTGGCTGATTTCCTTGCCGCGCAGTACGCAGACACCGTGGACCGCAGCCTGCTGCTTGCCGGCACGCTGCTGCACGACTTCGGCAAGGAGCAGGAGTTCACCTTCTCCGAGCTCGGTCTTGTGACGGATTACTCCACCAAGGGCCAGCTTCTCGGCCACCTCGTCATGGGCGCGCAGGAGGTGGGCGAGGCCGCCGCCGCGCTCGGCATCCCGGAGGAAAAGTCGATGCTTTTGCAGCATCTGCTGCTTTCGCATCACGGCGAGCCTCAGTTCGGCGCGGCGGTGCTGCCCCAGTGCGCGGAGGCGGAGCTCCTCTCGCTCATCGACCAGATCGACAGCCGCATGGAAATTTACCGCGAGGCACTTGCGCCGCTGAACGCCGGTGAATTCAGCCCGCGCATCTTCGCGCTCGACAACCGCCGCGTGTATAAGCACCGCTGAAAAGCCGGTCCGGGAAAGGACCTGACAGGGAGAGGCTCTCTCGCACGGGAGGGGCTCTCCCTTTTTGCGACCGTCTTTTCGCGCCGTGCGCTTTTTTCGACCGGATACGGAAAAACGGTGCTTCGCGCATTGCATTTGCGGGGCAGCTTTGCTATAATCAATGCAAAGCGTGATACTTTTGAAAGGATAGTGATTTGGCATGAAGAAGCTGCTCGATGCGATGCTTGCCGCCCTTGCGCGCGGTGAGCGCGTGGCGCTGTGCAGCATCCTGGCCTCCTCCGGCTCCGCGCCGCGCGGCGCGGGCGCAAAGATGGCTGTTTTTGAAGACGGCAGCACGCTCGGCACCATCGGCGGCGGCGCGGTGGAGCGGCTGAGCGGTCTGCGCGCGCTCGAAGCGATGAAAAGCGGGAAAAACGAGCTCGGGTCCTATGCGCTGCACCCGAGCGACGTGAACGATATCGGCATGATCTGCGGCGGCGAGGTGACGGTGTATTTCCAGATCTTCTCCCCACAGCAGCGGGACGAGATCGCCGTGCTGAAGCGCTGGCGCGAAATGCTTGACGAGAGCGTTGATCTCTGGCTGCTGCTCACGCTCGACGGCGAGCTGGTCAAAGATTTCCGCGTGCTCACGCGCGCAGAGCTCCCGCAGGAGCAGAGATCGCTCTTTACGACCCGCGCGCTCTGGCGGGACGGGCTCTATATCGAGCCGCTCGCCCGCGCGGGACGGGTCTATATTTTCGGCGGAGGTCATGTGGGCTGTGCGCTCGTGCCGGTGCTTGCGTCTGTCGGCTTCCGCGTGACGATGTACGATAACCGCGAGGCTCTGGCAAAGCCCGCGCGCTATCCCGCGGCGGACGAGGTCATCTTCGGCAGCTTTGCCGATATCTTCGGCAAGGTAACGCTCACGGCGGACGACTATGCCGTTGTGATGACTCCGGGCCATCAGGCGGATTATGAGATCCTCTCGCAGGTGCTCCGAAGCGATGCGACCTATATCGGCTGCATCGGCAGCCGCGGCAAGGTCGCCAAGACGCGCGAGCGTCTGCGCGGCGACGGCTTTACCGAGGCGGAGATCGACCGCGTTCACGCGCCCATCGGCCTTCCCATCCTGGCCGAGACGCCGGAGGAGATCGCCATCAGCATCGCGGCGGAGATGATCGAACACCGCGCCCGCCGCGCGGGTGCCGGAAAGTGAGGCGGCGCGCATGAAGCTCGCACCGCTCCTTCAGATCGGCCGCGGCGTGACCGCCATTATCGGCGGCGGCGGAAAGACGACGCTGATGGAAACGCTCGCCGAAGAGCTCTCGAAAAAAGGCAAGGTCATCATTACGACCACGACGCATATCCGCCGCCCGGCGCAGTATGAGACGCTGCTGGACGCGGACGAGCCTGCCGTTTCCGCAGCGCTTGACCGGTCTAACATTGTCTGCGTCGGCGAAGCGGCCGAAAACGGCAAGCTCTGCGCACCGCGGCTTTCGATGAACGCGCTCACGCATTGTGCGGATTTTGTGCTCGTCGAGGCAGACGGCGCCAAGCGTCTGCCGCTCAAGGCGCACGCGCCGCACGAGCCGGTCATCCCGGCGGAGGCGCAGCGCGTCATCACGGTCATAGGGATCGACGGCATCGGCAAAAAGATATCCGAGGCCTGCCACCGCAGCGCGCTCTATGCACAGCTTGCGGGCACAGACGAGGAAGCGATCGTCACGCCGCAGCTTGCCGCGCGCGTCGTCAATGCCGAGGGCTACGGCGACCGCGTTTACATCAACAAGGTCGAGTCTGCCGCCGATTATGAAGCGGCGCAGACCATGGCAAATGAATTTTCCTGCCCGGTCATCGCGGGCAGCCTGCAGCAGGGGGTGTATGTATGCTTGCATTGATCCGCGGCGCGGGAGACATCGCGAGCGGCGCTGCGATGAGATTGTGGCGCTGCGGCATCGACGTGGTGATGACCGATCTCGCCCGACCGACGGCGATCCGCCGCACAGTGGCCTTTTCTGACGCCATCGTTCACGGGGAGACGATCGTCGAGGGGCTGCGCGCCGTGCGCGCGGAAAACGCCGCAGAAGCAGAAAAACTGCTGCACAAGGGTGTGCTGCCCGTTTTGGCCGACCCTGAGTGCCGGTGCCGCGAGGCGCTTTCGCCGGATGCGCTCGTGGACGCGATTTTGGCCAAGCGCAACCTCGGCACCAAGATCACGGACGCGCCGATCGTTGTGGGCGTCGGCCCCGGCTTTACGGCAGGCGAGGACTGCCACGCCGTCGTTGAGACGATGCGCGGCCACACGCTGGGCCGCGTCATCTATTCCGGCAGTGCGCTGCCGAACACGAATATTCCGGGGCTCATCGGCGGCTTTACGGGCGAGCGCGTGCTGCGCGCGCCGTGCGACGGCATTTTCACCGCCGTCCATCGCATCGGCGACACGGTCGAGGAGGGCGAGACCATCGGCTTTGTCGCAGGTCAGCCGATGAAGTGCACCATCAGCGGCGTGCTGCGCGGCGTGCTGGACGATGGCGTCCCCGTCAAAAAGGGCATGAAGTCCGGCGACGTCGACCCGCGCTGCAAGCCGGAGTACTGCACGACGATCTCGGACAAGGCGCTCGCCGTCGGCGGCGGCGTGGTCGAGGCGGTACTGTATCTGCGCGCAAAAAAGCAGGGTAAGCGATGACCCGCCTTCCCGCGGGCAGCGCATCTCCTCAGCATATAACAAAAGGGCGCGGTCTCTTATACAAGAGGCCTCACCCTTTTCATGCTTTCAATCGTTATGACCGGCTCCTCATTTGCCTTGCTCGATGCGCTTCAGCTCGCCGAAGTATTTGTCGTGCGTCTCCTGATAGGCGCGGTTGAAGACCGGGTCCTTGCCCTGATGCAGCTCGTGGATATAGTCGTGGTGATTGTTCATGATGCGCTTATCGAACATCGAGAGCGTAAAAACGCCGACATTCGAGCACTGGTCGGCAATACGCTCCACATTGACGAGGATATCGAGGAAGGTAAGGCCCGCATACACCGTGCACTGGCCGTCGCGCACGCGGCGGATGTGATTGGAGCGCAGCGTAGCAACGAGGTCATCCACGACCTCCTCGACCGGCTCGATCTTGCGCGCGGCCTCGTAGTCCGTCGCGCCGAAGGCGCTGTAGGTGTAGTCGAGGATCTCGCCGAGTGCCTCCCTGAGCACCGCAAGCTCCTGATGCGCCACCGGCGACAGGCTCGCATTGCGCTCGATGAACTCCTGCGCGTTCTCCGTCAGGTTCACGGCGTGGTCGCCGATGCGCTCAAACTCGCCGAAGCACTGGATGTAATAGTTCAAAAGGTCGTTCGCGTGGCCCGTCGGCACATGGGGAGAAAGGCGGATGAGATAGTTGTCCACGTGGTCGGCGAGCTTGTCGATATGCTCTTCATTCTCGTTGATGACATTGATCGAATGGCGGTCGTACTTGTCGAGCACATTCATCGCGCTCATCACGCCCGTGCGGGCCAGGCGCGCCATGGTGGTGATGGCCTCGCCCGCGCCCGAGAGGGCGATGGCGGGGGAGCTGAAGAACTTTTCATCGAGCAGGGAAAGCTCGTGGTCCACGTTTTCGCCAAGCTGCACATCGTCCTTGACGAGCTTGCGCGAGAGCTTTTCAAACTGCCCGCAGACCGGCAGCAGCACGATGGCCGAGATCAGGCGGAACACCGTGTGCACGTTCGCAATGCCGCCGGAGGTCAGGACCTTGTCCCACAGCGGGTCGAGCGCGCCGAAGCCGTGCAGGAGCATCAACCCCACAATAATGAGGAGCGAGCCCGCGACGTTAAAGAGGATATGGATCACGCCCGTGCGCTTGGCGTCAGCCTTGGAGCCGATGGAGCAAACGATGGCGGTCGTGACGCAGTCGCCGATGTTGACGCCGATGATGATGGCGTAAACGGACGAAAATGTCAGCGCGCCGGTCGTGGAGATGGCCTGCAGAATGCCGATGGTAGCCGAGGAGCTCTGCAGCAGGAAGGCGACGCCCGCGCCCAGCAGGAAGCCGAGCACCGGCTGGCCGGAGAGCTGATAGAACATATTGGCAAAGCTCTCGGACTCCGACAGCGGGCTGACCGCCGCCGTCATGCTGAGAAGTCCGGTAAAGAGAATGCCGAAGCCCATTGCGATCGAGCCGATGGTATCGGACTTGCGGCTCTTGACCGCCATCAGGAAAATAATGCCGATGATTGCGGCCAGCGGCGCCAGCGTCGAGGGCTTGAAGAAGTTCAGAAGCGACGTCTCCGACGCGTTCACGTCGAGAAGACGGATGATCTGTCCCGTCACGGTCGTACCGACGTTCGCGCCCAGGATGACGCCGATGGACTGGTGCAGCGACATGATGCCCGCACCGACGAGGCCTGATGTAAGCACAATGGTCGCCGTAGAGCTCTGGATGACCGCCGTCACGCCGAGGCCCAGCAGAAAGCCGACCAGCGGGTTGTTCGTCACCTTTTCCATTGCGCTCTTGAACGCATCGGAGGAGCCTCTCTTCAGCCCGTCGCCCATCAGACGCATACCGTACAGGAACAGCGCGAGGCCTCCGAAGAGGGTAAAGATGTTAAAGATCGTCATATCGTTTTGAATCCTCTCTCATCCTTCGTTCACGACGCATTTCCATGCGTCAGGGCAGAAATACCCAACTCTCACCAGTTAGTATTTTAATCAGCCGCATGAGAAATTGCAATGCTTTTCCTCTTTTTTCGCAAAAAAACGTCCTTTTGAGATTTTGCTTGCATTTCTTTATTCATGTGTTACAATATTCGCAGTAAAAAGAAGGAGGCTTTCAACCATGTTGAACGCAAACAGCCCCATCGGTGTGATGGACAGCGGCATTGGCGGGCTGACCGTCGTGCGCGAGCTTCAGCGCATTCTCCCCGGCGAAGATATCATTTACTTTGGTGACAGCGCCAACTGTCCCTATGGCAATAAGACTTCCGATCAGATCTTCGGGCTCAGCCGCAATATGCTCCAATTCCTCGGCGACAACGGTGTCAAGTGCACCGCCATCGCCTGCAATACCATCTCCACCCTCGCCGACCGCCTGCGTCCCTGCTTTGACTATAAGATCATCAGCATCGTGGAAGAAGCTGCCAAATACGTCCTGCGCGAGCATCTCAAGAGCGTCGGCCTCATCGCGACCGAATTCACCGTCGCCTCCGGCAAGTATGCCGAGCTCATCCATGAGGGTGATCCCGCGTGCAAGGTCGTCGGCAAGGGCTCTCCCCTGCTCGCGGCACTCGTTGACCGCGGCGACTTCAACCAGCACGACATTAACACCGAGATCCGTACGCAGGTCGACAACATTCTCGCGCGCGAAAAGGTCGAAAACCTGATTCTCGGCTGCACGCATTACCCCATCGTGGAGGAAAACTTCCGCGAGTGCTACCCCGAAATGCACCTCATCAACCCCGCGCTCGAGCAGGCGAACGCCGTCAAGGCATACCTCACCGAGCAGAACGCGCTCAACCCGCAGAAAAAGGGCAAATTCGTCATCTGCACGAGCGGCGACCCGCAGGTATATGTCAACGTCGGCAAGCGCCTCGGTCTCTTCGAGGCGAGCGAGCTGAAGGTCGTCCACATTTAACGCTTCCATTGCGCGCAAAGCGGAAGGACTCGGGTCCTTCCGCTTTTTTGTTCTGCCCCGCCCTGCTTTTGCATAGCGTGGAGCGAGGTGGTCTATTTTGAATCAGTTAGAAGCTGCAATTACGCGCGATTTTGGCGGACCGGAGGATTTCGAGCGCGTGCTCACGCACGCGCTGCGCCGCGCCTGCGGCGGCCGCGTCCTGCTCTCGCTGATGGCAGACGGCGCACTCTGGCTCACCGGCACAAAGGATCCCGATATCACCTTCGGCACGGTGCTGCTCGATCTCACCGCGCCGGTGGTACCGTGCAGCGAAGAATCGCTCGCCCTGCGCGTGCGCGTGATCGACTGGCGGCGCTGCGCAAGATGCTATGAAGAAGCGCTCGCGCAGCAAGCAGACCGTTCCGCACCGTGATACCCGCACGAAAAAGCCCCCGCTGTGACAAAACTGTCACAGCGGGGGCTTCGCCTCTTAGTGCTGCAAAATATCAAGGATCGCCTGCACGGTTTGCTCCACCGTGCCGTTGTTGTCGATGACATGGTCGGCAAAGCGTTCGTAGCACGCCCTGCGTCTGTCGTACAGCGCCGCAAGGTCGCCCGCGGAAAGCGGACGCCCCTCGCGCGGCAGCTTGTCCACGTCGCGCTCCAGCCAGAAGATAATGCCGTTCTGGTGCAGGAGGTCGTAATTTTCCTCCCGCGTCACGCAGCCGCCGCCCGTGGCGATGACCGCGCCCGAGCGCTTGCCAAGGTCTGCGATGGCCTCGCTCTCGAGCGTTCGGAATTCCGCCTCGCCGTTCCTTTCGATGAGTTGGGCGCAGGTCGCGCCGTTTCTCTCCTCGATCTCGGCGTCGCTGTCGAGCGCGATGCGGTCGAGCGCCTCGGCCAGGCGCGCGGCGACGGTGCTCTTGCCGCTGCCGGGCATCCCGATGAGCACGATGTTCTGCATCCCGAGGCCCAGCTTTTTCCAGATGCGCTCGGTCTCGCTGTCGGGGATCTCCCGATTTTCAAAGGCCTCCGCCGTGCGCTTGGCCTGCGCGACGAGCATATAGAGTCCGCTCATATAGGGAATGCCAAGCTTTTCCGCCTGCAAGACAAACGCCGTGCGCACGGGGTTGTAGACGATATCCAGCACGCCTGCAAGCTTTGGGAAACGCGACAGATCGACCGGCGACACGCCGCAGTTCGGATACATCCCAACGGGCGTGGTGTTCACGATGACCTCCGCGTCCGCGTGGCGGGAAAGATTGCCGTAATTATCCTCGCCTTTGCGGGAAATGACGGTCACACTGCGCGCGCCTAGCTCTTCGAGCACGGCGCAGACTGTCGCAGAGGCCCCGCCGGAGCCGAGCGCAAGCGTCTTTTTGCCCGCGACGGCGATGCCGCTCGCCTTCACCATGCCGGCAAAGCCGTAGGCGTCGGCGTTATCGCCATACAGCGTGCCGTCCGCTCTTCTGACCAGCACATTCACGCTCTGGAGCTTTTGCGCGATAGGCGAGAGCTCTGCGCAGTACGGGATGACGGCCTTTTTATAGGGAATGGTGACGTTCATGCCGTCAAATCTGCCGCCCGTCAGGAATTCGCCGAGCTTTTCGGGCGCGACCTCATAGAGCCGGTATTCATAATCCGCCAGCTCCGCGTGAATGGCGGGCGAATAGCTGTGGCCCAGCTTTTCGCCAAGTAATCCGCAGCGCTTCATTCAGACCACCTCACTGTAGGAGCCGAGATAGGTGAACTCCTCGCACAGCTCCGGCAGCTCGCCCATGAGCTGCGTGAACTGTGGGGAATAGACCGAGGTCTCGAGGTCGAAGTAAAACATGAACTCAAAGTTGCGGTCCGGCATTGGGCGGCTCTCGAGCTTGTTCATGTTCACGCCGAGCGCGTTGAAGCGCGAGAGCACCTTATACAGCGAGCCGGGATGGTGCGGCAGCACCATCATCAGGCTCGTGCGGTCCGCCCCGGGATAGATCTCGAGATCTTTCGCAATGCAGATAAAGCGCGTGAAGTTATTGCCCTGATCCTGCACGGACGCCGCAAGGCTGTCAAGACCGTAGAGATCCCTGCACGCGCGGGACGACAGCGCCGCCACGTCGCTGCGGCCGGACTCGGCCACCATGCACGCCGCCACCGCGGTATTCTCGCAGCGGATGACCTTCACGTTCGGAAGCCCCTGCAAAAAGCGCGCGCACTGGCTGATGGCCTGCTCATGGGAGTAGATCTCGCGAATGTCTTCAAGCTTCGCGCCCGGGTTGGCAAGAAGATTATGGTCAACCTTGATGCGCACGGAGCGCACAATGCGGAAGTTGTGCTGCATCATCAGATCGTAGACCGCGTTCACGCTGCCCGCCGTGCTGTTTTCCAGCGGCAGCACGCCGTAGCGGCAGAGGCCCTTTTCGATGGCGGAGAACACCGCCTCGAAGGAACTGAAAAAGAACGTGCTCGGGCGCTTGAACAACCGCTCACACGCCTGCTCGGAATACGCGCCCTCCACGCCCTGACAAGCGACGGCGGCGTCCTCGGGAAAGAGCTGCGGCGTCTTTTCGATGGCCTCGGCAATTTTCGCGGGCAGATCACCCTTCGTGCCGAGAAGACAGCTCTGGCGGCTGCGGCTCAACTCGAAAATGAGGGAATAGAGCGACGAGACATATTCGCGCAGATCGTCCGGCGTTTTGTCCAGAATCTCGCGCATTTTCTCCTTCTCGCGGCGCGCATCGAGCACGCGCAGGCCGTTGGCCTTTTTATATTCCGCGATCTTTTCAGCGGTCTCCATGCGCTGGGCAAAGAGCGCGATGAGCTGATCGTCGATGCTGTCGATCTCTTTTCGATAGTCGTTTAAGTCCATGTTCCCTTACCTCATTTCCTTTTTGCGCGATAGATACGCATCATAGACCGCGATGGCGGCCGCCGCCTCCACACAGGGCACGGCGCGCGGCACGATGCACGGGTCGTGGCGGCCCGTGACGGCCATCTTCTCCGGCACCATCGTCTGCAAATTGACGCTCTGCTGCTCGCGCGCGATGGATGGCGTCGGCTTGAACGCCGCGCGGAACACGATGGGCATGCCGTTCGTGATACCGCCAAGAATGCCGCCGCAATGGTTCGTCTCAGTGATGATCTTGCCGTTTTCGACCGTAAAGGCGTCGTTATCCTCGCTGCCGCGAAGGCTCGCCACGCCAAAGCCCGCGCCGAACTCGACACCCTTGACCGCGGGAATGCCGAAAACAGCCGCGGCGATGCGATTTTCCATACCGCCGAACATCGGATCGCCAAGGCCCGCGGGCGCACCGAAAACCGCGCATTCGATGACGCCGCCGACGCTGTCACCAGCCTCGCGCGCCTGTGCGATGGCTTCGCGCATCTCCTCGCCGCGCGCATCGCTGACGACGGGGAACTCCTTGCCTGCAAGCGAGCCTGTCAGCTCTCCTTCGTCAGTAATGCCCGCGATGGAGGCAATGCGGCCCACAAGCGTGATGCCCTCGCGCGCTAAAATCTGTAAGCAGATGCCTCCCGCGATGCACAGCGGCGCGGTCAAGCGGCCTGAAAAGTGTCCGCCGCCCGCGCGGTCCTGATAGCCGCCGTATTTGACCTCGGCGGTGTAGTCCGCGTGACCGGGGCGCGGCGTGACAGCAAGATTCGCGTAATCCTGCGAGCGGGTGTTCGTATTGCGGATGATGGCCGTGAGCGGCGCGCCGCAGGTATAGCCGTTCACAAGGCCGGAGAGGATCTCCGGCGCGTCGGCCTCCTTGCGCGGCGTCGACCAGACGTTTTTGCCCGGCGCGCGGCGATCCAGAAAGCGCTGGAGCTCGTCCAGATCAACTTTCTCGCCCGCGGGGATGCCCTCGACCGTCACGCCGATGGCAGGGGAATGCGACTGGCCGAAGATGGTCAAATGCAGATTTTCGCCGTAGGTGCTGCTCATAAACCTTCTCCTTTCAAGCTGCTAAAATCCTCCCAAAAGCGGGGATAGGACTTTGCCACGCATCCGTCGTTGTCGACTGTGATCTCGCCCGTCGCGGCGCAGGCCGCCGTGGCGGCAGACATCGCGAGGCGATGGTCGTTCTGCGTTTCGACCGCGCCGCCGTGCAGCGCGGGAACGCCCGTGATGACAAGGCCGTCTTTCTTCTCTTCAACTCGTCCGCCGAGCGCGCGCAGGATATCTGCCGTGCTCTTGAGGCGGTCGGACTCCTTGAGCCGCAGCCGGTAGGCGTTTTCGACTCGCGTCTTCCCCTCTGCGACCGACGCAATGACGCTCAGCACGGGGATGAGGTCGGGGATGGGCGCGGCGTCGATCATCACGCCATGCAGCGTGCCGCGCCTGACCGTCACGGCGTCGCCGTGCTCCGTGACTTCCGCGCCGAACCGGCGCAAAACGTCCAGCACGCCGCGGTCGCCCTGCGAGGACTGCAAATTCAGCCCCTCGACGGTCACGCCCTCTTTCGACAGCGCACCCATGCAGAGGAAGAACGCCGTGTTCGACCAGTCGCCCTCGACGACCGTGCGCTTCGGCAGATGACATCTCTGCTGACCGGGAATCGCCCACATCGCCCCCATTTTGGGGATGGTCAGCTTGGAAAGCTGAAGTGCATCCTCCGTCATGGCGACGTAAGCCGCGGATTCCAGCGGGCCGGACACCATAAGAAGACTGTCTCTGATCAGCAGCGGCAACGCCATGAGAAGGCCCGAAATATATTGAGAGGACACATTGCCTGCGATCGTATAGTTTCCCCCGATCAGCTGTCCACTGCAATACAGCAGGTCGCCGTCCTCGCGGAGCGTCATGCCATGCTCTTTTAAAACGCTATCCAGCGGGGCGAGCGGGCGCTGGGGCAGCCGTCCCTCGCGGTGGAATACCGCCTGCGCGCCGAGCGCGCCGACGATGGGCAGCAGGAAGCGCAGCGTCGACCCGCTCTCGCCGCAGTAGAGGTCGCAGCGCCCCTCGGGCACTTTTTTGATCGGAGAGACGAGGAAGCCCGTCTCCATTTCTTCAATTTTCGCGCCGAGCGCGCTCAGGCACTTCGCCGTGGCCGCGATATCGGCGGAAATGCCGTCGCAGACGACCTCGGTCTTCTCCTCGCCGAGCGCCGCGCAGATCAGCAGCCGGTGCGCCTGCGATTTGGATGCCGGGATGCGCACACGTCCCGTGCGCGCGCCGGGTATGATGGTTCTTTTCATCGGATGCCACCGTCCTGCATCCAGTCGCGCAGCGCCTCGACGGGGATCGTCTCCATGCGCACCTGACCGATCTTTTCCGGCACGATGAGGTGCATCTTGCCGCCGGAAATCTTCTTGTCGACGAGTTCCGCCTCATAGAGCTTGTCGAGTTCGTAGCCCGTCTCGGTCGGCAGACCATAGCGGTGCAGAATGTCGAGCAGGCGCGCCAGCGTCTCTTCCCCGCAAATGCCGCGCTTGACTGCCGCGCGCGTGACCGTCGCCATGCCGATGGCGACCGCCTCGCCGTGCAGGAGCGAAAAATCGCTGCACTGCTCCACCGCGTGGCCGAAGGTGTGGCCCAGATTCAGCGTGCGGCGGCGGTCGAGGTCGTACTCGTCCGCGCCGACGATGTCGCGCTTCATGGCAACGCAGACCTCGATGACGTGCTCGTACTGCTCGCGCACAGGCGTTTGGTAAAGCTCTTCAAAAAACGCGGCGCTTCCCAGCATCGAATACTTGATGATCTCGGCGCAGCCGCAGCGGTACTGCTCCTCGGGCAGTGTTTCGAGCGTGTCGGGGTCACAGAGGACGATGCAGGGCTGGTAAAAGCTGCCCGCCTGATTCTTGCCCGTGGGAAGATCGACGGCCGTCTTGCCGCCGACGGACGAATCCACCGCCGCAAGCAGCGTCGTCGGGATCTGGGCAAAGCCCATGCCGCGCTGATAGGTCGCCGCGGCAAAGCCCGCAAGGTCGCCCACCACGCCGCCGCCGAGCGCCACGACCACATCGCTGCGGCTGAAGCGGTGCTCGCCGAGGAAATGCAGCACATCTGCATAGGTCGAAAGATTTTTGCTCTCCTCGCCCGCTGGGAAGGTAAAGGCATGGACGCGGTAACCCGCCTTTTCAAGCGCCCTGACCGTCCGCTCGCCGTAGAGCGCAAAAACCGTCTCGTCCGACACGACCGCCGCCATGCTGGGCGCGCTGACCTTGGATAAATACTCGCCCGCACGGTCGAGCAGTCCGCGCTCGACCAGCACGTCGTATTCGCGCGAGGCCTTGATATGAATGCTTCGCATCAGCCGTCCACCTCTTCCTTTCTCTTCTTGCCCTCGTCCAGAAGACGGATGAGGGTCTCTTCATCGCCCTGCTCCATAGCGGTCTTATACTCGCTCAAATGCTCAATGTAGCAGTCGATCTCCCTGAGCAGGAATTCTTTATTCTCCATGAAGAGCTCCGCCCACATATGCGGCGCGAGCCACGCAACGCGCGTCATGTCCTTGTAGCTGCCGGCGGAAAAGCCCTTGTGCTTTTTCGCCGTGGGGCTCTTGATATAGGCGTTGGACGCCACGTGCGCCAACTGCGAGGTGAAGGCGATCATCTCGTCGTGCTGCTCAGCGGTCGTAACGGAGTAGCTCCCAAAGCCCGCGGGCGAGAGCAGGTCCTTCACGTGGCTCAGAAGCTCGATATCGTCAAAGCGCGGCGGCACGAGCACCATCGGCGCGCCGCGGTAGAGGTCCGCCTTGGCGTATTTGAAGCCGGAAAACTGCGTGCCCGCCATTGGGTGACCGCCAAGGTACGTAATGCCGTACTGCTCGGCGATTGGGAAGCACGCCGCGCATACCTTGCGCTTGGTGCCGCAGCAGTCGATGACGACCGTGTGCTTGTCGATCTTTGCCGCGTGATTTTTGAGCCATTCGACCGCCGCCGCGGGGCAGACCGCCAGCAGGATGAGGTCGCATTCCGCCATTGTCCCGTCCGTCAGCTCCTCGTCCACCGCGCCGCTGATGATGGCAAACGACACGACATCGCAGTCGATGTCGTAGGCGAGCACGCGCTCGCCCGCCTCGTGATACGCCTTGGCGAACGAGCCGCCGATCAGTCCGAGGCCAACGATGCCGACCGTCATGCCTGCACCGCCTCTCTCACGCGGCGCACGGCCTTGGCAAGGTCATCATACTGCTCGGGGCGCAGGGACTGCGCGCCGTCGCACAGCGCGTGGATGGGGTCGTTGTGCACCTCGATGATGAGACCGTCAGAGCCGCAGGCGGCAGCGGCCAGCGCCATCGGCGGGACCAGACGCGCAATGCCGGTCGCGTGGCTCGGGTCGACGATGACAGGCAGATGCGTCAGCTCCTTGAGCATCGGCACAGCCGCAAGGTCGAGCGTATTTCTCGTATAATCGTCGTAGGTGCGGATACCGCGCTCGCAGAGGATGACCTGCTCGTTGCCGCCGGCCATGATGTACTCCGCGCTCATCAGCAGCTCCTTGAGCGTGCTGGCAAGGCCGCGCTTTAAGAGGATGGGCTTTCTGAGCTTGCCGAGCTCGCGCAGCAGATCGAAGTTCTGCATATTGCGCGCGCCGACCTGAATGAGGTCGACGTCCTCAAAAAGCGGCAGGTAGTTCGTACCCATGATCTCGGTGACGATGGGAAGGCCGGTCTCCTGACGGGCGATCTTCAAAAGCTCGATCCCCTCGGCCTTCAGGCCCTGGAAGTCATACGGAGAGGTGCGGGGCTTGAACGCGCCGCCGCGCAGCATATTCGCGCCCGAGGCCTTGACCGCCTTGGCGACCGCGACGATTTGCTCCTCGGATTCGACCGAGCACGGGCCCGCGATCATGCAGAAATTGCCGCCGCCCACCTTGACGTCGCCCACCTGCACGATCATGTCGTCGGGGTGGAACTTGCGGTTGCAGCACTTGAAGGGCTCGGTCACGCGCTTGACGGAGTCGACGATGCTCAGGCTCTCGATGAGGTCCATATCCACGCGCGCCGTGTCGCCGATCAGTCCCAGCACGGTCTGGTACTCGCCCTCGGAGATATGCACGCCAAGTCCCTGATTTTTGAGCCAGTTGATGAGCTGCTCGCGCTTGTCTGCTTCCGCGCCATGCTTGAGTACGACGATCATGATAGTGTCCTCCTTAGATCGGTCATGAATTTTTATCTCCGGAACGAAAAATGCGGCACAGGTCTAACCTGTGCCGCATCAAGTCATCTTTTTCAAGAGCCCTTTTTCGTTGCATCACAAATTAGCCTTACTATGAATTCACAGTAAAGTAATAGTAGTATGCAAAAACGAAAATGCTCTTCATCTGTCTTGTCTTCTCCGTTCGTGGAACTTTGTTGCCCTCAGTATAAAAGTCTGAACGGCGATTGTCAACCGAATCATTTTACATTTTCGCCCTCCTCTTCGATTTTCGTCGAAAAGCGTGCGATTTGCCTGGCGCCGATCCCAAAAATTACAGCACTTTACACCAATACAGTGTCCGTTTTTCCGCATTTTTCCGCCGTCAAAATGCGCATTTGGCAAGTTTTCATGACAAGTGTGCATATTTTTTCATTTGCGCCCGAGTCCCGCGCATCCGCACTTGACATTCCCGCAAATATCCCGTATAATGCACCGAAGCTACGACAAGGAGGAACGGAAGATGCGCTATCGTCTGAAAAACGTACAGCCCCTCCCGCTCATCGTGTTTCCTTTTGCGACGGCTTTTTTTTCGGACGGAACGACCGTTTCCTCTGCCGATGATATGACTGCCGCTCATTTTGAATATGATTTTATTTCCCGGTCTCGCTGATGCCTTCAGGCATCCTCGTGGGCCGGGATTTTCTTATCAGGAGGACGCGCTTTGAACGAAGTGACCTATACCATCGCGGAAAACGCCCCCATTGCATCGGGCGTTTTCCGCCTGCGCCTGACGGGTGACACCTCGGCCATCACCGCGCCGGGGCAGTTCCTCGACCTTCGCCTGCCCGGTTTCTTCCTGCGCAGGCCCATCTCCATCTGCGACTGGGACGAAAAGAGCGTCACGCTCCTTTATAAAGTCGTCGGCGGCGGAACGGACTGGCTCTCCCGCTGCACGCCGGGACAGGCGCTTGATGCGCTCTCGGGTCTCGGCAACGGCTTTGACGTTGCCGCCTGCGGCGAAACGACGCTCCTTGCGGGCGGCGGCATCGGCACCGCGCCGCTCTTCGGCCTTGCCAAGCGCCTCCTTGCCGCGGGCAAAACGCCCGTCGCCGTTCTCGGCTTCAACACGGCGGAGGATGTTTTCTATGAAAATGAATTCAAGGCGCTCGGCGTGCAGACCGTCATCGCAACGGTGGACGGCAGCTGCGGCACGCGCGGCTTTGTGACCGACGCGCTGCCCGAGCGCTTCGACACCGTCTGCGCCTGCGGTCCGATGCCGATGCTCAAGGCGCTCTGCACAAAGACGGACAAGCCCGGCCAGATCAGTCTGGAAGCGCGCATGGGCTGCGGCTTCGGCGCGTGCATGGGCTGCACGATCGACACGGTGAACGGCCCCAAGCGCGTCTGCCGCGAGGGTCCTGTATTCCGAAGGGAGGAACTCAAATGGTAACGACGAATATCACGCTCTGCGGTCTTCCCCTCGACAATCCCGTCATCCCCGCCAGCGGCACATTTGGTTACGGCTATGAGTTCGCGGAGCTCTACGATATCAACTGCCTCGGCACGTTCTCCTTTAAGGGAACGACGCGCGATGCGCGCCTTGGCAATCCCCAGCCGCGCATCGCTGAGATGCAAAGCGGTGTGCTTAACGCCGTGGGTCTTCAGAACCCCGGCGTGGACGCGGTTATCACCGAGGAGCTTCCCAAGCTCGCGCGCGTTTTCCGCAAGCCCGTCATGGCAAATGTCAGCGGCTTTTCGCTCGATGAATACGTCGAGGTCTGCCAGAAGCTCGACACCTGTCCGCAGGTTGGCTGGCTCGAGGTGAACATCTCCTGCCCCAACGTCCACGGCGGCGGCATGAGCTTCGGCACTGACCCGAAGGCTGCCGCAGCGGTCACGCGCGCGGTGAAGGACGCGGTCAAAAAGCCCATCATCGTCAAGCTCTCGCCCAACGTCACAAGCATTGCGGACATTGCCAAGGCCTGCGAGGACGCAGGCGCGGACGGCATCAGCCTCATCAACACCGTGATGGGCATGCGGCTCGATCTCAAAACGAGAAAGCCGCTTCTTGCCAACAGCACGGGCGGTATGTCCGGCCCCGCGATCTTTCCGCTCGCCGTGCGCATGGTCTGGCAAGTCTACGAAGCGGTGCGCATCCCCGTCGTTGGTCTCGGCGGCGTGATGAGCGCCGAGGACGTCATCGAGCTGATGCTCGCGGGCGCAACGGCGGTCGAGGTCGGCGCTGCCAACCTTGTCGATCCCTTCGCCTGCCGCCGCATCGTCGAGGACCTGCCCCGCGTCATGCAGAAATACAACATCAACGATTTGAACGACATCATAGGAGGTGCCCACCATGGGTAAGGACGTTATCATCGCACTGGACTTTGACAGCAAGGAAAAAACGCTCGCGTTTCTCGACCGCTTCACCGGCGAAAAGCCCTTTGTGAAGATCGGCATGGAGCTCTTCTACGCCGAGGGCCCCGCGATCGTGCGCGAGATCAAGGCGCGCGGCCACAAGATCTTCCTCGATCTCAAACTGCACGACATCCCCAACACTGTGAAAAAGGCCATGGCCGTGCTCTCCGCCCTCGATGTGGACATGGTCAACCTTCACGCCCCCGGCACGCGCGCGATGATGTCTGCCGCGCTCGAGGGCCTCACCCGCGCGGACGGCACGCGTCCGCTGCTCATCGCCGTCACGCAGCTCACCTCCACGAGCCAGCAGAGCATGGAGGATGAGATCGGCATCCACCGTCCCCTTGAGGAAGTGGTCATCGACTACGCGAAAAACGCCATGGCCGCCGGTCTTGACGGCGTGGTCTGCTCCCCGCTCGAGGCCGGCTGCATCCATGAATCCTGCGCGAAGGAATTTGTCACTGTCACCCCCGGCATCCGCTTTGCCGACGCAAAGGCGGACGACCAGGTGCGCATCACCACGCCCGCAAGGGCGCGCGAGATCGGCTCGGACTACATCGTTGTCGGCCGCCCCATCACGCAGGCGGAGGACCCCGTCGCCGCCTACCGCCGCTGTGTCAGCGAGTTCGTGGGGTAAAAATGAGCTGGGATATCATCTTATTTGATCTGGACGGCACGCTGACTGAGTCCGGCCCCGGCATCATGAAGGCCGGGCAGTACGCCCTGCGTGCCTTCGGCATCGAGCGCGACTGGCGCGAGCTGTCGTTCTTCGTCGGCCCGCCGCTCAGCGAGACCTTCGCGCGCTTCGTGAGCGCAGAGAATGTCGACGCCGCGGTCGCGAAATTCCGCGAATACTATCAGCAGGACGGCTGGCTCGACAACGCCCCCTACCCCGGCATCCCCGCGCTGCTTGCGCATCTCAAGAGCGAGGGCAAGCGCCTTTTCGTTGCCACGTCGAAGCTCGACACCATGGCCGAGCGCATTCTGGATCACTTCGGTCTTGCGCCCTACTTCGACGCCATCTGCGGCGCGCCTGAGGGCGACAAGGAAGCGGGCAAAAAGGTAAACGTCGTCAAAGCCGCGCTCAAGGCAGCCGGCTGCGACGATCTTTCCCGCGCTGTGATGGTCGGCGACCGCGAGCACGACGTCATCGGCGCGCATCTTGCGGGGCTCGACGTGATCGGCGTGCTCTACGGCTACGGCAGCCGCGAAGAGCTCACCGCCTCCTGCGCTGACTACATCAGCGAAACACCCGATACATTGGAAACTCTGATTTTGTCAATCGACTGATCATTTGAAAGGAGAAGAGATAGAAATGGAGCATTTGGAACGCAGCATTGCAGAGGGTCTGCTCTCCATCCGCGCGGTCTTTTTCCGCCCGGACGAGCCCTTCACCTGGGCGAGCGGCATCAAGAGCCCTGTCTACTGCGACAACCGCCTCATTCTGACCGCACCCGAGGTGCGCACGCAGGTGGAAAGCGCGCTGTGCGAGGTCATCCGTGCAGACTATCCCGACGCGGAGGTGCTGATGGGCACGAGCACGGCGGGCATCGCCCACGCCGCCATCGTCGGCCACATGATGGGCCTTCCCATGGGCTATGTGCGCTCGTCCGGCAAGGACCACGGCCGCCAGAACCAGATCGAGGGCCGCCTTGAGCCGGGCCAGAAGGTCGTCGTCATCGAGGACCTCATCTCCACCGGCGGAAGCGTTCTGGACGTTGTGAACGTCCTGCGTGAAGCGGGCGCGGAGGTGCTGGGCATTGCGAGCATCTTCACCTATGGGATGCAGAAGGGACTTGACCGCCTTGCCGCCGCCAACGTGAAGAACCACAGCCTGACCAACTTTGACGTCATCGCCGACGTAGCGGCGAAGCAAAATTACATCCACCCCGAGGACGTTGCGCGGCTCATTCAGTTTCGCAACAACCCGTCGGATGAATCTTGGATCAGCGCAGGCAAGCAGGCATAAGACTCTTCAACCAAAAAGAGAGGCAAACGCATGAGCGTTTGCCTCTCTTTTTTCGTCTGTCGGTTTTCAGCGCTCCGTCACGCCGCTTCCCTCTTCTGCGTCGAGCTCACGGCGCTCTTCGATGGCCTCCTGCAGGATCATATCCTTGACCTTCATGAGGCGGATGGTGTTGGCGCGCTCGTTTTCGTCGAGCTTCATCGTAATATACTTGATACTCTGCTGCATCTGCGGGATCTTGACGTACTCGAGCGCGTTGACGCGCCGTCTCGTGCGCTCGATCTCGGCGGCGAGCAGCTGCGTGGCCTTCTCGACCTCGGCAAGGCGGAGCAGGTCGGGCAGAATGTCGCCGAGCTCGCGCACCGCGTCGTCGAGCTCGCCGCTCGTCTGGGCGAAGCCGTAGGGGTAGATGTCCCCGCCGTCCTCGCTTGCGAGCTTGAATTCATAGCGCGGCACCTCGACGCTCATCACGTTTTCGCTGCTCATGTCGAGTGATACGCTCTGGCGCGGGCACAGCAGCGCCTGCTCGAGCATCTCCGGCGACATGAGCGCGCTCGCCACGGTGAAGGAGCCGTAGGCCCTTGTGAGCGACTGCTCGACCTTTTCGCGCAGGGCGCGGTCCTCGCGCACGACCTCCATGAACTGCTTCATCAGCTCGTCGCGTTTGTCCTTGAGGAGCTTGTGCCCACGCTGGGCGGTGCGCAGCCGCGCTTTCAGGCGCGTGAGCTCCATGCGGGTGGGATTGACAGTGGTCGCAGGCACGTTTCTCCCCCCTTACTCGTCCTTTTTGAGATACTTGTCGATATACTCCGGCTTGATGCGCTTGAGCTCGCTGCGCGGCAGGATGGACAAAAGCTCCCAGCCGAGGTCGAGCGTCTGCTCGATGGAGCGGTTTTCATCGCTTCCCTGTGCAACGTAGCGCTTTTCAAACTCGTCGGCGAACTTGGCGTACAGCAGGTCCGTCGGGCTGAGCGCCGCCTCGCCGAGGATCGACATGAGTTCCTTGTTTTCCTTGCCGGTCGCGTAGGCGGCGAAGAGCTGGTTCATCGTGCCGGAGTGGTCCTCGCGCGTCTTGCCCGCGCCGATGCCCTTGTCCTTGAGTCGGGAAAGGCTCGGCAGCACGTCGACCGGCGGATTGATGCCGCGGCGGTACAGCTCGCGCGAGAGGATGATCTGCCCCTCGGTGATATAGCCCGTCAGGTCGGGGATGGGGTGAGTCTTGTCGTCCTCGGGCATCGTGAGGATAGGGATCATCGTGATCGAGCCGTCCTTGCCGACCTGACGCCCCGCGCGCTCGTACATCGTCGCAAGGTCGGTGTAGAGGTAGCCGGGATAACCGCGGCGGCCGGGGACCTCCTTCTTCGCCGCGCTGATCTCGCGCAGGGCCTCTGCGTAGTTTGTGATATCCGTCAGGATGACGAGCACGTGCATCCCGCAGTCAAAGGCCAGGTATTCCGCGGCGGTGAGCGCCATGCGCGGCGTTGCGATACGCTCAACGGCGGGGTCGTTGGCAAGGTTGGTAAAGAGCACCGTGCGGTCGATGGCGCCGGTGCGCTTGAATTCGTTGACGAAGTATTCAGACTCTTCAAACGTGATGCCGATGGCGGCAAACACGACGGCAAAGTTGCTCTCGCCGTCCAGCACCTTCGCCTGACGCGCAATCTGCGCGGCCAACTGCGCGTGCGGCAGGCCCGAGCCGGAGAAGATGGGCAGCTTCTGCCCGCGCACCAGTGTATTCAGGCCGTCGATGGTGGAAATACCGGTCTGGATGAACTCGTTGGGATAATTGCGCGCCGCGGGGTTCATCGCAAGGCCGTTGATATCGCGATGCTCGTCGGCAATGATGGCGGGGCCGCCATCGATGGGCTGGCCCATGCCGTTGAAGACGCGGCCGAGCATATCGCGCGACACCGCGAGCTGGAGCGGGTGGCCCAGAAAGCGGATGCGCGAGTCGGCAAGGTTGATACCCGCCGAGGCCTCAAAAAGCTGCACGACCGCGCGGTCGCCGTTGACCTCCAGCACCTTGCAGCGGCGCGTGCTGCCGTCGGAGAGGACGATCTCCGCCAGCTCGTCGTAGGTGACGCCCTGCACATGGTCCACGACCATCAGAGGGCCGGAAATCTCGCGGATGGTCTTATATTCACGGATCATTCTTCCTTCTCTCCCTTCTCAGCAATCGCGCCGAGCTGCTCCTCCATCTCGACGAGCAGGTTCGCGTAGGCGTCCTTGTACTGGTCGGCGGGCACGCCCTTGGCGCGGCCGATCTTTTCGCGCGCGGGGATGGCGAACATCGCCATCAGGTCGCCGCCGCGCTCTGCCGCGCCGCGGCACTGCGTGTCGTACTGGCGGATGAGCGAGAGCATACGCGCCTGACGGTCGTATTCGGAATAGGCGTCGTTGTCGGCAAACGAGTTCTGCTGCAAAAAGTCCTCGCGGATCATGCGCGCGACCTCGAGTGTGATCTGGTCCTTTGCGCTGAGGGAGTCCTTGCCGACGAGCTGCACGATCTCGTTGAGGTTCGACTCCTCTTGCAGCATTGCCATCGCCCACTCGCGGTTTTCAAGGAACTCATGTCCCAGATGCTCGCTGTACCACGGGCGCAGCGAGTCGAGGTAGAGCGAATAGGAGTTGAGCCAGTTGATGGCCGGGAAGTGGCGGCGGTAGGCAAGGGACGAATCCAGCGCCCAGAAGACCTTGACGATGCGCATCGTCGCCTGCGAGACCGGCTCGGAAAGGTCGCCGCCCGGAGGCGAGACCGCGCCCACGGCGGTGAGGCTTCCCTGCCGCTCGTCGCTGCCGAGGCACTCGACCACGCCCGCGCGCTCGTAGAACTGCGCAAGGCGCGAGGACAGGTACGCAGGATAGCCCTCTTCACCGGGCATTTCCTCCAGACGGCCCGACATTTCGCGCAGGGCCTCCGCCCAGCGGGAGGTCGAATCCGCGATGACCGCGACGGCATAGCCCATGTCGCGGAAGTATTCGGCGATGGTGATGCCGGTGTAGATGCTCGCCTCGCGCGCCGCGACCGGCATATCCGAGGTGTTGGCGATCAGCACCGTGCGCTTCATCAGGCTCTCGCCCGTGCGCGGGTCGATGAGCTCGGGGAACTCGCGCAGAACGTCGGTCATTTCGTTGCCGCGCTCGCCGCAGCCGATGTAAACGACGAGGTCCACGTCCGCCCACTTAGCCAGCGCGTGCTGCATGACGGTCTTGCCGCTGCCGAAGGGTCCGGGGATAGCCGCCGTACCGCCCTTGGCCACGGGGAAGAACGTATCCACGATGCGCTGGCCGGACTGAAGCGGCGTGACGGGCGGATACTTTTTCGTATAGGGACGGCCCACGCGCACGGGCCACTTCTGGATCATCGTGAGCTCCTTTGTCTCGCCCCTGTCGGTCTCGACCACGGCGACAACGTCTTCTACCGTGAAGCTGCCGGAGCGGATCTCCTTCACGGTGCCGCTCATTTTAGGCGGCAGCATGATCTTGTGCAGAATCGACGGCGTCTCCTGCACGGTACCGAGCACGTCGCCGCCGATCAAATGGTCGCCGGCCTTGGCAACGGCCGTGAAGTCCCACTTCTTGTCGCGGTCGAGCGCAGGGACCTCTTCGCCGCGCGGCAGGAAGTTGCCGCCGGTCTTCTGGCGGATGACCTCCAGCGGGCGCTGAATGCCGTCGTAAATGTTCTCAATGAGGCCGGGGCCGAGCTCGACCGAGAGCGGTGCGCCGGTCGTCACGACCTCCGCGCCGGGGCCGAGACCCGAGGTCTCCTCATAGACCTGAATGGCGGCGGAATCGCCGCTCATCGTCAGAATTTCGCCGATGAGCCGCTGCTCGCCCACGCGGACCACGTCCGCCATATTCGCTTCCGAAAGTCCCGACGCCACGACCAGCGGGCCGGAGACCTTAACGATCTTTCCCATAAGGCTTTCGCTCCTTTTTTACAAAATGTCCGCGCCGACGGCCTTTTCCGTAGCCGTGCGCACGCCCGCCATGCCGATGCCGAGGCTTCCCTCCCGCCCGGGGACGAGGATGATCGCGGGGGCAAGGTCCTCGCGCCGCCGCTCGATCTCTGCCGGGATCTGCGCGGCGAGATGCTCGGTCAGGTAGATGATGGCGTAGTTTTCCTTCGCCATGCGGTGGATGGCGGCCTTCGCCTGTTCGCCGTTTTCGGCGATGCAGGTCTCAAGGCCGAGGGCACGGAAGCCGAGCACGCTGTCGCGCCCGCCGATGACTGCGATCTTGTTCATCTGCCGCCCTCCTTACAAATAGCTCAGGCGCAGGCGCGCGCGGATATCCTCCGCGTCAAGCCCCGCGAGCTTACCGGATAAAATGGTGCGCACGGCGGTGAATTCCGCCTCCTTCGCGCTCAGATAGCCCACGATGACCTCGGGGCCAAAGGGCGTTCTGCGCGCCCGCTGCAAATACCGCACGAGCGCATCGTCACACGCGCGCTCAAAGGCCGTCAGGCTGCCGCTGCCGCCCAGCGTTGCCGCCGCGAGCTCTCCCGCGGACGAAAGCGCGCTGCCGCGCGTCAGCTCCGCCAGCCGGTCGCCGCGCGCGGTCTTGAGCTGGTTTGCCGGGATGTGTCCGCCCGGCAGCAGCGCCGCGGACAAAAGCTCATCCGACGCGCCCATGCGCTGGGCACGCACCAGCGTGCGCAGGTTGATCGCGTCGATCTGCAGGGCGACATAGCCGATGAGAAACTCATTTCCCGTCGCCCCCGCAAGCTCGCTCATCTCTTCAAAGCAGGCCCGGTCCAGCGTCAGTTCGGCCTGACGGACATCTCCGCCCTCGGCCTCCTTCTCCGCCTGCGCCATCGCGCGGCCCATGCGGGAGGAAAGCATCCCCCGCTCGCCGCGCAGCAGCGCCGCAGCGTCATACCGTCCGCAGCCAATAACAAGGCGCGAGACATCCTCGCCCGTGAGCTTTGCCTTCAGCGCAAGCTTTGCGTTGTGATAGTCGTACTTGAGCTGAAAAAGCTCGACCAGGCGCTTGTCCGGCGCGAGCACCGCGACCTCGCGGTAGAGCTCCGCGCGCGAAAGCGCCAGCAGATGCTCCACCTCCCCGAGCGTGCAGTGCTCGATCGGCGGATAGCCGCACTCGATGAGCAGCTTGCAGCTCTCCTCTGCGGTGGGCGCTTCGAGCATCCGCTCGGAGAGCGCGCTTGTCAAAAGGTGCGCTTCGCGCGCGTGCAGCGCCGCAGAGACCGCTGCATAATTTGTATCCCGATACTGCTGCACCGCTTCTCCCCTCCCTTACTGTGCAAAGAGGAGTTCGGCCGCGCCGCGCTCGGTCCTCTCGCGCGAGAGCGCGAGAAGCGTTTCAAACGAGCAGTTCACGTCGCACTCCCGGCTCACGAGCAGGAAGCCCGCGCGGATATCCGCGCACCGGTCCGAGAGCGTCAGGCTTGTCCCCAGCTCGCGGTTTGCCCGCTCGGTGAGCTCACAGCCGATGGCATCGTGATCCTTCTGAGAGAGCAGAAGCTCCTCCGTCCCCGTGCTCACGGCACGCTTGAGAAGATGGACGAGGAGGTCAAGGTATTTTTCCTTCGGCATCCCGCACAGCTTCTCCAGCGCGCGGTCGTAGGCCTCGGCAAGCACCGCCTGCTGCGCGGAAAGCGTCAGCTTGCGCGTTTCCATCTCTGCCGCCGAGCACAGGCGCTCGTAGCGCTCCTGCGCCGCCTGTTTCGCGCGCTGCGACAGGGCCTCGCGCTCCTGTTCGGCGCGTTTTTCGCTCTCCTGCCGCATTTCCCGGAGCTGGCGCTCGGTCTGCCCGTTCAGCTCGCTGAGCGAGCGGGCCGCGTCCGCTTCCATGCGCGCGGTGATCTTTTCCATTCCGTTCATTGCGTTTCCGCCTTTCCGTCAGCGTCTCAGCCGATGTTGAGCAGCATCATGATCGATGCCAGCAGAGAAAGAATGGCGTAGAACTCGACCACGATGCACAGCACCATGCCCTTTGACCAGTGCTCGGGCTGCCGTGCCAGAATGTTGATCGAGCCCGCGGCCACGCGGCCCTGCGCCACGGCCGAAATGCCGCCGCCGATGGCGATGGGCATACAGGCCGCGAAGTAACGAAGCCCCTCCTGAAGCGACATATCGACATATGTGCCGTTCAGCACGCCCATGCGCATCAGGCAGAGGAAACCGATCACCAGACCGTACAGGCCCTGCGTGCCGGGAATGACCTGCAGGATCATCACCTTACCGAATTTGCTCGGATCCTCGCACAGAAGCCCCGTACCGGCTTCACCGGCAAGGCCCGTGCCGCGCGCGCTGCCCGCGCCCGCAAGACACACTGCCAAACCCGCGCCCAGCATACCGATGGCGCCGCCCGTCGTCAGTTCAAAAATACCCATGATTATCCTCCTTACGGTTTTTCCGTTTTTTTATTTATTGCAGATCGACATATTCCGTGTCCAGCGTCATGGGACGGAACGGCTTTCCGCCGTCGACGTAGAACTTGTTGAAAAATTCAAGGCACTGCAATCTCAGATCGTGCACGTAGCAGCCGAGGAGATTGAGGCCGAAGTTCATCGCATTGCCGAGCATCGAAATGATGAGAAACGCGATCACGTTGCCCGGCATCGCCGCGAGCATATTGAAGACCTGTGCGATCACGCTGCCCGCGAGCATCAGCGCCATCAGTCGCGTGTAGGACAGAATGTCGCCGAAGTAGCCTGTCACGTGGTTATAGACCGAGCCGAAAACGCCCGTGAGCTTTCCCCAGCCCTTGCCCTGCACGATGGGGCCGAGCAGCACCAGCGCACAGCCGAGGTACAGCACCGCCGTTCCCTTTTTGAGGACTGCCAGCGCGATGCCGATAAACACGATCCACCACGTGATCTCCTCGAAAAAGGCGTCGAGGAATTTCTTCCGCTTGCACTTTTCGATGAGGCTGATGGCCATGCCGGTGACGATCTGCACCATGCCGAGCGCCATCGAGCCGATCAGGATCATCGTCAGGTCATCGAGCGGGTCAAAGAGCTTCGGCAGCGCAAAGACCGTGCCGGGGCTGACGATGGCGACAAGCTGCGTGAGAAAGTCGCCGAAAAAGCCGCCCGTCAGCGCACCCATGATGAAGGTGCTCACGCCGCAGAGCCCCAGCAGGCTGAACAGCTCGCCGCTCGTCCCCTTGGGCCGGTACTTTTTATTGATGATGACCGAGGCGAGGATCATCAGCAATCCGTAGCCCATGTCCGCCATCATGATGCCGTAGAACAAAATGAAGAACGGCGCCATCAGCGGATTCGGGTCGAGCGTACCGTAGGCGGGGAGCGAATACATCTCCGTGACCATATTGAGCGGCCGCGTCAGCTTGTTGTTCCTGAGCTGCACCGGCACCTGCGGATACTCGTCCTCCGCCGGCTCGCGCGTTTCGACCGCGCAGGTAAACGGCGCAAGCGTTTGTTCAAGCGCCCCGCAGCGGTCGGCAGGCAGCCAGCCCTCGAGCAGGAAGGCCTTGTCCGTTTCAACAAGGCGGCTCTTGGCCTCCTCGCGCCGCAGCGTGATGGCGGCGCGGTCGCTCGCGCGCAGCAGCAGCGCCCGCTTATCGCCAAGGCCCGCCATATGCGCTTCGATATCCTGCTTCTCCCTTGAAAGCTCGTCAAGGCGCGCCTTCGCGCGCTCGTCGTTCTCCTTCGCCGTGCCATGCAGACCGCGGAAGCTCACAGGAGAAAACCCGATCTCGCGCAGCGCGGCCATCGCCCGGTCCTTCACGCTCTCGTGGCAGGCAATGAAAAGGTAGCGCAGAGAGCGGTCCGCCGATGCCTGCTGCCACAGGGCAAGGCCGTCAAAATCCGCGCAGACGGCGTTCAGTGCCTCGTCCGTCACCGCTATGCCGACCGTTCCAAACGCCGCGCACAGCGCGCCGTCCTCCCGGTCGAGCGGTACGTCAAGCGTCAGCCACGGGGCGAGGGACGCGCGCAGCGTCTCCTCCTTGGTGCGCTCGCTCTCGATCTCGCCGAGACGTCGCTGCCGGTCGTTCAGCGCATCCGCCGCGGCCTTTGCCGCCTCTGCGTTCTCCGCGCTGAAAAATTCCTCGCGCGTGACCGCCGCGCGCTTGCGGAACATTCCCTTTTTCTCCGGTGCGTACCGGTCCAGCGCCGCAAGCGCCGTGCGGTACGATCGCGCGCTCTCCTGGGCGGAAAGCAGCGCCCTGTCATCCGGGCGGGCAAAGCCCTCATGCAGCGCGTCCTCCGCGCCGTCCACCCCGGAGACCTCTACGCATCCCATGTCCTGCAGCGCCTTGAGCAGCGCTTCGCGCTCGCTCTCGAGCCCCACAAGACGCAGGTGCTTCATTGCTACGATAGCCATTCGCTTTTCACAACCTCTTCCGCGATCCACTGCGCCGCGCGCGGTAATCTCTCGCGCGCCGCCTTCTGCATCCTTTCGCACGCCGCGTGCGCCTCCGCGAGCGTCTTTTCCGTCTGCTGCGCCGCGCGCTGCTCGGCATCTGCCATCAGCTGTCTCGCTTCCACATCGCAGTTGCGGCGGTTATCCTCCAGCAGACGCGCGCAGGCCCGCTGCTCCACGGCGAGCTGCTTCTTCGCTTCCGCCTGTGCTGCGGCATATTCCTCTGCAAGCCGTTTTTCCAGTTCTTGCACGGCAAGCAATTCCTCCATTGCCATTCCGGTCCACCTCGTCTTTCTCGGCGCCGTGTGCGGCGCTGTTAATTTTCACTATTATAGATGAATTAAATAAATTAATCAAGATTTATTTAATCTATAACCTTCTTATCTTCGGTCATTGCATCCTCTTTCTTTTATGCTATCTTTATACCACACTTTTCCCGGCGATTCCATGTGCACTCACCTCTTTTTGTGCAGTCTCATCCATTCTTTACAGTTCGTTCATAATAGTCTGCCCGTTTTTGCAGGCACAATGACGCTTTCCCGTCATTTCCGCAAAAAAAGGCGGAGGCCGAATCCCTTCGGTCTCCGCCCTCGCGGGAAGCGTTTTTCACTTGTCCTCGCGGACGAACATGATAAGAAAGCTGACCGTCAGCAGCGCGCAGGATACCCAGATCCCGCGCTCGGCGAAATACTTCGTCAGCAGCGCGCCACAGCCCGCGCCCAAAGCAAAGAGGCCGATCACGCCGAAATACGTCAGCGCCTTGTGCAGCACCTCGCGGTCGTGCGTGTGAAAATAGGCGCACAGCGCGTCCGTGCCGCTGCGCATATTGCCGATACACATGGTGCTGGCATACGCGTGTCCGCGCACCTTGCGGAAGGTCTGCACCTGCATGGCGCAGACGAAGGAAACGAGCGCGTTGGCCGGTGTGTTGAAGCACTGCGGCAAAAAGCCGACGAAAAACAGCAGCACGATCTCCACCAGAATGATGAGCTGGCGCCAGTGGACCTTTTCCATGCGCTTATAGCGCCGGTGCACACACTCTGCCACGAAAACGCCCGCCATAAACGACAGCACCGGCACAAGATAGCTCGCGCTGAGCGCCCATTCCCCTTCAAACAGGTGGGCGCTGAAGAGCACGATATTGCCCGTCTGCGCGTTGGCGAAGACCTTTCCGCGGCAGAGGTAGGTGTAGGCGTCCTGCAGGCCGCCGGAAAGGACGATGAACACAGCCGTCAGCATCGATTCCGACATCTGGCCGTGCGCTTTTTTTGCAAGGGTACTCATGCTATCTCTCTTCTCTCTCCGTTTTTTGCTGTTACAGGTCAATATGCCCGTCCGCCGCAGCAGCATCCTTCAAAAGCGGCCCGCACTCGTCCAGGAAGCGCTCCACCTGCTGCCTGCAGCGGCCGATGTAGAGCTTCGGCTCCATCACATGATCGAGCTCCGCGCGCGTCATGCCAAAGGCGCTGTCGCCCGCCAGACGGTCCAGCAGGTCGCACGGCTCGCCCTCTTTCATGCGGGCGGTCGCGGCCATGGAATGCTGGCGGATCTTCTCGTGCAGCTCCTGGCGGTCGCCGCCGCGCTTGACGGCCTCCATCATAATGTTCTCGGTCGCGAGGAACGGCAGATACTCGCGCAGCGTGCGCTCGACGATCTTCTCGTTCACGTGCAGGCCGTTGGTCACGCTCTGGCACAGGCGCAGCACTGCGTCGGCGCAGAGGAATCCCTCCGGCAGCGAGATGCGGCGGTTGGCCGAGTCGTCGAGCGTGCGCTCGAGCCACTGGGTCGAGGCTGTCATCGGCGCGTTGGCCGCGTCAGCCATCAGATAGCGGCTGAGCGAGCAGATGCGCTCGGAGCGCATGGGATTGCGCTTATACGGCATCGCGGACGAGCCGATCTGGTTCTTTTCAAACGGCTCCTCGACCTGGCGGTCGTGCTGGAGCAGGCGGATATCGTTTGCCATGCGGTAGGCGCTCTGCGCGATGGACGAGAGCACATTCAGAATGCGGCTGTCGGTCTTGCGCGGATAGGTCTGCCCGCTGACGGAGAAGCACTTTTCAAAGCCGAACTCCGCGGCGATGCGGCGGTTCATCTCGTCGACCTTGTCACCGTCGCCCTCGAAGAGGTCGACAAAGCTCGCCTCCGTACCGGTCGTGCCGCGGCAGCCGAGAAAGCGCATCGAGCCGATGACAAAATCCAGCTCCTCGAGATCCGCGCGGAAGTCCTGCATCCACAGCGTGGCGCGCTTGCCGATGGTCACGGGCTGCGCGGGCTGATAGTGCGTGTAGCCGAGCGTCGGCGTTTCGGCGTATTCACGCGCGAACGAGGCAAGGTTGCGCATCACACTGAGAAGCTGCCCTCTCAGATATCTGAGGCCGTCGCGATAGAGGACAAGGTCGGCGTTGTCGGTCACATAGCAGCTCGTCGCACCGAGGTGGATGATGCCGGCGGCAGAGGGCGCGGCCTTGCCGTAGGCGTACACGTGCGCCATCACGTCATGGCGCACCTCGTGCTCGCGCTTTTCCGCGACGTCGTAGTCGATATCGGTGATGTGCGCGGCAAGCTCATCGACCTGCTCCTGCGTAATGGGCAGGCCCAGCTCATGCTCGGCACGCGCCAGCGCCACCCACAGCCTGCGCCAGGTCTGAAAGCGCATATCGGGGGAAAAGAGGTGCAGCATATATTCGGATGCATAGCGGGACGAAAGCGGGGACTCGTAAATATCCTTGCGCATAGGATTCTCCTTTTCTTTCTCAGCGGTTGCTGTTTGTATTTTATACAGGATCGGTCAAAGTTGCAACAGAAAAGTAAAGAGGGGGCCTTCGTCCCCTCTTTACTTTCTATTCTCAGCGGATGATCAGGCTCTCGCGCTCCGCGCCGACGGAAACGAAACCGATGTGGCAGCCGATGGCCTTTTCCACGTATTCGACATAATTGCGCGCATTCTCGGGCAGGTCCTCCCACTTGCGCGCGCCGGAGATGTCGCACTGCCAGCCGGGAAGGTACTCGATAACGGGCTTGGCGTCCTGCAGCAGCACGGGGAACGGGAAGTCGTCGGTCTGCTCACCGTTCAGCTCATAGTGCGCGCAGACGGGGATCTTGTCCATATAGCTCAGCACATCGAGCTTCGTCAGGGCGATGTTCGTCGCGCCCTGCGTTTCCACACCGTAGCGCGTGGCGACCAGATCGATGGGACCGACACGGCGGGGCCTGCCCGTCTTTGCACCGTACTCCTCGCCTGCATCGCGCAGCTTCTGCGCCTCCTCGCCAAACCACTCGCAGACGAACGGGCCCTCGCCCACGCAGGACGAATACGCCTTCACCACGCCCACGACCTCGTCGAGCTTCGCCGTGGGAAGGCCCGAGCCGACGGGCGCGTAGGCCGCAACAGCGTTGGATGAGGTGGTGTAGGGATAGATGCCGTAGTCGAGGTCGCGCAGCGCGCCGAGCTGCGCTTCAAACAGGATGGACTTGCCCTCCTTCTGCGCGTTTTTCAGGAAGCGGCCGGTGTCGGTGATATAGGGCTTGATCGCGCCGCAGTAGGTCTCGACCCAGCTCATCAGCTCGTCCATCGTATAGCCCTTTGCGCCGTAGACCCTCGTAAGGGTCAGATTCTTCCACTCCAGAAGGTCGGCAAGGTGCTCTTTGAGATGCTCGGGGTGCAGCAGCTCGCCCGCCATCACCGTCTTTTTCTGATACTTGTCGGAATAGAACGGCGCGATACCCTGCTTGGTCGAGCCGTACTTCTTGTCGGCAAGGCGCGCCTCCTCCAGCCCGTCCAGCTCGCGGTGCCAGGGCAGCAGCAGCGACGCGCGGTCGCTGATCTTCAGGTTATCCGGCGTGATGGCGACGCCCGCGGCGCGGATGGCGTCCATTTCGCTCAGCAGATTCTCGCAGTCCAGCGCCACGCCGTTGCCGAGGATGTTGACGACGCCCTCGCGGAAAATGCCGCTCGGCAGCAGGTGCAGGGCGAACTTGCCCTTTTCGTTGACCACCGTGTGGCCCGCGTTGCCGCCGCCCTGATAGCGGATGACGATATCATAGTGGTTGGTCAGGTAGTCGACCATGCGGCCCTTGCCCTCGTCACCCCAGTTGATGCCTACGATCGCACAATTTGCCATAAAAATAACCTCCGATCAGTATCCCGGGCCGCACCGCGGCCTGTTGCTTCTCATTTTTTGACCGTGTTATTATAGTCACATTTTCATTCTAAGAAAAGAGTTAATTTCGCATAGCTGTTATTAGTTTTTCTTATACCTTATGCCATTCCATTTTACCGCGAGATACTGTGCTATTCCCGTCATTGCTGACGTTTCGTCAATTGTGTCCAAACTTTCCGCCCGTATCTTGTCAGTATTTGCGCATACTTTTTCCTTGCATTCACGCCCCTGCTGTGCCATAATTGGTTTGCTGATATGAAAAGCACCACAAGATGTTGTGTGTTAAGCTACTATATTATTCTCAGAAAAGGAGACGGGAGACATGAAGGTCATCAAACGCAACGGCGCGGAAGTGGAATTCGATATCGTCAAGATCATTGCCGCAGTAAGCAAGGCCAACGACGTTGCGGAGGAGGACGCCCGCATGACGCCCGTCCAGATCCAGCGCATCGCCGAGAGCGTGGAGATCGCGTGTCAGAGTCTCGGCCGCGCGCCCACAGTGGAGGAGATCCAGGACTTTGTCGAGCACCAGATCATGGCGCACGGCGCGTTCGAGGTCGCCAAGCGCTACATCACCTACCGCTATACGCGCTCGCTCGTGCGCAAGAGCAACACGACGGACGACAAGATTCTCTCGCTCATCGAGTGCAACAACGAAGAGGCCAAGCAGGAGAATTCCAACAAGAACCCCGTCGTCAACTCCACCCAGCGCGACTATATGGCCGGCGAGGTGAGCCGTGATCTGACGAACCGTCTCCTCCTGCCCGAGGATATCGTCAAGGCGCACGAGGAAGGCATCATTCACTTCCACGACACGGACTATTATGCCCAGCATATGCACAACTGCGACCTTGTGAATCTGGAGGATATGCTGCAAAACGGCACCGTCATCACGGGAACCCTCATCGAGCGCCCCCATTCGTTCGCAACCGCGTGCAACATCGCGACGCAGATCGTCGCGCAGGTCGCGTCCAACCAGTACGGCGGCCAGTCCATCTCGCTGACGCACCTCGCCCCCTTTGTCGACGTATCGCGCCAGAAGATCCGCAAACAGGTGCTCGCCGAGGTCGAGGCCCTCGGCGTCGACCCGACGGAAAGCAAGGTCACCGAGATCGTGGAAAAGCGCCTGCGCGAAGAGATCCGCCGCGGCGTGCAGACCATCCAGTATCAGGTGGTCACGCTGCTGACCACGAACGGTCAGGCGCCGTTCATCACGGTGTTCATGTACCTCAACGAGGCGCGCAACGAGCAGGAAAAGCGCGATCTTGCCGTCATCATCGAGGAGATGCTCGAGCAGCGCTATCAGGGCGTGAAGAACGAGCAGGGCGTGTGGGTCACGCCCGCCTTCCCCAAGCTCATCTATGTGCTCGAAGAGGACAACATCCACGACGATTCGCCGTACTACTACCTCACGCGCCTTGCCGCCAAGTGCACGGCGCGCCGCATGGTGCCCGACTACATCAGCGAAAAGAAGATGCTCGAGCTTAAGGGCGACGTGTACCCCTGCATGGGCTGCCGCAGCTTCCTGACGCCCGACCGCTTCACCGACGCGGGCATCGGCAACATCGCAAACGCCGGCAATTACGTCCCCGGCAAGCACAAGTATTACGGCCGCTTCAACCAGGGCGTCGTGACCATCAATCTGCCCGACGTTGCCCTTTCCTCCGGCGGCAATATCGACAAATTCTGGTCCATCTTCGAAGAGCGTCTCGAGCTGTGCCACCGCGCGCTGCGCTGCCGCCATGACCGCTTGAAGGGCACGCTCTCCGACGCGGCGCCCATCCTCTGGCAGTACGGCGCGTGCGCGAGACTCAAAAAGGGCGAGCCGATCGATCGGCTGCTCTACGACGGTTACTCCACCATTTCGCTCGGCTACGCGGGCCTTTACGAGTGCGTCAAGTACATGACCGGCAAGAGCCACACCGACCCCAGTGCCACGCCCTTCGCCCTCTCGATCATGCAGAAGATGAACGACAAGTGCGCCGAGTGGAAGAAGCTTGAAAATATCGACTATTCCCTTTACGGCACGCCGCTCGAGTCCACGACCTACAAGTTCGCCAAGTGCCTGCAAAAGCGCTTTGGCGTGATCGAGGGCGTAACGGACAAGGGCTATATCACCAACTCCTACCACGTCCACGTCACCGAGCACATCGACGCGTTCACCAAGCTCAAGTTCGAGGCGCAGTTCCAGCATCTCTCCCCCGGCGGCGCGATCAGCTACGTCGAAGTGCCCAATATGCAGCAGAATCTCGAAGCCGTGCTTCAGGTAATGAAGTTCATCTACGATAACATCATCTACGCCGAGCTCAACACAAAGAGCGACTACTGCCAGGTCTGCGGCTGGGACGGCGAGATCGACATCGTCGAGCAGGGCGGCAAGCTCATCTGGCGCTGCCCGAGATGCGGCAACACCGATCAGGACAAGATGAACGTCGCCCGCCGCACCTGCGGCTACATCGGCACCCAGTTCTGGAATCAGGGCCGCACACAGGAGATCAAGGAGCGCGTGCTGCACCTGTAAGGGAAAATACAAACTGCCGAATTCACCCTCTGCGCGGGTACTTCCCCGTGCAGAGGGCCTTTTGTCGTCCGGCCAATACCGTCGCGTGCAGACGCAATCCTTTTGCTCCGGTCATGCGGCCGGTCACGATCATCCTTTTGCACACAGTCGCGCACGCACATTTAGCCAAAATGCCAAAATCTCGTTTTTTTCTTCAAAAATAGAGAGAAAACGGAGCCCTTTCTGCGTCTAATGAGTAAATGCCCTTTGCCGCGGTGCATCCACCGCGCAAAATGAGAGAGAAGAGAGGAAGAAAAACGATATGCAGCGCAGGCTGTTTTGCGAGCTCTCGCCGCTCGCGTACCGCATTTCGATCAAAAAAAGCTGCGCGCTCCGCACGCTGCGGGACTGCACAGCCGGCGAGCACTTTTCCAAAGCGCGCGTGGAAGCGCCGCTTCCCGCACTCATCTGCCGGCACAACTCCCTCATCCGACGCACGCTCGGCGAGGTCGACCCCGTGCTGCAGGACAACAAGGCGGTCAATCTTGCGCTTGCCGCGCCGAGGATCAACGGCATTCTCATTCGCCCCGGCGAAACATTTTCATTCTGGCGTCTTGTCGGGCCGCCAAGCGCCGCACGCGGCTACCGCACAGGTCTCGTCATCGCCAACGCGCAGACCGGCACGGCCGTCGGCGGCGGGATGTGCCAGTTCAGCAACCTTATCCACTGGATGGTGCTCCATTCACCGCTGACCATCATTGAGCAGCACCACCACGACCAGTTCGATCTGTTCCCCGACTTTGGCCGTCAGGTGCCGTTCGGCACCGGAACATCGATCTTCTACAATTACCTCGACTACCGCTTCCGCAACGATACGGAGCAGACCTATCAGCTCCTTGTCCGCACGACGGACACCCACCTGTGCGGCGAGTTGCGTGCGGAGTCGCCGCTTGCAGTCAAATACCACATTACGGCAGAAAACGAGCATTTTATCCGTGAGGACGGCTGCGTTTACCGCTGCGGCGAGGTGTACCGCAGCAAAGTGGACAAATCCACCGGCAGCGTGCTCTCGCGCGAGCTGCTGCGGCGCAATCACGCCCGCGTGCTCTACGATACGGCAGGGCTGGACATTCAGGGGGACGAGGCAAAGTAAAAAGAGATGCCACCGTCTGCCGGCGTGCAGGGTCTGCCCTGCGGCAGGATCTCTTTCCATTCCCACGCCCGAAGCAGTGATGGACAAGCCCGCCGGCAAATGCTATAATGCCAGGTGTCCAGACTCTATTTCATTAAGGAGGAATGCCGCCTATGCACTATGGCGAGATCAAAAACTGTGACATTGCCAACGGAGAGGGCGTGCGCGTCTCCCTGTTCGTCTCCGGGTGTACCAATCACTGCGAAAACTGCTTTCAGCCCCAGACATGGGACTTCTGCTACGGCAAGCCCTTCACGAGTGAAACGGAGGACGAGCTCATCCGCCTGCTCTCCCCCGACTATATCAACGGTCTCACGCTGCTCGGCGGCGAGCCGTTCGAGCCCAAAAATCAGCGCGCGCTGCTGCCGTTTCTCCGCCGCGTGCGGCGCGAGCTGCCGCAGAAGACGATCTGGTCGTTCTCGGGCTTCACGTGGGAGGAGCTGCACGATCCGGCCGCATATCCGCGCTGCGAGGCAACGGACGAGCTGCTGTCACTGCTCGATGTGCTCGTCGACGGGCGGTATGTGGACGCGCTGCACGATATCTCGCTGCGCTTTCGCGGCTCGTCGAACCAGCGCATCATCGACGTTCCGAAAACGCTGCAATCAGGCGTTCTGACGCTCTGGGACGAGCGCGCGAACATCTGAGGAAAACGCGACAAAACAGATCTTTCCATTGTTCGCCATTTTTTAACATTTCCCCACTTGCAATTCAAAAAGCACTGTGTTATATTGTGCAGGAAATTGAAAAACATCTCGTTTTTACAAAAATCGACAGGAGGTTTTTACACAATGAAACATCTCGGTTTATTTGCAGCCGGCGTGCTGTTTGGCACCGCCGGTCTCAAGATCCTTTCCAGCAAGGACGCCAAGAAGGTCTACTCTCACACCACCGCCGCGGTGCTGCGCGCCAAGGACTGCGTGATGCAGGCCGTGACCACTGTCCGTGAAGACGCCGAAGACGTCTACGCCGACGCCAAGGACATCAACGAGCGCCGCGCAGCGGAGGAGGACGCCGGAGTCATCGAGGATGCGTCCGAAGAGGAAAAGGCGGACGAATAACGCACCGGAGAGCCGCGAAACGCGGCTCTCGTTTATTCTTAAAGGAGTCGATACCCAATGAAGTGCAAAATTATGCATGAATCCGCAGGCCGGATGCGCGTGCATCTCGCCTGCCGCCGCATGACGCTGCGCCAGGCGGATGTTTTGGAATACTATCTGCGCAATGTTGACGGCGTTTCCGAGGTCGCGGTCTACGACCGCACACAGGACGCCGTGATCGCCTACCGCGCGGACCGCGCCGCGCTCATCCGGGCACTCGCGGCATTCTCGTTTGACAAGGCAGAGGCCATGGACCTCGTGCCGGACCACACCTCCCGGGCGCTGAACCGCGAGTTTGAGGACAAGCTCTCCTGGACGGTCATCCGCCGCGTGATCTCCAAGCTCTTCTTCCCGCTCCCGGTCACCACGGCGCTCGCCGTCTACCATTCCGTCAAATATATCCGCGAGGGTCTCACCGCGCTGCTGCACGGCAAGCTCTCCGTCGCCGTGCTCGACGCCACCGCCGTCACCGTCTCGATGGTGCGCGGCGACTTCCCGACGGCAAGCTCCGTGATGTTCATGCTCCGCCTCGGCGAAATTCTTGAGGACTGGACGCACAAGAAGTCCGTTGCCGATCTCGCCGGCGCAATGTCGCTCAATGTCGACCACGTCTGGCTCAAGACCGGCGAGACCGAGGTCCTCGTCACCACCAGCGACGTCAAGGCGGGCGACCGCATCGTCGTGCGCACCGGCAACCTCATCCCGCTCGACGGCAAGGTCGTCTCGGGTGAGGCGATGGTCAATCAGGCGTCGATGACGGGCGAGTCCATGCCCGTTCCCAAGCGTGAGGGCAGCCTTGTCTACGCAGGCACCGTCGCCGAAGAGGGCGAGTGCGTCATCTGCGTGGAAAAGGAGCTCGGCGGCGGCCGCTACGACCGCATCGTCAGGATGATCGAAGAGTCCGAAAAGCTCAAATCCACTGCCGAGGACAAGGCCTCCCGCCTTGCCGACCGGCTCGTGCCCTACACGCTCGGCGGCACCATCCTCACCTATCTCATCACGCGCAACGTCACCAAGATGCTCTCCGTTCTCATGGTCGACTTTTCCTGCGCGCTCAAGCTCTCCATGCCCATCGCGGTGCTCTCGGCCATGCGCGAGAGCAGCAGCCATCATATCTCCGTCAAGGGCGGACGCTTCCTCGAGGCCGTCGCGCAGGCGAACACCGTCGTCTTCGACAAGACCGGCACGCTCACCTATGCGACCCCCACCGTCGCGAAGATCGTCACCTTCGGCGGCAACGAAGAGAGCGAGATGCTGCGCCTTGCCGCGTGCCTGGAGGAACACTATCCGCACTCCATGGCCAACGCCGTGGTCGAGGAAGCCAAGGCCCGCGGCCTGACGCACGAGGAGTATCATTCCGAGGTGCAGTACATCGTCGCCCACGGCATTTCGAGCATGGTGGATGAGAAAAAGGTCCTCATCGGCAGCGCGCACTTTGTCTTCGAAGACGAGGGCTGCCGCATTCCCGCCGGCGAGCAGGCAAAGTTCGACACCCTGCCCGCCGAGTATTCCCACCTCTACCTCTGCATCGCCGGCGAGCTCGCCGCCGTCATCTGCGTCCACGACCCGCTGCGCAGGGAGGCGAAGGCCGCTGTGCAGGCGCTCCACGCGCTCGGCATCGACAAGATCGTGATGATGACCGGCGACAACCGCCGCACCGCCGAATCCGTCGCCGCCGAGGTCGGCGTGGACGAGGTCCATGCCGAGGTCCTGCCCGAGGATAAGGCCGCCTTCATCCGCAGCGAAAAGGCCGCGGGCCGCACCGTCATCATGATCGGCGACGGCGTGAACGATTCCCCCGCCCTGTCCGAGGCCGACGCTGGCATCGCCATTTCGACCGGCGCGGCCATCGCGCGCGAGATCGCCGATATCACCGTCGCGTCCGAGGACCTCTTTGCTCTTGTCACGCTGCGCAGGCTCAGCGAAGCGCTGATTGACCGCATCCACCGCAACTACCGCTTTATCGTGAGCTTCAACTTCTCGCTCATCGTGCTCGGCGTGCTCGGCATCCTGCCGCCGACGACCTCGGCCCTGCTGCACAATATGTCCACGCTCGGCATCAGCCTCAAGAGCATGACAAATCTGCTGCCCGAGGGCGAGCAAACCGACAACCGCTGATCTTCCCAGTAAAAATGCTCCGTACCGGGTGGTACGGAGCATTTTTCTTTTCGCTTATGCAAGGCCGTAGGCGCTGATGGCGTCGCTGACGAGCTTCTTCGCGTCCGCGCCCTCGATATCGAGGTTTTCGGCCATCAGGAGCTTCACCCTCGGGATGCCGAAGCAGTCCTGCGCGATGGTCTTCCAATATTCATAGCCAAATCGCCCGTCGAACGGCCCGCCCGAGGTCGTGACGTAGGAAAGCTCGCTCGCGCGGCACAAGCCGACGGGCTGCCCCGCGTCGCTGTATTTCGTCACGATGCCCGTGACATAGATATTTTCCAGATATACCTTGAGCTGCGCGGGGAACGACAGGTCCCACAGCGGCGCGGCGATGACGATCTTATCCGCCGCGGCAAACTGCCGCGCATAGCGGAACATTTCGTCGTCATACCGCTTCTCCGCCAGCAGCGCGTCGCGTCTTGCGATATCCTCGCGTCCCAGCGGATGCAGCGGCTCATCATAAAGGCGCAGCTCCTCGCAATCATCCGACGTTTTCAGCAGCGCGCGGGCCAGCCTTTCCGTGCGCGAAGCCTCGCGCGGGCAGCAGTTGATAAAAAGTGTCAGCCTCTCACCTCAAAAAACATAAGTATACAACAACGCCGCGTTCACAATGCCGAGCAAAATGCCCGCGATGACCTGAAGCGGCGTGTGGCCGACGAATTCCTTGAGCTTCGCGTCCGGCAGCTTTTCCTCCGACGTGAGCACATTGAACGCCTCGACGATATCGTTGATGATGGCCGCCTGCTTGCCGGTCTCGAGCCGGACGCCCATCGCGTCCTTGCACACGACGATGGCAAAAACGAGCGCAATGGCAAACTCGAACGAGCCAAGCCCGTAGACAAGCGCCGCTGCCGTCGCGAGCGACGAGACCGTGGCCGAATGGCCGCTCGGCATCCCGCCGTCGCCGACAAGACGCGTAAAGTCGACTCTCTTTGTCACAATGGCATGAAGGATCGTCTTGATGAGCTGCGCCCAAAACCAGGACGAGAGTGCCACGAGCAAAAATCCGTTCGACAGCAATTCCTGAAACCAATTCATCGCATCTTCCGCTTCCCTTCACGGTGGGCCGCAGCCCCTTGATGCTCCTTATTATACCATCGTTTTCTCCCGCGGCAATAAACTTTCCTTTAACTTCTTTCTCAAAAATTTGAAAGCGCTGTGACCAAGGGCCGGTCACAGCGCTTTCTTTTTTACGATGCCTGCGCGAACTGGCTGTTGTAGAGCTCGGCGTAGAAGCCGCCCTGCTCCATCAGCTGCTCGTGCGTGCCGCTCTCGATGACGTCGCCGTCGCGCATCACCAAGATGAGGTCGGCATTTTTGATCGTCGACAGGCGGTGGGCGATGACAAAGCTCGTCCGGCCCTTCGTCAGCTCGTCCATCGCGCGCTGGATCAGAAGCTCGGTGCGCGTATCGACCGAGGACGTGGCCTCGTCCAGAATGAGCATCGGCGCGTTCTGCAGCATCGCGCGGGCGATGGTCAGCAGCTGCTTCTGTCCTGCCGAAATGCTCGTGCTCTCGCTGAGCACGGTGTCGAAGCCCTGCGGCAGCGAGTGAACAAATTTGTCAAGTCCACAGGCCTTGCACACTGCCTCAAGCTGCTCATCCGTGATGCCCTCCATGTTGTAGACAAGATTCTCGCGGATCGTGCCCTCAAAGAGCCAGGTATCCTGCAAGACCATGCCGAAGAGCCGGTGGACATCCGGGCGGCGCAGGTCGGTCGTCGGCACGCCGTCGATCGTGATGCGGCCGCTGTTCACCTCGAAAAAGCGCATGAGGAGATTGACCATCGTAGTCTTGCCCGCACCTGTGGGGCCGACGATGGCGACCTTTTGCCCCGGATGGACCTCGGCAGAGAAGTCCTTGATGATGATCTTGTCGGGCGAATCGGGATAGCTGAAGCGCACGTGGTCGAACATCACCGCGCCGCGCACGGTCTCGAGCGCTTCCGTCTTGTCGCTCTCATCGCTCAGCTCCTCGCTCTCGAGGAAGTCGAAGATGCGGTGGGCAGAGGCGGAGGCGGTCTGCAAATTGGTCATGCCCTGCGCGATCTGCGTCAGCGGCGTGGTAAAGAGGCGCACATACAGGATGAATGACACGATAACGCCGAACTCGATGGTGCCGTTGATGGCCAGCACCGAGCCGAACACGCACACGGCAACATAGGAGAGATTGCCGATGACGTTCATCAGCGGCTGCATCACGCCGGAGAGGAACTGCGAGCGCCAGTTCGCGTCGTAGACTGCGGCGTTCAGGCCGTCGAAATGGTCCAGCACCTTGTCAACGGCGCGGCTGATGCGCACGACCTCGTGGCCGGAGTACATCTCCTCAACGTAGCCGTTGAGCTCGCCGAGGCTCTTTTGCCGCGCGGTGAAATAGCGCTGCGACTTGGACATGATGCCGACGATGAGCGCCATGCCAAGGAGCGTGATGCACAGCGCGACAAGCGCCATGCGCCACTCGGTCACGAACATCATGATGAGGCAGCCGACAAACTGCGTCACGGCGCTGATGATGGTCGGCAGGCTGTTCGTCAGTCCCTGTTGAAGCGTGGACACATCGTTCGTGATGCGGCTCAGGATATCGCCCTGTGAGGTGGTGTTGAAATACTTCTGCGGCACGCGGTTGATCTTTTCCGAGAGCTCTCCTCTCATGCGGTAGGACATTTTCAGCGTCACGACCGCCATGATATAGTGCTGGATGAAGCCAAAGAGCGCGCTCAGGCCGTAGATCACCGCAAGCACAATGCCGATCTTCGCGATGGCGGCAAGGTCGATGCCGGTGAACAGGCCGTCGGACATGAGCGTTGCGATATCGCCGATCTTGTCGGGGCCGATGATGGTCATAACGGCGCTCAGCGCCGCGAGCACCAGCGCAAGAACGATGATCCCCATGCTCGAGCGCATATAAGCGCCCGTGCGCTTGAGCGCGCCGACGGGATCGCTGTTTTTCTTTTTCATCTTTCCTCGCCTCCTTTACGCGAGCTCCGCGGCGCTGAGCTGGGAGGTCGCGATCTCGCGGTAAACGTCACAGTTTTTCATCAGCTCTTCGTGCGTGCCGATGCCCACGGTCTCGCCGCGGTCGAGCACGATGATCTTGTCTGCGTGGCGGATGGTGCTGATGCGCTGCGCGACGATGATCTTCGTCGTGTCATGCAGCTGCCTGGAAAGGCCCTCGCGCAGCCTTGCGTCCGTGCGATAGTCGAGCGCGGAGAACGAATCGTCGAACACCAGGATCTCCGGCTTGCGCGCCAGCGCGCGGGCGATGGAAAGGCGCTGCTTCTGTCCGCCGGACATATTGCGGCCCATCTGCGCCACATGATGCTGCGTGCCGTCGGGCAGCTTGTCGACAAATTCCTTTGCCTGCGAAAGCTCAATGGCCTGTGCAAGACCCTCTTCGTCCGTCGGCGCTTCACTTTCGCCGAAAAAGACATTATCGCGGATGCTGCCGGCAAAGAGCACCGCCTTCTGCGTCACATAGCCGAGCTTATCATAGAGCGCGCCGAACGTGTAATCCTTCACGTTCACGCCGTCGACGAGCACCGAACCCTCCGTCGCGTCGTAAAAGCGCGGGATGAGGCTCACAAGCGTCGTCTTGCCGCTGCCCGTCGCGCCGATGACGGCGAGCGTCTCGCCCTTTTCGACGCGGAAGCTGATGTTCGACAGCTCATCCTCCGAAGCGTGCGGATAGCGGAACGAAACATTTTTGAATTCCACCGTTCCCTGCTCACGGCTCTCGCTCACGCCGCCCTCGCGGATATGGGCCTTGCGCTCGAGCACCTCGTTGATACGCTCGGCCGAGACCTGCGCCTGCGGCAGCAGCATGAAGATCATCACGAGCATCATGAACGACATGACCACATACGTCGCATACGTGCTGAACACCAGCACATCGCTGAACATCGTGAGGCGCGCAGCCGCGTCCGTCAGCGCGATCTTGTTGACAAGCGCCGCGCCCAGCCAGTAGATCGTAAGCGACAGGCCGTTCATGCCGAGCATCATCGTCGGCTGGACGAGGGCGAAGAGCTTCTGGTTCTTCACCTGCACATTCATCATCTCAAGGCTCGGCTTGTTGAACTTGTCGTTCTGGTACTGCTCGGCGTTGAAGGCGTGCACCACGTTGATGCCCGTCAGATTCTCGCGCGCCACGCGGTTGATCTGGTCGGTCAGCTTCTGCACGATGCGGAAGCGCGGGATGCAGATGCTCATCACCGTGAAGATCGTCACGCAGATGACGAGCACGAATGCCGCCGTCACAGCGGAGAGCTCCCAGCTCTTGCCGAGGATCTTGATGATGGCCCACACCGCCATGATCGGCGATTTGATCATCATCTGCATTCCCATCGCCACGATCATCTGGATCTGGGTAATATCGTTCGTCGTTCTTGTGATCAGGCTGGCGACGGAAAAATCCTGCATTTCCTCGCTACCGATGTCCATCACGTGACGGAAGAGCTTTTCGCGCACCGTAAAGCTGAAGCCAGACGCCGCCTTAGCCGCGAGATACCCGCACGCGACCGCCAGCACAGCGCTCGCCAGCGTGCAGCCAAGCATCCGCACGCCGACGGAAAGAATATCCGCCGTCTCGCCCGACGTTTTGATGAGCGTCGTCAGATCTGTCATGTAATCCGGCAGCCGCAGGTCAAAGTAGACCTGCGCCACCACAAGCACGGCGCACAGCAGCACCATGAGCGCCTCCTTGCGGCGCATATTTTTGAGTAGTTTGATCATCGTTTCTCTCCTGATTGTTCCGGGGGGCTTCTCAGCGCTTTGCTTTGCAGATCCCGTCCAGATTGTTGTCCATCCTTGCAAGGCAGCGGCGGATCGTCGCAAGCTCCTCCTCTGAAATCCCTTCCAGCATTTTCCTGCCGAACTGCCGCTGCACCTGCCGCCCGCGCTCGATCAGCGCCTGCGCTTTTTCGGTGCAGACAAGCTTTGTCTGCCGCCGGTCGCCCGGCATCTCCTGCCGCTCGAGAAGGCCGTCATTGACCAGTCTTTCCACGTGCACGGAGACGATACCCGATTTGTGCCCGCGCAGACGGCAGATATCCTTCGCCGTATTATGCTCCGGATTGTTGGCCAGAAACAGCAGAATATCCATTGCCAGCGGCGGCATCCCCGCTTCCCTGCACAGCGGCGCGAGCATCACATGGTAGGCCTGCGTCATTTTGTTGGCGTGGCTGAAGATCGTTATCCCGTGCATCGGTTCGTCCCGCATCATACCGTTCCCTTTCCGTTATCATCGGCAGCAGGAGGCGCGTCATCTTGTTGCCAAATGATAATCTTCTAATTTTAGAACGTCATCATTATACTTGTTTCGGCATGAAAGTCAATGTGCAAATTGTAAACAATATTTTACCATTCGTTCACAGGCAGAAAAAGAGGGCCGAAACGAGCGTTTCGACCCTCTTTTTATCGTTTGATGCCTCTATCAGCTCCGCAGCGTCGCCTTCAGGCGCCCCTCCTTCAAAAGAAGGTCCATCCCCTCTGCCGCGCTGCGCACCAGCACGTCCGCGTGCGGCAGGAGCGAGGCGCACAGGCCCTCCCCCTCCAGGATCGCGACGGACAGCGCCGCCGCGTCGAACATTTCGATATCGTTGAAGCCGTTGCCAAAGCACGCGCTCGCGCCGGGAAGAGCCTTCACGATCTCCTCCTTGCACTGCGCCGCGCCTTCGCGCGGGAAGGTGTGCACGATCATTCCCAGCGGCTCGCACTGCGCGCGCACAGTGCCGTAGGTGTCCGCCGTGAGGACATATACCGGCACGAGCTTCAGGAGCGCTTCGATCCGCTCTCTGAGCTCGGGCAGTACCTTGCCGTCGACGGCGATGGTGCCGTTGTAGTCGAACACGACATTTGCAATGTCCATCGGCGCGCGGCCGGGGATCTCGATATGCAGCACGGGTCTCCTCCTTTTAACCGAACGCGCCTTCGAGGAATGCGCGCGTTTCCTTTTCCTGCGGGTGAGTGAGCAAGTGCTCTCCCTGCTCGATGAGCTGTCCGTTGTAGAGGAACATCGTCCTGTCGGCGATGCGCCTCGCCTGCGCGAGGTTGTGCGTCACGATGACGACCGTGTAGCGCTCCTTCAATCGCAGCAGCAGCTCCTCGACCGTCTGCGTCGCGCGCACGTCGAGTGCCGAGCACGGCTCGTCGAGCAGCAGGATATCGGGCTCCACCGTCAGCGCCCGCGCGATGCAGAGGCGCTGCTGCTGTCCGCCGGAAAGCTTTTGCGCATTCTTGCGCAGCTCGTCCTTCACCTCGTCGTAAAGGCCGCAGAGCTGTAATTTTTCGATCGCCAGCGCCTCGAGCGCCTTCTTGTCCCGCTGACCGTAGTACTGCGGGGCAAAGGTCAGGTTTTTGAGGATGGAAAACGGAAACGGCGTCGGCGTCTGGAAGACGAGCCCCACGCGGCGGCGCAACTCCTCGCTCGGCAGGCGGGAGATATCCGTGCCGTCGAGCGCGATCTCGCCGCGCACCTCCGTTCCCGGCTCCTGCGCGAGAAGGCCGTTCATGCACCGCAGCAGCGTCGACTTGCCGCAGCCCGAGGGTCCGATGACGGCCGTGATCTCATTTCTTGGAATATCGGCGGAAATATGCGCAATGGCGGGCTTTCCGTCATAAAAGGCGGACACGTCCCGCAGCGTCATGGCAGAATTCATCGTTTATGGCTCCTTCCGGCGTAAATGCTCGCCAGCAGATTGCAGATCAGGATGAGGGCCATCATCACGAAGGCCGTGCCGTAGGCCGCGCCCATGGACGTTTCGCCCTGCGCGACCAGCAGATAGAGGTGCATCGGCAGCGCCATGGCGGGCTTGAGCACCGAGTCCGGCACCGCGGCGTAGGCGACCGCCCCCGTGAAGATGAGCGGCGCGGTCGCGCCCATGGCATAGCAGCCGCCGAGGATAACGCCCGAGACGAGCTCGCCCCGGCACTGCGGCAGCACGAGCCTTGCGATGGCATAGCGCTTCGAGCAGCCCAGCGCGTAGGCCGAGCGCAGCATCTGCGGCGCGACCTCGCCAAAGGCCTTCTCAGCCCGCACCTCGATAAAGGGCAGGATCATGATGCCGAGCGCTGTGCCGGCGGAGAGCACGCATCGCCCGAGCCCGAGGTCACGCACAAGAAAGCTATAGGCAAAAAGGCCCAGCACGATCGACGGGATACCCGAGATACACTGGATGACAAGGCGGATGGCCCGCGCCGTTCTGCGCCCCCTGCAGTAAAAGACGAGGTACAGCGCCGTCGCGATGGCGGGGATCGCCCCGATCACGATGGCGACGCCCGTAAAATACAGGCTTCCGACGATGGCGGGCCATATCCCGCCCTCCGAGCCCAACACCGCGCCGCGCGGCGACTGCGTAAGAAACTCCCAACTGATGGAGGAGCCGCCCTTCCAGAAAATATAGCCGAACAGGAATGCGACCGTGCCGAGCACGAGCGCGATCCCCGCGCAGGCCCATATTTTGACGAGCAGCGCGCGAAAGCTTTTCTTTCTCATTTGCCGCCCCCCTCCCGCCGCAGCAGGCGGTCTCGCAAAAGCGTTATGCCAACGTTGATGACAAAGAGCAGCACCATCAGCACAAGCCCCGCCGCATACAGCGCGTGATAGTGAGTGCTGCCGACCACGGCGGTGCCCATTTCGAGCGCGATGACGGCGGCGATGCTCTCGCCCTTGCCGAGCAGCGTCGGGAAGAGATTCGCGTTGCCCATCACCATCATCACAGCCATCGTCTCGCCCATCGCGCGTCCGATGGCCAGCACTATCGAAAGCAGGATGTTTTTCCACGAGGCCGGCAGGATGACCGCCGCCACCGTGTACCACGGTGAAATACCGAGCGCGTCCGCCGCGGGCAGATACCGCTCCTTCGCCTTCAGGATCGTCTCGCTGCACGAGGAGACGAGATACGGCAGCAGCATCACCGCCAGCAGTATCCCTGCCGCCAGCACGCACGAGCCCGTGTGCACGCCCGCCTTCAGGAAAAACTTGACGAGCACCAGAAGGCCCACGAAGCCGTAGACCACCGACGGAATGCCCGCCAGCAGGTCGATGAGCGGATAGAGGACCGTGCGCGTCCTCGCCCCCGCCGCGCAGGACAGGAACACCGCCGCGCCGAGCCCCACAAGGGACGCAAGCAGCATCGCGATGAGCGAAACGGAAAGCGTGCCCATGATGAAGTTGAAAATGCCGAACGAGGCGCCCGCGCCCGTGTAGTCGATGGGCATCCAGCGCCGGCCGAAGAGGAACTCCCGCAGCGGGACCTCTTCAAAGGTCGGCAGCGCCTCCTGCACGATAAAGTAGATGACGAAGGCCAGTGTGAGCACGGTCAATGCCGTGAGCGCGCAGAGCAGCGCGGAAAACGCGGTATTTCTCACGCGGCGCATGGACAGGACCTCCTTTCGCATAGTCGTCCTTTGAGCAGATAAACGCTGCCACCGTTTCCGGTGGCAGCGTTTGTAGCCGGTTCAAAATCAGGCCGCGGGGGTAAAGGCGGGGATGTAGCCGTTGGCGACGACAACGTCATAGCCGGTCTGGGAGAAGACGTAGTCGATGAACGCCTGCTCGGACTCGGTGACAGGCGCGCCGGTGACGAACATGACGGGGCGCTGCACGGTGTAATCGCCGCTGATGATGTTCTCCTCGTTGGCCTCAACACCGTCGACCTTCATGGCGAACAGGACCTGACCGTTGGCATTGGCCTTGTTGTAAGCGCCGAAGCCGGCGTAGCCGATGCCCCAGGGGTCATTGGCAATGTTGGTGGCAAGCTCGGTCATGGAAGCGGACTGCGTGGCAGAAGCGGTGACCTCGCTCTCGCCCATGATGGCCTTCTGGAAGACCTCGTAAGCGCCGCCGGAGAGGTCGCGGATGTAGACGTTGATGGTCTCGGCCGGCAGGGAGGGATCGACCTGGTCCCAGGTGGTGAGCTCACCGGCAAAGATCTGACGGATCGTGTCGGCGGACATATCGTCCATCACGGAGCAGATGGGGTTGGAAGCGTTGACGGAAACGGTCAGCGCGTCGCGGGCAACGATGTACTGGCTGTAGTTCTCGCCGAGCGCCTCGACCTCGGAATCCTTGATATCGCGGGCGAGCATACCGAAGTCGGCCGTGCCGTCGATGGCCGCGCTGACGCCGACGCCAGAGCCGCCGGGCGCGACATAGATGGAAATGTTCTCCTCAGGGAAGGAGGGGGCCACCGCGTTCCACTTCACATACTCCTCGGTGAAGGAGGAAGCGAGAGAGGAAATGATGGGATACAGGGACGTGGAGCCGCAGAAGAGGATCTTGGACTGGAACTCCGTCTCCGTCGTCTGCTCATCGCCCGTATTGTCACCCGCGTCAGCATCGTTCTGCTGGCCGCAGGCGACCAGCGCCAGCGTCATGACGAGCGCCAGCAGGATCGCAAGGAACTTTTTCATGGTATTTGCCTCCAAATAACTATTTTTCATCGATTCTTCCGATTTCGACTTGTCACAGCATATTGCAAAGCGTCCCGCCTGTCAATTCGTTTTTCAGATAATGACCATTTTTCAATCATTTTTATCGATGTTCTTGGAAAAGAATATCGCTTTTTATGCTTTCTTCACTATTCCGTTTCGGGTCTTCTCCCTCATTTGCTGCGCTTTCCCCTTGTCCCATCCGCGTGCGCGTGGTAAAATCATCCTCGCGATATTTTGAACAGGAAAGGACGAGCCATGAATCAGAAAGAACTCAACGAACTGCGCCGGCGTTTCCGGCCCGACAAAAATAACTTCAGCCGCATTTTCGGCTGTTATGTAAACTCCAACCGTGAGATCATCTCATGGGTCGACACCTCAATGGGTCTCATGCGGCAAGAGGAACAGGAGATGTACCTGGCGCTGCTCAAAAAATCCCTCTCCGGCGCGCTGGGCAAAAATCTTGTCGACGTGGTCTTCTCCACGCAGCAGGTGGCCGACAGCGACGAACACCGCCTTTTGCAGACCCTGCGCCAGACCGAGCTCAAGGACCCCGCCTCGCGTGAAACGCTCTGCCGCAAGATCATCGAGTGCATCGACATGGGCGAGACGAACTATCTCATCCTGCTCGCCGCCGACGCTTACGACGTGCCTCACCGCGGCAAGGACGACGAATTGCAGCACGATGCCTCAAGCGAGGTCTTCAAGTACTTCGTCTGCTCCATCTGCCCTGTCAAGGCACCGACGCTCGAACTGCGTTACGACCTCGACCAGAGCGAGTTCCACTCAAGCTCCACCGGCTACATCGCCGCCTCGCCCGAGCTCGGTTTCCTTTATCCCGCCTTCGACGGCCGCACGGCAAATATTTATAATGTGCTGTTCTACTCGAAAAACGCTGCCGAGCTCCACCAGGAGGTCATCGATGCGCTGTTCCGCGTCGAGCCGCCGATGTCCGCTGAGGAGCAGAAGAACGCCTTCGGCTCGGCGCTCGCGGACGCGCTCGACAGGGATTGCAGCTACGATGTTGTCCAGTCTGTGCATGAGCAAATTCGTGCCCGCATCGAGGATCACAAGGAGAGCCGCGACCCCGAGCCGCTGGAGCTGACAGCAAGCGACGTGGGCGGCATTCTGGCCAACAGCGGCGTCAGCGACGAGCAGGTCGCCGCTTTTCAGCGCGAGTGCGATGCGCAATACGGGGAAAATGCCGCGCTGAATCCGAACAACATCATCGAAAGCCGAAAGTTCGAGATCGTGACCCCCGAGGTCAAGATCACCGTCGCGCCCGAAAACAGCTACATGATCGAAGCGCGCGTCATCGACGGGCGCAAATACCTGCTCATCCCCGCCGACGACGGCGTGGAGGTCAATGGCATCAGCGTCAGCATCCCCGGCCTCAGGCAGGAAGAATAAAAGCAAAAAAAGAGATGGCCGGGCCATCTCTTTTTTCATTTTTACAGCGCGCGCAGGATGAGCGCGAGGATGAGCATATGCACGGGGTAGAACGCGTAGCAGACATACTGAAACGCCCGGCTGTGGTGTCCCTGACGGCCGCGATAGAGCCAGATGGGTACGAGCGCGAGCAGCGCAAGCCCCTGCTGGCTGAGCTCCACGTCCATGCCGAGGATCGTCATGGGATAGACCTGACCGCCGAGCATACGCACATTGATCCAGTAGAGCGCCAAGATCTGCCCGAGCAGCTTCCACCACTCTCTTCCGTGGAAGAAGTAGAAGACGAACACCGTCAGGACGCCCGCGCCGTAATAGTCCACCATGCCGAGCGTCCCCAGCGCCGCGCCGAGCGCCGTCACACCCACGCAGGTGAGCACATAGAGCCACGTCTTCCCCTTCTCGCGCACCGCTTCCATCGCGCGGATACCGAGAAGGCCGATCAGCAGCGTCCAGATGACGTTCTGGTGCACGGGATAAAACCACGTCCCGCCGTACATCAAATCGAAGGGGATCTCCGAAAGCAGCGCAAAGACGAGCATCCGCAACGCGTAGCGCTTAAAGCTGCGCGTGTGGAAATAGCCCTCCACCGCCATGAAAGCGAACATTGGAAAGGCGAGCCGCCCCACACACGTGAGCCACTCCTGCGCGGGCAGGAGTGTCGCCCACAGGTGGTCGCACAGCATGAGCGCCATCGCGAGAATGTGCAGCGCCGCCGCGCTGAGGTCAAATCGTTTTTCCATCAGGGTCTCCTTATGCTATCGGCCCGTGACCGGACCGTTCTCTTTTGTGCGCTCCCGCAGGCGGCGCGCACTTGCCCGCCATTGTACCACAGCCGCCGGCAGATTGCAACACGTTTCCGACGTCGGCACACTTGCCGCCGCAAAAGGCTTTGCGTATCGCCGGTCGATGCAGTATAATGGGGTTTAGCGTTTTGCCTGCTTTCAGGCAGGCGCTTTCATCGCCGATTTATTTCACCGCGCCTGTCTCGGCGCCCGACATACGAAAGGAACCACTATGGATATCATTCAAATGCTCGCCCGGGAGCTCGGCAAAAACGCACAGCACGTCGAAAACGTTGTGCGATTGCTCGACGAGGGCAACACCATCCCCTTCATCGCCCGCTACCGCAAGGAGCTGCACGGCGCGATGGACGACACCTCGCTGCGCACGCTCGAAGAGCGCCTCGGGTACCTCCGCGGTCTTGAAGAGCGCCGCGCGGCGGTGAAAAACGCCATCGACGAGCAGGGTAAGCTGACAGACGAGCTTGCCGCCGCCATCGACAGTGCCAAAACGCTTGCCGAGGTCGAAGACCTCTACCGTCCCTACAAGCAGAAGCGCCGCACCCGCGCCACGATCGCAAAGGAGAAGGGCCTTGCGCCGCTCGCCGCGCTGCTCTTCGCGCAGGAGCGCGATTGCCCGCAGCCCGAGGTCGCCGCGCAGGATTTTCTCGCCCCCGAAAAAGGCGTTGAGACCGTTGAGGACGCCCTACAGGGCGCCAGCGACATTATCGCCGAGCAGATCAGCGACGATGCGGACATCCGCAAGAGCCTGCGCGCGCTCATTACCCGTCAGGGGCAGCTCGTGAGCAGGGCCGCGACGGAGGATGACAGCGTCTACCGCCTGTACTATGATTTCACGCAGGCCGTCTCCCGCCTGCAGGGGCATCAGGTGCTCGCCATCAACCGCGGCGAAAAGGAGGGCATCCTGAAGGTATCCGTCGTGCTCGAGCGCGAGCAGGCGCTGCCGCTGCTGCGCCGCGCGGTCGTGAAGCCCGGCTCCGCCGCCATGGAATTCATCAAGTCCGCCGCCGAGGACGCCTACGACCGGCTGATCTTCCCGTCGCTCGAGCGCGAGGTGCGAAATCAGCTCACTGAGCAGGCAGACGAGGGTGCCATCGGCCAGTTTGCGCTGAACTTAAAACCGCTGCTGATGCAGCCGCCGGTCAAGGGCAAGGTCACGATGGGGCTTGACCCGGGGTACCGCATGGGCTGCAAGGTCGCGGTCGTGGACGGCACGGGCAAGGTGCTCGACACCGCCGTGGTCTACCCGACCTACGGTGAGCGGCAGAAAAACGAGGCCATCGCCGTGCTGACAAAGCTCATCCAAAAGCACGGCGTGGAGCACATTGCCATCGGCAACGGCACCGCCAGCCGCGAGACCGAGCAGATGGCTATTGAGCTGATCCGCCGGGTGAACGAGAGCGGCGCGCACGTCAGCTACATGATCGTCTCCGAGGCGGGCGCATCCGTGTACTCAGCAAGCAAGCTCGCCGCCGAGGAATTTCCCCAGTACGATGTCAACCTTCGCTCGGCCGTGTCCATCGCGCGCCGCTTGCAGGACCCGCTCGCCGAGCTTGTGAAAATTGACCCCAAGGCCATCGGCGTCGGTCAGTATCAGCATGATATGCCGCAAAAGCAGCTTGACGAAGCACTCAGCGGCGTCGTGGAGGACTGCGTCAACGCTGTCGGCGTGGACGTCAACACGGCATCGCCGTCACTTTTGCAGCGCGTCGCGGGCCTGAACGGCACAACGGCGAAAAACGTTGTCGCCTACCGCGAGGAAAATGGTGCCTTCACCTCCCGCGCGCAGATCAAAAAGGTGCCAAAGCTCGGCCCCAAGGCCTTCCAGCAGTGCGCGGGCTTCCTGCGCGTGCCGGAGAGCAAAAGCGTGCTCGACAACACCGCCGTCCACCCCGAGAGTTACGACGCCGCAAAAGCCCTGCTCGCACTGACCGGCCATACGCTTGCCGATGTGAAGGACGGCAAACTCGCCGATCTTCCCGCGCACGTCCGGTCCTACGGCGAGGAAAAGGCCGCAGCTGAGATCGGCGTCGGCGTTCCCACGCTGCGCGATATCGTCGCCGAGCTCTTAAAGCCCGGCCGCGACGTGCGCGACGAGCTGCCAAAGCCCATCCTGCGCACGGACGTGCTCGAAATGAAGGACTTAAAGCCCGGCATGGTGCTCACCGGCACGGTGCGCAACGTCATCGACTTCGGCGTGTTCGTGGATATCGGCGTGCATCAGGACGGATTGGTCCACATCTCGCAGGTGGCGGACAAATTCATCAAGCACCCGTCCGAGGTCGTGTCCGTCGGCGACGTGGTCAAGGTCGTCGTGCTGGAGGTAGACGAGAAGAAAAAGCGCATCGGCCTGAGCATGAAGCAGGCCAAATAAGCATCCGGCCAAAAATCAACACAAAAATACCGCCCCTGCTCCGAACCGTTCGAAGCAGGGGCGGTACATTATTTTATCGCATCGCTGTTTACAGCAGGTCGGCAAGCTCCAGGACAAGGCGCTCGCTCTTTTCCCATCCGAGGCAGGCATCGGTGATGCTCTTGCCGTAGGTGCCCTCGCTGATCTTCTGGTTGCCGTCTTCGATATAGCTCTCGATCATCAGGCCCTTGACCAGCGCGTCGATATCGTTCGAGTGGCGCTTGGAGTGGAGCACCTCCTTCGCGATGCGGATCTGCTCGAGGTACTGCTTGCCGGAGTTGGCATGGTTGCAGTCCACGATGCAGGCAGGATTCTTGATGCCCTTCTCCGCATACAGCTTGTGCAGCTGCACCAGATCTTCATAGTGGTAGTTGGGGCGGCTGTCGCCCTTTTCGTTCACGTAGCCGCGCATGATGGCGTGGGCATAGGGATTGCCCGCGGTTTCGACCTCCCAGCCGCGGTAGAGGAACGTGTGGTCGCCCATCGCCGCGTAGATGGAGTTCATCATCACGCTCAGATCGCCGCCCGTGGGGTTCTTCATGCCGACGGGCACGTCGATACCGCTCGCGACGAGGCGGTGCTGCTGGTTTTCGACCGAGCGCGCGCCGACGGCGACATAGCCCAAAATATCAGAAAGATAGCGGTAGTTTTCGGGGTAGAGCATCTCATCAGCGCAGGCAAAGCCGGTCTCCTGCACCGCGCGGGTGTGGAGGCGGCGGATGGCGATGATGCCCTCGAGCATATCGGGCTTCTTGCTGGGGTCGGGCTGGTGGAGCATTCCCTTGTAGCCCGAGCCGTTGGTGCGCGGCTTGTTCGTGTAGATGCGCGGGACGATCAGGATCTTATCCTTGACCTTTTCCTGCAGGGGGACGAGGCGGCAGACATAGTCCATCACGCTGTCCTCGCGGTCGGCAGAGCAGGGGCCAATGATGAGCATCAGGCGGCTGTCACGCCCGTCGAGGATCGCGCGCATCTCTTCCACGCGCGTCTCACGCACCTTGGCGACCTCTTCCGTGACGGGGAACTCTTTTTTAATGTCCATCGGAATGGGCAGCTTGCGGATGAATTTTGCATTTTGCTGCATGGTGTAGACTCCTTGTCGGTTATTGTCTGATTTTGCCTATTATTTTACTGCGTTCCCCCTCGTTCCGCAAGCACGATTTCATGGCGGAGTGTATAAGGATTCGAAAACTGTGCATTCGAATCCTATCGAATTCAGAAAATCAGCGGCCGCTGTGCCTCAACTCATTTCGGAGCGCCGCCGCTTTCCGCATCTGTCCCTTCCCCGTTTTCCACCGCAGTCCCCGCTCCTGTGTGCGGCGGCACGGCTTTATGCCGGTCTGGTACGTCAATTTTTTGTTTTCTTTGTCTCTTTCTCTTCACGCATTCTGCGCACTTTCCGAATTTTTTATTGATATTTATTCATTTTTAACCGTCAAACAGCACATTTTTGAAATATTTTTATCGGTTGAAATGCGGAAATTATCTCTTTCGACAGAATTTGACAACTCCTTTTCGCGATTCCGGATTAGACTGCTGGTAGAAAGGGTTCGCGGCAAAGTGGTGTGTGGCTGCCGCGCGCCGAACCGGACACATAAAAGGAGGAATCATTATGCTGACGATCGAACTCAATATGTACCACGCCGTTGCCTTAGGTGCCTTTCTGTTCTGGCTGGGCGGCATCATCACCGACAAGATCTCGCTGCTGAACCGCTACTGCATCCCCGCCCCGCTGGTCGGCGGACTCTGCTTTTCCATTCTCAACTACATTCTCTATTCCATGGGTGTCGCATCCATCACCTTCGACGCGACACTGCAAACCGTCTTTATGATCATGTTCTTCACCACCGTCGGCTTCACGGTCAGCATCCCCGCGCTGCTCAAGGGCGGCAAAGCCGTGATGCTGTGCCTTGCCATCTCCATTGTGATGATCCCGCTGCAAAACTTTCTCGGCGGCGGCGTGATGGCTCTCTTTGGGCGTGACCCGCTGCTCGGTATCGGCTGCGGCTCCAACGACTATCGTCCCCATCAGCGTCTTGGTTTCCTTACACCAAACCAAGTAGAAAAAGAGTTTTGCGATGCAACAGTAGGATAAAAGAAAATGCCTGCAGTATCTGACCAGTCCGAAAACGACTGTCTAAAATACTGTAGGCATTCCAATTGGTGGAGGCGGCGGGAGTCGAACCCGCGTCCGAAAGCACTTTAACAGGACTTTCTCCGGGCGCAGTCAGGATTTAAGCATTCCCTCCGCGCAAGGACACCTGACGGACCTTACGCTTCAGTAGAGTCATGATGCGTGGGCAGGTCAACTCTTTCCCGCCTCACGGACGCCACGTTCACGACGCCTTCCCCGGTCCGTGGCCTCCCCGGTTCAGACGGCCGCCTACTTAGGCAGCGACAGCAACTTCGTTGTTGTTCTTTAATTTATAAGTTGCCCGTTTTATAGAGGCCAGGCACCTCTGCCCGCTTATCCTGCCTCCACACCCCCGTCGAAACCGGTACGCCCCCGTGTGAGCGGCACGGCTTTCCCCGTGCCGCGAACAACGGCAGATCGTTGTGTGAAAGCAAACAAAAATCGAATTACATCTTCTCCGGCTCGGGATAATCAACGCCCTGCGTATCCACGCGGATGGACTTGATGACCTGCGGCTTTTTCGGCATATCGTTGTACATATTGCGATTCACGCGGGAAATATCCACCGCGGCCTGCGCATTGTCGGTGATCTTGCCGAACGCGGCGTACTGCCCGTCGAGGTGCGGCGCGTCGGCCACCATGATGAAGAACTGGCTGCCCGCGCTGTCGGGGATCATCGTGCGCGCCATGGAGAGAACGCCCAGCGTGTGCTTGAGGTCATTTTTGAAGCCGTTGGCGGAAAACTCGCCGCGGATCTCGTAGCCGGGACCGCCCGTGCCGTTGCCGTCCGGGTCGCCGCCCTGGATCATGAAGCCTGGAATGACGCGGTGGAACACCACGCCGTCGTAAAAGCCGGAGTTCGCCAGCGCGATGAAATTGTTGACAGTGTTGGGCGCGATCTCGGGATAGAGCTCGCCGCTCATCACCGCGCCGCTTTCCATTTCGATGGTCACAATGGGATTTGCCATAATCATTCTCCTTATCTCCGCGCCTTCATCGCGCGGTCGATCTCGCGCTTGGCGTCGCGCCGGGCGGCGTCCTCGCGCTTGTCGTAGTTTTTCTTACCCTTGCACACGCCGACCTCGACCTTCACGCGCGCATCCTTGAAGTAGACGCTCAGCGGGACGAGCGCGTAGCCGTCCTGCTTGACGAGCGCATAGAGCTTATTGATCTCGCGCTTGTGCAGAAGGAGCTTCTTCGGCCGGTCGGGGTCGTGGTTGAAGATGTTGCCCTTATCGTAGGGCGAAATGTGCATCGACAGCACGTTCGCCTCGCCGTTTTTGACGATGACATAGCTGTCCTTCAAATTGAGCGTGCCGGCACGGATGGACTTGACCTCCGTACCCTTGAGCTCGATGCCCGCCTCATAGCGGTCTTCGACAAAATAGTCGTGGAACGCCTTACGGTTCTGCGCCGCGATTTTTATCCCCTTTTTCTCCGCCACGGCACATCGCCTCCTTTGCGTTTCCATGATAGTGTAGCATACTTTTTCGCCCAGCACAAGGGCTGTCACAAAAACGTAACAAACGAAAAATCGCCCCACACCTTCATTCTGTCCGCTTACTTTATTTTATAGTAGAATTTCAAACGCCTCCGTGCTATAATTTTAATATCTATATCATGCTTTGGCGGCGTCCCGCCGCACTGAGGAGGCAGCGATACCATGGACCTGACCGAACTCCGGCTTTCCCGCAAAACGATCTACGAAGGGAAAATTCTGCATATCTACCGCGACGACGTGCTCCTGCCCAACGGCAGAACGAGCGTACGCGAAGTCGCCGATCACCCCGGCGGCGTAGCCATCGTCGCCCTTGACGAGCACGACAATGTGCTCACCGTGAAGCAGTACCGCTACGTCTTCTCCCGTGTGCTTGAGGAAATTCCCGCAGGGAAGCTCGAGCGCGGCGAGGACCCCGATGAGGCCGCGCTGCGTGAGCTGAAGGAGGAAACGGGCGCAACGCCGAAGCGCATGACGAATCTCGGCAAGCTTCTCGTCTCCCCCGGCTGCTACAGCGAGGTGCTGCACCTTTATCTTGCCGAGGGTCTGACCTTCGGTGAGCAAAATCCTGACGAGGACGAGTTTTTAGAGCTTTACCGCACGCCGTTTGACGAAATGCTCGCGCGCGTGCTGCGCGGCGAGCTCGAGGACGCCAAGACCGTCTGCGGCATTCTGAAGGTCCATGCCCTGCGCACGGCGCAAAAAGAGAGACAGGAGAGAGAGAACTGATGGAACAGAAAAAGACCGTCCTCATCGTCGAGGACGAGAAAAACATCGTGGATATCATCCGCTTCAACCTGCAGCGCACCGGCTACGACACGCTCGAGGCCTATGACGGCGAGGCGGGTCTCGCCATGGCGCGCGAGAAAAAGCCCGACCTCATCCTGCTCGACGTGATGATGCCGAAGATGATGGGCTTCGATGTCTGCCGCGCCCTGCGCGAGGAGGGGGACAATGTTCCCGTCATCATCCTGACCGCGCGCGAAGAGGAGGAGGACAAGATCCTCGGCCTTGAGATCGGCGCGGACGACTACATCACCAAGCCCTTTTCCATGCGCGAGCTGCTTGCGCGCATCAAGGCGAATCTCCGCCGCACGACGATGCTCACCGCCCCCGCCGCGGAGGATAACTCCATGAGCGCCGGCGGCGGCATCACCATCGACCCCGACAGCTTTCAGGTGCGCAAGAACGGCGCGCCCGTGGACCTCACGCAGCGCGAATACGAGCTTTTGACCTTCCTCGCGAGTCACCCCGGCAAGGTCTTCTCCCGCGTTGACCTGATGGAGCAGGTCTGGAACTACGGCTACGTCGGCGATGACGCGCGCACCGTGGACGTCACGGTCCGGCGTCTTCGCGAAAAGATCGAGGACGATCCCGCAAATCCCACCTGCATCCTCACGCGCCGCGGCGTGGGCTACTATTTCGCCGCGCAGGGCTGATGCGCGCAGCTTTTTCCCGAAAGGAGTGACCGCCTATGTTTCGCAGCCTGCATATGAAGCTCGTGATGATCATGCTGCTGCTCGTCACCTCGCTGATGGCGGTGGTGGGCGCGTTCCTGATGACCAGCGTCACCAACTTCTATATCGACGATTTCTACGACCAGATGAGCGAGGCCTTCGGCGAGTCCAGCGCGGCATTTGTCAGCTCCCTGCGCGAGGAAGCCGCGCAGTCTGACGGCGCCGCGCGCCTGCAAACGATGCTCGAGGCCTACTCCGGCACGCTCAGCATCGACTCGCGCAACCGCAACTACTACATTCTCGACGGCAAGAGCGGCGAGGTGCTCGCCTCGAGCAATGAGGACTCCGAGCTTCTGGAGCAGACCGAAAACATCCTCACCGCCCGCAACGGCGAGGTCGGCGACCACAGCGACCTTGCCGCAAGCTATATGGATGTCGCCATCCCCATCTCCGGCGGCGACAACAGCTTTATCATCTACATCCGCGATGACCGCACCACGGTCTCATCGCTGAACTCGGAGCTGCTGTTCATCATTTTGCAGGCATTGCTCGTGGGCCTTCTCGTCTCCATTCTTCTCTCCTTCCTGCTCGCCAAGACGATGATCGACCCCATCGAGAAGCTGACCGAGGGCGCCGAGCGCATCGCGACCGGCGATTTTGACGAAACGCTCGCCGTCGAATCGACGGATGAGATCGGTATCCTGACGACGACCTTCAACGACATGGCCGCCGTCCTCCACTCCACGCTCGAGGCCGTGGAGAACGAGCGCAACAAGCTCGACACGCTCTTTCTCCACATGAGCGACGGCGTCGTCGCCTATGACGGCAGCGGCGCGCTCATCCACTGCAACCCCGCCGCCTGCGAGCTGCTCGGCCGCACGGCGGAAGAGTGCGTCTACAGCGACCTGTTTGAATCCATCTGCCCCTTCTCCCGCGTCATTTCCATGCAGCGAAGCGAGTTTGTCGAATCCGAGCTGACGGTCGGCGAGCGCAGCGTGGAGCTCTACTTCGCGCCCTTCTCCGACGAGGAGAGCGGCGGCGTGCTCATCGTGCTGCACGACGTGACCGAGCACCGCAAGACCGAGGAGCGGCGCAAGGAATTCGTTGCCAATGTCTCCCACGAGCTGCGCACGCCGCTGACGAACGTCCGCTCCTACGCCGAGACCATCCGCGAGGCGGGCGACGATCTGAGCCGCGAGACGGAAAACGACTTTCTCGACGTTGTCATCAGCGAAACGGACCGCATGACCCATATCGTGCAGGACCTTCTGACGCTCTCGCGTCTCGACTCCGGCCGCAGCGAGATGACCATGGCGCGCTTTCCCTTCTCCGCCGCCATCGACGCGGTGCTCCGCTCCATCGAGCTGGAGGCCCGCCGCCACAAGCACAAGCTCACCCACGACTACAGCGAAAATCTGCCCCTCATCATGGGCGACCGCGGGCGCATCGAGCAGGTCATGCTCAACGTCCTCGGCAACGCCGTCAAATATACGCCCGACGGCGGCCATATCCGCGTCACCGCCGGCAGCGAGGGAGAAACGGTCTGGATGGAGGTTGCGGACGACGGCATCGGCATTCCCGAGGCCGACCGGAGCCGTATTTTCGAGCGCTTCTACCGCGTGGACAAGGCGCGCTCCCGCGAGTCCGGCGGCACGGGCCTCGGCCTCTCCATCGCCACCGAGATCGTCCAGCGTCACCACGGCTCGCTCACGCTCGTCGACCGTCCCGGCCCCGGCACGACGGTCCGCTTAGAGCTGCCCATCACCCAGCCCGTCGGCAGGGAGGGCTCCCATGAGTAATTCGACCGTTTCCCACCTGCAAAACGCCGCCATCGCCGTTTTGACCGTCTCCGCTGTCTTTCTGCTGACGCAGACGCCGCTTTTCGGCGATCTTGCGGGCAAAACGCCTTACGAGCTTGCGCAGGACTGGCTCTCGTCCGACGCGGCGCTTTCCGAGGCCGTCGCCGCCGACGCAAGCGATCTCGCGCTCCCCGTGCGCCTGGTCTTCACCAACGAATACGCCCGCCTCGGGCTTGATGCCGTCACCACGGCGGACGCGAGCTTTGAACAGGCCGGCACCTTTTTCAGCGAGGCCATCGGCTCGGCCGGTGCGCTCGAGGCCTGCAAGGAATCGGACCTGCTCGCCGCCCTGCAGGGCAGCAGCATCTACCTTGAGCTGGAGGCGGAAACGCCGCTTGAACTTCTCAGTAAAATGCTCGGCGTCACCGCGCCGGAGTCCGAGCTTCTGCACGTCCGCCGCCTTCTGCTCACGCCCGGCGAGAGCGGTACCACGCTCTATCTGCAGGACAGCGAGCGCGGCTATTTCGTCTGCCGCACAGCCGGCGACGCCTACGCGCTGAATCAGGCGCTTGCCGCGCTCGACGGCAACGGCACGGATTTTGCCTTTGCCCTGCCCGGCGATTTCTCCCAGCTCTCGCCCTATACGGTCATCTTCAGCGAGCCTGTGCAGCGAAACACGCTCTCTGTCACAAGCGCCCTCACCGACAAGGAAAGCTTTCTGCGCCTTGCCGAATTCAACCCCCATACGGAGAACAGCTACACCGATTCCTCCGGCACCATCGTCATCCGCGAGGTCTACGGCACGCTGCGCCTCCCGCCCGACGGCACCGTCACCTATCAGGGCGACAGCGCGGAGATTGGCTCTCTTTATTATGTCAACTCCGTCACTCCCGGCAAGCCCACCATGTCCGAATCCATCGACGCTGCGCAGAAGCTCGTTTTCACGCTGCTGCGCGACCTGATCGGCGACGCAGAACTTTATTTCAGCGGCTACGAGGGCAGCAGCAAGAGCTGCACCGTGGCCTTCGACTATTCCGTGAACGGCACGCCCCTTCACTTTTCCGACGGCACCCATGCCGCCTATGTGACCATCGAGGGGCAGACCATCACGAGCTTCCAGCTCCGCTGCCGCAGCTATACGGTGAGCGATTCTCCCTCGCTGCTGCTCCCCATCCGTCAGGCCGCCGCCATTGCGGGCAGCAAATACCAGAATGCCGAGCTGCATATCTGCTATGAGGACCGCGGCGCGGACACAGTGAGCTCCGCCTGGTTTGCCGGCTGATGCAAAAATCTTACGAAAGGAGCCGCCGCGCATGAAAGCCTCCCGCCTGAAAACCATCGTCATCGTGATTCTGCTGCTGGTCAACGCGTTTTTGCTCTTTCTGCTGCTCAGCCGCCGCGCCGAGCAGACGCAGGCCTACGAGCGCACCGTCGAGCAGCTATGCGAGCTCTTCGAGCGCAGCGGCGTCTCCTTCGACCGCGCGCTGCTCCCCGAAAACAGCGATGTCTACGCCCTCTCGCCGGAGCGCAGCAGCACCCGCGAAATGGCCTTTGCCAAGTCGCTCCTCGGCGACGATGTTTCCGCGTTTGACTCCGGCGGCGGCATCAGCCGCTACAGCAGCAGTCTCGGCTCCTGCTCGCTCCGCTCGGGCGGCACGGTCGACGCCGTGCTCTCCCGTCCGTTGGACGACGCAGCGCAGTTCAGCCGCGAGCTGTTCCGCTCGTTCGGCTACGAGGAGGGCTCTTCCTCTCTCAACGGCGGCAGCGGCAGCGTTACCGGTATGCGCCGCAGCAAGAACGGTCCCATCTACAACGCTGCTCTCACGCTCACCTTCACGGATTCGACGCTGACGAACGTCTCCGGCACCTTCCTCTCCGATCTCGACGAGGGCCGCCGCACCGACGGGCTCGACGCCATCAGCGCGCTCGTGCGCTTTCTTGACTATTGCGGTGTCTCCGGCGTCGTGTGCACGGAGGTCTCCGCGCTCGACAGCGGGTACCTTCTGCAATCCTCCGCCTCCGCGCCGCTCCGTCTCATTCCCGTGTGGCGCATCACGACGGACGTGAACAATTATTATGTCAACTGCAAGACCGGTGAAGTCACGCGCGAATAAAATTGTTTTCCCCGTTTTGGGAATTTCTCCCCCCACAGCATTGCTTTTTCCGTTTTTTTTGGTATACTGTTGATGTATTATGTGAATACCATGAACAGGCGGCGCTGCCCCTGTTGTTTTTTGCCGATAAAAGAAAGCCTACTGTCTCTCTTCATAAGGAGTTTTTATGACGAAATATATCGTGCAGGGCGGCCAGCCGCTCTTTGGTGAAGTGCGCATCAGCGGCGCGAAGAACGCCGCCGTCGCCATCATTCCCGCCGCCCTTCTGGTCGACGGTGTCTGCCGCATTGAAAATATTCCCCAGATCTCTGACGTGACGGCGCTGCTCAAGATCCTGGAGCAGCTCGGCGCGAAGATCCGCTTTCTCAACCGCAGCGACGTCGAGATCGACTGCCGCCGCATCACCACCACCCAGGTCTCGCAGGAGCTCGCGCACAAGATTCGCGCCTCCTACTACCTCATCGGCGCGCTGCTCGGCCGCTTTGGTGAGGCCGAGGTCTCAATGCCCGGCGGCTGCAACTTCGGCGGCGTGCGCCCCATCGACCAGCACGTCAAGGGCTTCGTCGCTATGGGCGCCGAGGTGCGCGAGGGCGACTTCATCTGCGCCAAGGCCGACGGCGGCCGCATGAAGGGCGCGAACGTCTATCTCGACGTGGTTTCCGTCGGCGCGACGATGAACATCATGATGGCCGCGGCGCTTGCCGAGGGCACAACTGTCATCGAAAACGCCGCCAAGGAGCCGCACATCGTCGACCTTGCCAACTTTTTGAACTCCATGGGTGCCGATATCAAGGGCGCCGGCACCGACACCATCCGCATTTTCGGCGTGGACAAGCTCCACGGCGGCACCTATACCATCATTCCCGACCAGATCGAGGCGGGCACCTACATGGCCGCTGTCGCCGCCTGCGGCGGGCAGGTCCTCGTGCGCGGCATCATCCCCAAGCACATGGACTGCATCACCGCCAAGCTCCAGGAGATGGGCGTACAGGTCGAGGAGCAGGACGACACGCTGCTCGTGCGTCGCGCGGGCAAGCTGCGCCGCACCAACGTCAAGACCCTTCCCTACCCCGGCTTCCCGACGGATATGCAGCCGCAGATCACCGTAGCGCTCTGCCTTGCCGAGGGGACCAGCATGGTCACCGAGGGCGTGTGGGACAACCGCTACCGCTACGTCGGCGAGCTGACGCGCATGGGCGCGCAGATCCGCGTCGAGGGCCGCTCTGCCGTCATCGAAGGCGTGGACCATCTGAACGCGGCAAGTGTGCAGGCCTACGATCTCCGCGCGGGCGCGGCGATGCTCATTGCGGCACTGGCGGCAAACGGCGTGAGCGAGGTCTCCAACGTCCACTACATCGAGCGCGGCTACGAGGATGTTATCGGCAAGCTGCGCGGTATCGGCGCGAAGATCGACTGCGTCGAGTGCGAGGAGAGCGTCGAGACCCGTCAAATCGGTTAATTACTCTTATAAAAGCGCCTTGCCGCGGCAAGGCGCTTTTCTTTTGGAAAGGGTTTGAAAAGAATATTATGTATACCGGTATCTATGTTTCTTCCCTGCCGCCGGTGATCCTTGCTATGGCCGATACGCCCGCGATGCAGCGTCTATCGCGCGTCGGGATGCACTGCGGCTGTGAATACACGGCCTATCCCATCTACCGCGATGCGCTTGCCCCGTACTCGCGCTACACGCACTCGCTCGGCACGGCAGCCATCGTCTGGCACTTCACGCACGACTTAAAGCAATCCGTCGCGGGACTGCTGCACGACATTGCAACACCTGCCTTCGCTCATACGGTCGACTTTCTGAACGGCGACCATCTCCGGCAGGAATCGACCGAAAGCCGCACCCGCGCGATGATCGCTTCGTCGCCGGAGCTGATGGCGCTGCTCGTCCAAAGCAGCCTGACGCTTGACGATGTGGACGATTACCACCGCTACCCCATCGCCGATAACGATTCACCCCGACTCTCCGCCGACCGGCTCGAATACACACTTGGCAACGCGCACCTCATCTTTCGCTGCCCGGAAGAGACGATCAAAGCGATCTACAGCGACCTCTTCGTCGACAAAAACGAGGACGGTGAGAACGAGCTTTGCTTTGCTCACGCGCCGCAGGCGGACGCCTTCACCCGTCTTGCCTTGCAGCAGTCAAAGTGGTTCGTCAGCGATGAGGACCGCTTCAGTATGCAGGCGCTCGCCGACCTTCTGCGCGAGGCGCAGCGCCGCGGCGTGCTGACGGCGGACGATCTCTACCTTGACGAGCCGCATTTCATCGGGCGCCTCCTCTCCGATCCGGCCATTTCCGCGCGCTGGCAGGACTATCGCCGCATCACCGGCACGCGAAGCGCACCGAAGCGTCCCGAAGGTGTTTATGCCGTCAGGGTCGCCGCAAAAAAGCGCAGCATCGACCCGCTCGCGCGGACAGAGAACGGTCTCCGGCGCTTCACGGCCATCAGCGCAGACTACGCCGCGCAGCTCGCCGCCTTTCGCGCCGATGATTTTGACCGCTGGGTCTGGGCAATGTACGAATAGAATAAGCATGGGCGCAGCCTTTGGCTGCGCCCATGCTTTTACCGCTTTCCACAATAAAAAGGCAGCAGGTCTCATGACCTGCTGCCTTTTTGAAGTCTTTGGATGACCCTCAGCGGATCAATTAGGCCTCGGTCTCGATGACGACGCCGGAACCAACGGTACGGCCGCCTTCACGGATAGCGAAGCGGAGACCCTTCTCGATAGCGATCGGGGTGATCAGCTCGACCTTCATGTCGACGTTATCGCCAGGCATGCACATCTCGGTGCCCTCGGGCAGGGTGATGACGCCGGTAACGTCAGTGGTACGGAAGTAGAACTGAGGACGATAGTTGTTGAAGAACGGGGTGTGACGGCCGCCCTCGTCCTTGTTCAGGACGTAAACCTGACCAACGAACTTGGTGAGGGGGTGGATGGAGCCGGGCTTGGACAGAACCTGACCGCGCTCGATCTCGTTCTTGGCAACACCGCGGAGCAGTGTACCGATGTTATCACCGGCCTCGGCGTAGTCGAGCAGCTTGTGGAACATTTCGATACCGGTGACGACGGTCTTGCGGCGCTCGTCGGTCAGACCGATGATCTCGACTTCCTCGCCGAGCTTCAGCTGGCCACGCTCAACACGGCCGGTAGCGACGGTACCACGACCGGAGATCGTGAAGACGTCCTCAACGGGCATCAGGAACGGCTGGTCGGCCTTACGGTCGGGCGTGGGGATCCAGGTATCAACAGCGTCCATGAGCTCGTGCATGCACTTGTACTCGGGAGCGTCGAGGTCCTTGGACTCGGAGATCAGGGCGTTCAGCGCGGAACCGCGGATGATCGGGGTCTCGTCGCCGGGGAAGCTGTAGAAGTCGAGCATCTCGCGGACTTCCATCTCGACGAGCTCGAGGAGCTCCTCATCGTCAACCTGGTCGCACTTGTTCAGGAAAACGAGAACGGAAGGCACGTTGACCTGACGGGCGAGCAGCAGGTGCTCACGAGTCTGGGCCATGGGGCCGTCGGAAGCAGCGATGACCAGGATAGCGCCGTCCATCTGGGCAGCACCGGTGATCATGTTCTTGATATAGTCGGCGTGGCCCGGGCAGTCGACGTGGGCATAGTGGCGGCCCTGGATCTCGCCGTCCTCGCCGGTCTTGTAGTTGTGGCCCTGACGGTCGAAGGTCTGGTACTCAACGTGAGCGGTGTTGATGGTGATACCACGCTCGCGCTCTTCCGGAGCCTTATCGATGGAGCTGTAATCGGTGTAGTCAGCACCGCCCTGGAGGGCGAGGAACTTGGTGATCGCAGCGGTCAGGGTGGTCTTACCATGGTCGATATGACCGATGGTACCAATGTTTACGTGGGGCTTGGTACGCTCGAATTTCTGCTTAGCCATTAGAGTGATCCTCCTATGAAAAAATTTCGTTGTTTGCCGGTGTCATTTACATACACCGGTATTTTACCGTAAAATGCGGTATTTTGCAATACCTTTTTATCAGCCGCGGTTGCTGCGCTGGCTGATGATCTTCTCCTGAATGTTCTTCGGGATCTCGATATAATGTGCGGGTTCCATCGTGTACTGACCACGGCCCTGCGTGCAGGAACGGAGGTCGGTCGCGTAGCCGAACATTTCAGCCAGAGGCACGAAGGCATCGATCTGCTGCGCGCCGCTGCGGGCCTCGAAGCCCTGGATCTGACCACGGCGGGAGTTCAGGTCGCCGATAACATCGCCCATGTACTCGTCGGGGACGATGACACAGACCTTCATGATCGGCTCGAGCAGCGTCGGGCCGGCCTTCTGGCAGGCTTCCTTGAAGGCCATGGAGCCGGCGATCTTGAACGCCATTTCAGAGGAGTCGACCTCGTGATAGGAGCCGTCGTACAGCGTGACCTTGACGTCGACGACCGGGTAACCGGCCAAAACACCGGAGAGCATGGCGCCCTGGATACCGGCGTCGATCGCGGGAACGTATTCCTTGGGGATCGCGCCGCCGACGAGGGCGTTGACAAACTCGTAACCCTTGCCGGACTCGTTGGGCTCGACGTGGATCTTGACGTGACCGTACTGACCCTTACCACCGCTCTGACGGGCGTACTTGGTATCCTGATCGACAGCCTTGGTGATGGTCTCCTTGTAGGCGACCTGAGGCGCGCCGACGTTGGCCTCGACCTTGTACTCGCGGAGCAGACGGTCGACGATGATCTCCAGATGGAGCTCGCCCATACCGGCGATGATGGTCTGACCGGTCTCTTCGTCAGTGTAGGTCTTGAAGGTCGGGTCCTCCTCGGCCAGCTTCATCAGCGCAACGCCCATCTTCTCCTGACCGGCCTTGGTCTTGGGCTCGATGGCGACGCGGATAACGGGCTCGGGGAACTCCATGGACTCGAGGATGATCGGAGCCTTTTCATCGCAGAGCGTATCACCGGTGGTGGTGTTCTTGAGGCCGATGACGGCGCAGATATCGCCGGCGTAGCAGCACTCAATGTCCTCGCGGTGGTTGGCGTGCATCTGCAGGATGCGGCCGATGCGCTCTCTCTGATGCTTGGTGGAGTTGAGGACCGAGGTACCGGTATTGAGGATACCGGAGTAAACACGAACGAAGGACAGACGGCCGACGAACGGGTCGGTCGCGATCTTGAACGCGAGGCCGGAGAAGGGAGCGTTGTCGTCCGCGTGACGGACGTCTTCCTCACCGGTGTCGGGGTTCACACCGTCGATCGCGGGGATATCCACGGGGGACGGCATAAAGTCGACGATCGCGTCCAGCAGCTTCTGAACGCCCTTGTTCTTGTAAGAGGTACCGCAGGTGACGGGAACCATCTTGTTGTCGATGGTGGCCTGACGGATGGTCTTGCGGATGAGGTCCTGCGGAACGGGCTTCTCTTCGAGCGCCAGCTCCATGATCTCGTCGTTCAGGTCGGCGCAGGCATCGACCAGCTTGGTGCGATACTCCTGAGCCAGCTCAAGCATATCCGCAGGGATCTCTTCAACGCGCATATCCTTGCCGAGCTCGTCATAGTAGATGTCAGCGTCCATCTCCACCAGGTCGATGATGCCCTTGAAGGTATCTTCAGAGCCGATCGGCAGCTGGATGGGGACAGCGTTGCACTTGAGACGGTCGTGGATCATGTGCAGCACGTTGTAGAAGTCCGCGCCCATGATGTCCATCTTGTTGACATAGATCATGCGGGGGACCTTGTAGTTATCGGCCTGACGCCAGACCGTTTCGGACTGGGGCTCAACACCGCCCTTGGCGCAGAGAACGGTCACGCTGCCGTCCAGAACGCGCAGGGAACGCTCGACCTCAACGGTGAAGTCGACGTGGCCCGGGGTATCGATGATGTTGAGACGGGTCTGGGGGAACTGGTTCTTGCTGCCCTTCCAGTAGCAGGTGGTAGCGGCGGAGGTGATGGTGATACCACGCTCCTGCTCCTGCGCCATCCAGTCCATCGTGGCGGTACCGTCGTGGGTCTCGCCGATCTTGTAGTTGACGCCGGTATAGTAGAGGATACGCTCGGTGGTGGTCGTCTTGCCGGCGTCGATATGGGCCATAATGCCGATATTTCTGGTATTTTCCAGAGAGACTTTTCTTGCCATATTTCTGTCTCTCCTCCGTTACCAGCGGAAGTGGGCGAATGCCTTGTTGGATTCGGCCATCTTGTGGGTGTCTTCGCGCTTCTTCACGGCGCTGCCGCTGTTGTTGGCAGCATCCATGATCTCGCCGGCCAGACGCTCGGCCATGGTGCGCTCACCGCGGGCACGGGCATAGGCCGTCAGCCAGCGCAGACCGAGGGTCTGACGACGGGCGGGACGGACCTCCATCGGGACCTGATAGGTGGCGCCACCGACGCGGCGGGACTTGGTTTCCAGGCTGGGCATGATATTCTCCATGGCCTGGTTGAAAACATCGAGGGGCTCGTTGCCGGTCTTGTCCTTGATCATATCAAAGGCGCTGTAAACGACCTTCTGAGCGACGCCCTTCTTGCCGTCGAGCATGACGCTGTTGACAAGCTTGGTCACCAGAACGCTGTTGTACATAGGATCGGGCAGAACTTCTCTCTTGGGAACATTACCTCTTCTGGGCACTTTGCTTCCCTCCTTCTTATAATTTAGAAATCATAGGTACTCGCGAATGGGGCTCTCCCCCATCGTGTTCCGGCCTGCCAAAGAGGTGAATGACACAAAATATATATCAAACCTTTTCGGCAAAGCTCATTTCAAGGTCGCAGCCTTACTTCTGCTTCGGGCGCTTGGCGCCGTACTTGGAGCGGGACTGCATACGGCCCTGCACGCCCTGAGCGTCCAGAGTGCCGCGGATGATGTGGTAACGCACACCGGGGAGGTCCTTGACACGGCCGCCGCGGATCATGACCACAGAGTGCTCCTGCAGGGAATGACCGACGCCGGGAATGTAAGCGGTGACCTCGTAGCCGTTGGTGAGGCGGACACGGGCGATCTTACGGAGTGCGGAGTTCGGCTTCTTCGGGGTAGCGGTACGAACTGCGGTGCACACGCCGCGCTTCTGGGGAGAAGCAAGATCCGTCTCCTTGTTCTTCAGCGTGTTGAGACCATACTGCAGAGCCGGGGAGTTGGACTTGTAGGTCGACTGCTGTCTGCCCTTGCGGACCAACTGGTTAAAAGTAGGCATTCTTTCTTATCTCCTTTCCTGAAATGATGTTGATATATATTTTTTACAGGATATTGGGAAAATATCCCGAAAAAACCTTATTCGCTCAGGATCGCGATCACGGCCGCGCCGACGGCGATGCCGGCGCTGTGACCGAGCTGCGCCATCGTAGCGCTCGTGTCGATCGTGAGCTGCTGCTCGCGGCCCATCGCCTCGATCGGCTCGAGAACGGCAGGGTCTGCGTCGCAGGCAAGATATAATTTTTCCGCGCGGTGTTCCCGCAGTGCACGCATCGTCTGCTTGATGCCCGCTACCTTGCGGCAAGTGGACAGATCCGGCGTCACGGCAGGTCCCTCCTGACGGTATGACAAATTCCGTGGGACATACCCACGCAAGTTGAAATTATACCATGTGTGTCACAAGCCGTCAAGCGTTTTTTATGGCTGTCTACACAAAATAATCGCTGAAACGCCGCGATTTTCCTGAATTTTTTTGTGCGTTCCGTGCCCCGGCAGAATACCGGCAGACCCGCGGTGCTTCCACGGCAGAGCTCGCCGAAAATACAGAAAAAAGAGACGCGGAGCACGCCGCGTCTCTTTTCGCCTGTTTATTTTATATGAGGGCTTGCTTACACTTCAACGGCATTCGTGATGATGCGCGGCTCGTGCGGCTCCTCCTCGGGCTTTTCCGGGTCGGGGACGATCTCCTCGGCAAAGTCGCGGTAGGCGGTCAGGCCCGCGCCGGCGGGGATGAGCTTACCGATGATGACGTTCTCCTTCAGACCGACGAGGTGGTCGACCTTACCCTTGATGGCGGCCTCGGTCAGGACCTTCGTGGTCTCCTGGAAGGACGCGGCGGACATCCAGCTGTCGGTCGCAAGAGAGGCCTTCGTGATACCCATGAGCAGCTGCGTGGCGACAGCCTCCTGCAGCTTTTCGCCGGTCTCGGCGTTGACCTCGCCCGCGGCATTGCGCGCGCGGATCTCCTCATTGGCATCCTCATATTCGAGCAGATCGACCATGGAGCCGGAGAGCAGATTCGTATCGCCGGACTCCTCGACGCGCACCTTGCGCATCATCTGGCGGACGATGACCTCGATATGCTTATCGTTGATGTCAACGCCCTGCTGACGGTAGACCTTCAGGACCTCCTGAATGAGGTAGTCGTGAACGGCAGAGGTGCCGCGGATGCGCAGGATATCGTGCGGGGACAGAGCGCCCTCCTGCAGCTGCGTGCCCTTGGCGATGACATCGCCGTCCTTCACGCGAAGGCCCGTGTGCGGCACGGAGTAGATGCGGTTGTCGCCGTCGTCCGCGGTGACGATGATGTTGAGGAGGCTTCCCTTGGTCGCCTCTTCGAAGCGGACCTTGCCGCCGATCTCGGCGAGGGTCGCCATCTTCTTGGGACGGCGCGCCTCAAACAGCTCCTCGACTCGCGGAAGACCCTGGGTGATATCGCCGCCCGCAACGCCGCCGGTATGGAAGGTACGCATCGTCAGCTGCGTACCGGGCTCGCCGATGGACTGGGCCGCGATGATACCGACCGCTTCGCCGGGGCCGACAGGCTTGGAGGTCGCGAGGTTCATGCCGTAGCACTTCGCGCAGACGCCGCTGTGGGCCTTGCACGTAAGAACGGTGCGGATCTCGACGGAGTGAATGTCGAACTTCTCCATGAGGTCGGCATCCTCGGGAGTCATCATGTGATCCTTGGAGATGAGCACCTCGTCCGTGCCGGGCTTCAGCACGTCGTTGACCGGGTAGCGGCCGTTGACGCGCTCGGAGAACTTCTCGATGACCTGACCGTTCTCGCTGATCTCGCTGATGGTGATGCCGCGGGTCGCGCCGCAGTCGTCGGAGCGGATGATAACATCCTGGCAGACGTCGACCATTCGGCGGGTCAGGTAACCGGAGTCTGCGGTACGGAGTGCCGTATCAGCAAGACCCTTACGGGCGCCTCGGGAGGAGGTGAAGTATTCCAGAACGGACAGACCTTCACGGAAGTTTGCCTTGACCGGGATCTCGATCGTCTTACCGGCGGTGTTGGCCATCAGGCCGCGCATACCGGTCAGCTGACGGATCTGCTTCATCGAGCCACGGGCGCCGGAGTCCGCCATCATGAAGACGGGGTTGTAGCGGTCCATGTTCTTCTGCAGGGCGTCGGTGACGTCCGCAGTGGTCTTTTCCCACTCGTGCACGACGGCGCGGTAGCGCTCATCCTCGGTCATGAAGCCCATCTTGAACTGGTCTTCGATGTCGACGACGCGCTGCTCGGTCGCGGCGATGAGGGTGTACTTCTCCGGCGGGATGGTCATATCCGCAACGGAGATGGTGATGGCCGCACGGGTGGAGAACTTGTAGCCCGTGGCCTTGATGTTGTCGAGCACCTCCGCTGCAATGGTGAAGTTGTGCAGCTTGATCGTGCGGTCGACGATCTTGCCGAGCAGCTTCTTGCCGCAGACCTCGGTGATCTCGTAGTCGAAGTAGTTTTCGGTCGGGTTGCCGTTTTCATCCACGCGCTTGACAAAGCCAAGATCCTGCGGGATGTTGCGGTTGAAGATGATGCGGCCGATGGTGGCGCGCACGACCTTGCTGCCCATGCTGCCGTCCGGCAGCTCCTTGACCGTGCGGACAAGGATGGGCTGGTGGATACCGATGAGGTGGTCGTTGTAGGCGAGCATCGCCTCGTCCTCGTCGCGGTAGACGTTGAGGCGGACGGTGGCCTTCTCCTCGTCGGTCAGCTCGTCATAGCGCTTGCCGGCGAAGGCGAAGTCAACATCCTGCGGCCAGTACTCGTCGTTGTCCATCTGGGAGACGCCGTTTTCAAAGCGCTCGAAGGTGAGGTAGTAGGAGCCCAGGACCATATCCTGCGTCGGCACCGTGACAGGGCCGCCGTCCTGAGGACGCAGCAGGTTGTTGGCGGAGAGCATCAGGATACGGGCCTCGGCCTGCGCCTCGGCAGACAGAGGAACGTGAATGGCCATCTGGTCGCCGTCGAAGTCCGCGTTGAATGCCGTGCAGTTCAGCGGGTGAAGCTTGAGGGCGCGGCCCTCGACCAGCACCGGCTCGAACGCCTGAATACCGAGGCGGTGGAGCGTCGGCGCGCGGTTGAGCATGACGGGATGGTCCTTGATGACGACGTCGAGCGCGTCCCAGACCTCGGCACGGCCCTTGTCGACCATCTTCTTGGCGGACTTGATGTTGTTGGCGGCACCGTCCTCGACCAGCTTCTTCATGATGAAGGGACGGAACAGCTCGAGCGCCATTTCCTTCGGCACGCCGCACTGGTAGATCTTCAGCTCGGGGCCGACGCAGATAACGCTGCGGCCGGAGTAGTCGACACGCTTGCCGAGCAGGTTCTGGCGGAAGCGGCCCTGCTTACCCTTGAGCATATCGCTCAGGGACTTGAGCGCGCGGTTGTTCGCGCCGGTGACGGCGCGGCCGCGGCGACCGTTGTCGATCAGCGCGTCGACCGCCTCCTGCAACATACGCTTCTCGTTGCGCACGATGATGTCGGGCGCGTTGAGCTGGATGAGGCGCTTCAAGCGGTTGTTGCGGTTGATCACGCGGCGATAGAGGTCGTTTAAGTCGGAGGTCGCAAAGCGGCCGCCGTCGAGCTGGACCATGGGGCGGATCTCAGGCGGGATAACGGGCAGCACGTCGATGACCATCCACTCAGGCTTGTTGCCGGAGATGCGGAAGGCATCCACGACCTCAAGACGCTTGACGATACGGGCCTTCTTCTGGCCGCTCGCGCTCTTGAGCTCAGTGTGCAGCTGCTCAGAAAGGGATTCGAGGTCGATCTGCTGGAGGAGCTTCTTGACGGCCTCGGCGCCCATACCGGCGTCGAAATCGTCCTCATACTTCTCGCGCATATCGCGGTATTCCTTCTCCGACAGGATCTGATTGCGCATCAGCGGGGTCTCTCCGGGGTCGGTGACGATATAGGCAGCGAAATACAGCACCTTTTCCAGGATGCGGGGGCTGATGTCGAGCAGAAGGCCCATGCGGGAGGGAATGCCCTTGAAATACCAGATGTGGGAAACGGGCGTGGCAAGTTCGATGTGGCCCATGCGCTCGCGGCGGACCTTGGCGCGCGTGACCTCCACGCCGCAGCGGTCGCAGATTTTGCCCTTGTAGCGGATCTTCTTATACTTACCGCAGTGGCACTCCCAGTCCTTGGTGGGTCCAAAGATGCGCTCGCAGAACAGGCCGTCGCGCTCAGGCTTGAGGGTGCGGTAGTTGATGGTCTCGGGCTTTTTGACCTCGCCGTAAGACCATTCACGGATCATCTCCGGAGAAGCGATGCCGATCTTGATCGCGTCAAACGTTGCGTAACTCATTCTATATGCTCCTCCTTTTCTCAGTCTTCCTGATCGTCGCCGGCAAAGTCGGCGTTGACTTCATCTTCAGCGACATATTCAAAGCCTGCGTCTTCGAGCTCGGCTTCATCGGCAAATGGGTTGTTGCGGTGGCGGTCATCCTCGGCGTCCATACGTGCGAGGTTGAAGGTATCCATCGCGTCCTCGTCCTCCTTGAGCTCGATCTGGTTGCCGTCGCGGTCGAGGACCTGAACGTCGAGGCACAGGGCCTGCAGCTCCTTGACCAGGACCTTGAACGACTCGGGCACGCCGGGCTGCGGGATATTGTGACCCTTGACGATGGACTCGTAGGTGCGCACACGGCCGGTCACGTCGTCGGACTTGACCGTCAGAATCTCCTGCAGGGTGTAGGCCGCGCCGTAGGCCTCGAGCGCCCAGACCTCCATTTCGCCGAAGCGCTGGCCGCCGAACTGCGCCTTACCGCCGAGCGGCTGCTGCGTGACAAGGGAGTACGGGCCGGTGGAACGGGCGTGGATCTTATCGTCGACCAGGTGGTGCAGCTTGAGGAAGTACACGTAGCCGACGGTGACCTTGTTGTCAAAGCGCTCACCGGTGCGGCCATCGTACAGCCAGCTCTTGCCCTCGGGATCGAGGCCGGCCTTGACGAGCTCCTGCTGGATCTCATCGTAGGTCGCGCCGTCGAAGATCGGCGTTGCGACCTTATAGCCAAGGGTCTTGGCCGCGTAGCCCAGATGGACCTCGAGCACCTGACCGATGTTCATACGGGACGGAACGCCCAGCGGATTCAGCACGATATCGAGCGGCGTACCGTCGGGCAGGAAGGGCATATCCTCCTGCGGCAGGATGCGGGAAACAACGCCCTTGTTACCGTGGCGGCCCGCCATTTTGTCGCCGGGCTGGATCTTGCGGCGCTGGGCGATGTAGATGCGCACAACCATGTTCACGCCGGGGCCGAGCTCATCGCCCGCCTCGCGGGAGAAGACCTTGGCGTCGACGACGATGCCGCTCTCGCCGTGGGGCACCTTGAGGGAGGTGTCGCGCACCTCGCGTGCCTTTTCGCCAAAGATGGCGCGCAGCAGGCGCTCTTCGGCGGTGAGGTCGGTCTCGCCCTTGGGCGTGACCTTACCGACGAGGATATCGCCGGCGTGGACCTCCGCGCCGATGCGGATGATGCCGCGCTCGTCGAGATCCTTGAGCGCGTCCTCGCCCACGTTGGGGATATCGCGCGTGATCTCTTCGGGGCCGAGCTTGGTGTCGCGGGCGTCAAGCTCGTACTCCTCGAGGTGGATGGAGGTGTAATAGTCCTCGCGGACAAGGCGCTCGTTCAGCAGAACGGCGTCCTCGTAGTTGTAGCCTTCCCAGGTCATGAAGCCGACGAGGATGTTGCGGCCCAGGGCGATCTCGCCCTGATCCGTCGCGGGACCGTCGGCAAGGACGGTGGGGTCTTCCCACACGCCGTTCTCGTTCAGGCGGCGGCCATGCACGCGCTCGCCGACGTCGACGATCGGGTGCTGGTTGATGCAGGTGCCGTGGTTGGAGCGCAGGAACTTGGTCAGCTTGTACTCCTTCGTCTCACCGTTGTCGTAGGCGACGGTGATGGCACGCGCGTCCATCTTGGTGACGATGCCGTCGCCCTCGGCGAGAATGACGACCTCGGAATCCATGCAGATCTTGTGCTCCATACCGGTGCCGACGATGGGCGCCTCGGGACGGAGCAGAGGAACGGCCTGACGCTGCATATTCGCGCCCATCAGGGCGCGGTTCGCGTCGTCGTTGGGCAGGAAGGGGATCATCGCCGTCGCGATGGAGACCATCATGCGCGGGGAAATGTCGATATAGTCGACGCGGTCGCGGTCGACCTCGACGATCTCGTCGCGGTGGCGGCAGGTGATACGCTGGTTGACGAGGCAGCCGTTTTCATCGACAGGCTCGGCAGCCTGACCGACGATGTACTGATCCTCGACGTCCGCGGTCATATACTCGATCTCGTCGGTCACGCGGCAGGTCTCGTGGTCGACCTTGCGGAAGGGCGCCTCGATAAAGCCGTACTCGTTGATGCGGGCGTAGGTCGCGAGGTAAGAGATCAGACCGATGTTCGGACCTTCCGGCGTCTCGATCGGGCACATACGACCGTAGTGGCTGTAGTGCACGTCTCGCACTTCCATGTTCGCGCGCTCGCGGGAAAGACCGCCGGGGCCCAGCGCGGAGAGACGGCGCTTGTGCGTCAGCTCTGCCAGCGGGTTCGTCTGGTCCATGAACTGGGAGAGCGGAGACGAGCCGAAGAACTCCTTGATCGCCGCGGTGACGGGGCGGATGTTGATAAGGCTCTGCGGCGTGACGATATCGAGATCCTGAATGGTCATGCGCTCGCGGATGACGCGCTCCATGCGGGAAAAGCCGATGCGGAACTGATTCTGCAGCAGCTCGCCCACGCAGCGCAGGCGGCGGTTGCCGAGGTGGTCGATATCGTCCTTATAGACGATGCCGTGCGCCAGCGCGTTCATGTAGTTGATGGAGGCGAGGATATCGTCGACGAGGATGTGCTTGGGGACAAGGCGGTCGGCGTTGTCGCGGATGGCCTCCTTGAGCTCCTCGCCGCTGTACTGCTCGAGCAGCTCCTTGAGCACGCTCTCGCGCACGCGCTCCTTGATGCCGCACTCGGCCACGGGATCAAAGTCGACAAAGCGGTCGAGGTCGACCATGTGGTTGGAGAACACGCGCATCGTGCGGCCGTCGACCTCGATGGTCACGTCGTTGACGCCGATGGCATCCATCTCGCGGGCTTCCTCATCGGTGACGATGTGGCCGGCGTCGAACAGGATCTCGCCCGTGCGCGGGTCGGCAACGGGATAGACGAGCTTCTGCCCGCGGATACGCGCCCACAGGGAGAGCTTCTTGTTGAACTTGTAGCGGCCGACCATGGACAGGTCATAGCGGCGCGGGTCGAAGAAGAGGTTGTTGATGAGCGTCTCGCAGGCCTCGACCGTGGGCGGCTCGCCCGGACGCAGCTTGCGGTAGATCTCGAGCATCGCCTCTTCATAGGTCTTGCAGGCGTCCTTTTCGAGCGTGACGGCCACGCGGTCATCATCGCCGAACAGCTCGAGAATCTCTGCGTCGGTCTTGAAGCCGATGGCGCGCACCAGCTGGGTGATGGGGAGCTTGCGGTTTTTATCGATGCGGACCCAGAAGACCTCGTTGGCGTCGGTCTCGTATTCGAGCCATGCGCCGCGATAGGGGATGACGGTGGAGGTCAGCAGTGGGAGGTCGGTCTTGAGGTCGATCTCCTTGCCGTAGTAGATGCCGGGGGAACGGACGAGCTGGGAGACGACCACGCGCTCGGCGCCGTTGATGACAAAGGTGCCGGACTCGGTCATCAGCGGGAAATCGCCCATGAAGATCTCCTGCTCCTTGATCTCGCCGGTCTCCTTGTTGTAGAGACGCACGCTCACCTTCAGGGGAGCGGCATACGTCGCGTCGCGCGCCTTGCACTCGAGCACGTCGTACTTGGGCGCTTCATCCATCTTGTAGTCGATGAAGCTCAGCTCCAGGTTGCCCGCATAGTTCGAGATCGAGGCGACGTCGGAAAAGACTTCGCGCAGGCCCGTGTCGAGAAACCACTGGTAGGACTTCTTCTGAAGCGCCAGCAGATTCGGCATATCCACGATCTCCTCGTGTCGGGCGAAATTCTTGCGAAGGGTCTTGCCATACATCTTGTCTTTGGCCATTTTGCTCTTCACGCCTTTCTTTTCTTCAGGCCCTGTCCGCCCGAAGGAATGTATTGAGGGGCTCACAGTTCGACACGCCCGGTCCTGTTGTTAAAACAGCGAGGCGGTATCTTGCTTTTTTTGCCGCAGTATGCTATTCTCTCGGTAATGGGTGGGGAATTTTCCTCACCTCTTCCCGTTTATAAGCGCTTTATTTTACCAAACGGCGGTGAAAAAGTCAAGGTATTTTTTGTGAACATCTGCAATTTCCGCAGATGTTTTTTTGTGCGCTTCGACGGTTTCCGCCCCGCATTGCAATGTCCCCGCCGCTGTGGTATGATAAAAAAGAAGTTGCGCGCCGCCCGGCGCGCCCGATGAAAGGAGTTTTCCGATGATGAAGCCTATCGCCATCGACGATTTTTGTGCCGTCCGTTCGCTCGCGAACGTGACCTTCTCCCCCGAGGGGAGCAGCGCCTGCTTCACCGTGAGCCAGGCAAAAAAAGGAAAAAACTGCTATGAGTCCCGCCTGTACCTATTAAAAGGCGGCGCTGTCCGCCCGCTGACCGGCGGCGGCAAGGAGTCCTCGTTCTGCTATCTGGATGAGAACACCATTCTCTTCGCCGGCGACCGCGAGGGCGAAAAGGAGCCGTCACTCACGAGCCGCTTCTATAAGATCGCGCTCGACGGCGGCGAGGCCGAGCTCGCCTACGCCTTCCCCATCCCCGTGTCCGAGGTCTTCCCGCTCCGGAACGGCGACCTGCTCGCCGTCGGCTCGACCTTCCCCGGCTTTGAAGACCTCTACAAGGGCGACAAAAAACGCGCCAAGGCCTATCTCGACGGCAAAAAAGAGAACGAGGACTACGAGGTCATCACCCAACTGCCCTGGTGGTGGAACGGCAGCACCTATACGCGCGGCGCGTATGAGAGTCTCTTCTACTACGATGCGAAGAAAAAGTCCCTCACCCGGCTGACGGACGCGGGCTTCTCCGTTTCCGACGTGCAGCTCACGGAGGATCAGAAAACCGTCTACTACAGCCTGCTCGATGTGTCGGTCCCCCGCCCCGCGCACTTCGGCGGCGAGGATCTCTACCGCATGGACCTCGCGTCGCGCAAGCAGGAGAGCGTCGTCAGAAGCCGCCCCGATTTCGTCATCGCGTCCTATGCACTCGGCAAGTCCTTCCTAATCGTCATGGCCGCGGACGGCAAATTCGGCATGAATACCGACTGCGATTTCTATAAGCTCGACTATAAAACGCTTGCCGTCACGCCTTACGCCGTCTACGGCGAGGCCATCGGCACCTCCGTCGGCTGCGACGTCCGTCACGGCGGCGGCCGCTCGTTCAGGATGGACGGCGACACGCTGTACTTCATCTCGACGCGCTTCGACGGCGCAGGGCTCTACAAGCTCGAGGACGGCGGCGTCTCCCCCGTTCTTGTGCGCGACGGCAGCATCGACTGCTTCGACCGCAAAAACGGCAAAATGCTCCTCTGCGCGCTCTGGGATATGAAGCCGCAGGAGCTTTACGACGAAACGGGCCGCCGCGTCACGCGCTTCAACGGCGCGGCTCTGCGCGGCAAGTACGTCGCCCGGCCCGAGAAGCTCTACTTCATGTGCGGCGAGCACGAGGTGCACGGCTTTATCCTAAAGCCGATCAACTTTGAAGCGGGCAAAAAGTATCCCGTCATCCTCGATATCCACGGCGGTCCGAAGACCGTCTATGGTCCCGTCTTCTACCATGAGATGCAGTATTGGGCCGGACAGGGCTATTTCGTCATCTTCTGCAATCCCACCGGCTCCGACGGCCGCGGCGCGTTCATGGATATCCGCGGCAAGTACGGCACGGTGGACTACGAGGACCTGATGGCCTTCTGCGATACGGCGCTCGAGCACTATCCCGAGATGGACCGCAATAATCTCTTCGAGACCGGCGGCTCCTACGGCGGCTTTATGACCAACTGGATCATCGGCCACACCGACCGCTTCCGCGCCTGCGCCAGCCAGCGCTCCATCGCGAACTGGACGAGCTTCTACGGCGTGTCCGACATCGGTCCCGACTTCTCCGAGGACCAGTGCGGCGCGGCCATCTGGCCGGACGTCGAAACATTCTGGCAGCACAGCCCCATGAAGTACGCCGACCGGGTCAAAACGCCGACGCTCTTCCTCCACTCCTTCGAGGATTACCGCTGCCCCGTCGATCAGGGCTACCAGATGTACGCTGCACTCGTCGCGCACGGCGTTGAAAGCCGCCTTGTGCTCTTCCGCGGCGAGAATCACGAGCTCTCCCGCAGCGGCAAGCCCAAGCACCGCATCCGCCGCTTAAACGAGATCACCGGCTGGTTCGAGCAGCACCGCGGATAAAACAAAGCGCCCGCTCATTTTCTTGAGCGGGCGCTTTTTCTATGCTGTTTCAGAATTCCGGGCCGTTGTAGTAGTGGTAGTCGCTGCCATTGATGAAGCGGTCGTCGCGCGAGAGCGTTTTGATCATGCGGTAAGCCGCGAGGAAGAGCAGCGCGACGAAGCCGACGAACACCCAGGCATAGCCGTCGTATTCGTAGGTCGCGATGAAGTCATACGTGCCATGCAGCAGCACCGGGACGAGGACGGCGAAGCGGCGGCAGCGGCGGCTGCGCCACTCATCGCCAAAGTTGTCGTAGCGCTTGGCAAGGCCGTAAAACGCGCCCATGAACACGCCGAAGCACGCGTGCCCCGGCACCGCCGTGACCGCGCGGACTGCCGCCGTGCCGAGGCCGTACATCAGCACATAGCTGATATTTTCCCACAGGGCAAAGCCCAGCGAGACAAACACCGCATACACAACGCCGTCGAACTGGCAGTTGAATTCGCTTGACCACCAGGTGCGCTTTTTGAGCAGCAGATACTTGAAGCCCTCCTCCGACAGCGCCACGACAACAAAGTAAAGAATGGCGTTGTAGGCGGTCGTATTCTCCGGCACGATGAGGGCGAGGACCGCCTCGCCGATCTGCTCGCTGACGAGCGCGGCAAAGGTCGCGATGATGCCAAAGAGCACGAGCGAAAGCAGCAGCCCCGGCGATTCCTTGTCGAGCCGGTCCTCCTTGTAGACAAAGCGCAGCAGGACGATGGCCGGGATGACCGCCGCGGCGATCAGAATGGGGTTTACATAAAAGAGAAGCATCTTTCTCACCTCTTTATTATGATATCACAGCATACCAGCCGTGGCGGATTTTGTCAACGCAGACCGGATTTTGGGATTTTCCCACTTGACCGCAAGGAAAAGCGTGTGTATGATAGTTGCATTCACTTTATTCATATAAAGGAGGCGGTCGGTATGTCCCGTCGAAACCAGTGGCTCGGCTATTTCTTCGTGATCCTCAGCGCCGTTATTTTCGGCTGTATGCCGCTGGGCGCAAACTTCCTTTACGCGCAGGGCGTGACACCGATGAGCCTTGTTTTTCTGCGCAATCTGCTGTCACTGCCGCTTCTTGCGCTGCTCGGCAGACGTCAGGGTGGGCTGCGCATCGGCCGCGACGCGCTGCGCGAGGTCGGCGTTGCCGCATTTTTCGGCTGCTGGCTCGCCCCCACTCTGCTGTTCAGCTCCTATCGCTATCTTGCCTCGGGCATGGCGACGGTATTCCATTTTGCCTATCCCGTCATCGTGGTGCTCGGCGGCTTTCTGCTGCGGGAAAAGGTGAAAAAGAGCGCGCTGTTCTGCGCGCTTCTGTGCTCGCTCGGCATCCTGCTGCTTTTCGACCCGCACGGGACCGTCGATCCCCTGGGCGTGACGTTCGCGCTCACCTCCGGCGTCGCCTACGCCGTCTATATCCTCATCCTCGGCCATTTTCGTCACCGCGAGGTCTCTGGCTTTCGCCTGAGCTTCTACATGGCGATCGTGAGCATGATCTGCACCCTTATTCTCTGCCTTGCGACCGGCCAGCTCTGTCTGCCGCAGACCCCCGGCGGCTGGGGCGTGGCGTTTCTCTTCTCGTTTGCCGTCAGCGTCGGCGCGGTCGTGCTCTTTCAGGAGGGGACGTTCCTCATCGGCGCGCAGCGCGCCGCTATTCTGAGCACGTTTGAGCCCATTACGAGCATTTTCTTCGGCATTCTGTTTCTCAACGAAACGCTCACGCCGCGCATCCTGCTCGGCTCGGCCATCACGCTGCTTGCGGGCGTGCTCATCACCGTGACGGGCAGAAAAAGCGGCGAAAACGCCGCCGATGCCGCTCAGGACTGAGTGCTCCCCGCATCTGTATTCTCCCCCGCGCGCAGCGCAAGGATCACCGCAAGGCTGTCGCCAAGCTGTGAAAAAAGCGCGGCGAGCAACGCAAGCTCCTCGTCCCCCCTGCCCTTTGCCAGCGCGGAGGCCATTGCGCCGGCGAGCATGGGCAGCGCGTCCTGACACAGCATCGTCCATCACCTCTCATCTATTCTATGCAGGCGGGTCGGAATCGCCCGCCGCATTTTCACTTCACCAAGGAGGCCCTGTCCCCATGCACGGCAAATCCCCCGCAGGCGCGGCGCTGAAGGCCGCATTCCCCCACACCATCCCGATCTTCGCAGGCTTTCTGTTCCTCGGCATGACCTACGGCGTTTATATGCGCGCGTCGGGCTTCAGCTTCTGGTATCCGATGATCATGAGCGTCGTCATCTTTGGCGGCAGCCTTGAATTTGTGGCGACGAGTATGCTGCTCGCGCCGTTCGCGCCGGTGCAGGTCTTTTTGACGGCGGTGATGATCCAGGCGCGCCACCTGTTCTACGGCATTTCGATGCTTGACAAGTATAAGGGCACGGGCTGGAAAAAGCCCTACCTCATCTACGCGATGTGCGACGAAACGTTCAGCGTCAACTACACGGCGGAGATCCCCGAGGGCGTGGATCGCGGGTGGTTTTACTTCTTCGTCTCGCTGCTCGATGAGCTCTACTGGTTCCTGGGCGCGACGCTTGGCGGCATCCTCGGCGGGCTTCTGCGCTTCAATACCGAGGGGCTCGACTTTGTGATGACGGCGATGTTCGTCGTGATCTTTCTGGACCAGTGGCTCAAGGAAAAGCGCCATTTCAGCACATGGATCGGCCTTGCGGCGAGCGTTGCGTGCCTGCTGATCTTCGGCGCGGATAACTTCCTCATCCCCACGATGATCTGCATCCTCGCGGCGCTGACCGCATTCCGCAAGCCCATAGAAGCGAAGACGCAGGAGGCAGTAAAATGACGATCCTACAACAGGCCATCACCATCCTCCTCTGCGCGCTCGGCACGATGCTCACGCGCTTTCTGCCGTTTCTCGTCTTCAGCCCGAAAAAGCCGACGCCGAAGTACATTCAGTACCTCGGCTCGGCGCTGCCGGGCGCCATCTTCGGGATGCTCGTCGTCTACTGCCTGCGCAATGTCTACGTGCTGCACTTTGCCTACGGCCTGCCCGAGCTCATCGCCATCGCCGTGACGGTCGCTCTGCACCTGTGGAAGCGGCAGATGCTCGTCTCCATCGCCGGCGGCACGGTGTGCTATATGCTGCTGGTGCAGCTCGTGTTCTGAACGCCTTCAAAACTTTAACAGAAAGGAAGATGCCCCATGCGCGTGATCGATCTGACCCACACCATTTCTGAAAATATGCCGGTCTACCCCGGCACGGAGCCACCGATCCTTGCCGGTGCGAACACCTACGAAAAGGACGGCTTCAAGGAGACCAAGCTGACCATGTACACCCACACGGGCACGCATATGGACCCGCCCGCGCACCTTTACGGCGACCGCACAACGCTCGACGCCTTCCCCGCCTCGCAGTTTATCGGCAAGGCGCTCGTCATCGAGTGCAGCGATTTGAGCGAGGGCGAAGCCATCACGCTCGAGCGCATTTTGCAATACGGCGCGGAGGCGGAAAACGCCGATTTTCTGCTCTTTCACCTCGGCTGGGACAAGCGCTGGGGCACGGACGCCTACTTCGGAAACTATCCCTGTCTCGACGATGCGGCACTCGACTATATCATCGCGGGCGACTACAAGGGCATCGGCTTCGACGTGATCGGCCTTGACCCCATCGCGGACGAAAACCTGACGCGGCACAAAAAGCTTTTCGCTCACAAGGACATCGTCAATATTGAAAATCTCAAGGATCTCGACCTCTGCGGCAGCGGTCTCTTTTCCTTTAGCTGCTTCCCGCTCAAGCTCGAAAACTGCGACGGCTCGCCCATCCGTGCGGTTGCCTGGTTGGATGAATAACGCGTAACAGGAAAAGGACGCTGCCCGCAAGAGCGGACAGCGTCCTTTTTTCCACACAGAGCTCACCGGCTGATCAGGTTTTGTCCATCGCCGTAGAGGTAATCGTAGTTCTCCTTCATGATATTTTTCATAAAAGGGATGCAGAGCACCGCGTCCGCGGCGATCCAGGCGCAGGGGTCTGCCGCGCACAGGCCGTAGACCGCGGCCTGCGGCGCCTGCGCGCTCACCGCGCCGCCCGCAAGAGCGGCGGGCAGCAGCAGGCAGACCGCCACGCGCGCCACCAGCTCGGCCGCGCCCGCAAGCAGCACGAACTGCGGCTTGCCGATACCCTGCACACAGTTTCGCACGACAAAGATGAAGCCAAGGAAGACATAGAGGGAAAGATCGACATAGAGGTAGGAATTACCAAAGCGCATCGTCTCGGCCGTGACCTTGTCCGCGCTGAGGAAGATATAGAGGTACGCACCGTCGATCGTCAGCAGGAGGCCAACGAGAATGGAAATGCCCGCCAGAATCGACATGATGACAAGGGACTGGAGCGTTCCCTTTTTGATGCGTTTGCTGTCCCCCGCGCCGAGATTCTGCGCTGTGAAGCTCGTCATCGCCGAGCCGAGGCCGTTGAGCGGCGTCATGAGGAGGTTATTGACCTTGTTGGCTGCGCCGAAGCCATTCTGCGCGGCGCTCGAGACCATCGCGCCGTTGAGCATATCAAACTGGACGACGATGCTCTGCACCACGATAATGCCGATGGCGAGCACAGAGAACTGAAGTCCCAGCGGCACGCCCTGAATGATGTGGCGCACGACATCATGGCGAGTGATCCGCCAGTCCTCGCGCTGCAAATGCAGCTCGGGATATTTCATGAAAGCATAAACAAAGCAGCCGAGCGTGCTGATAAGCTGCGCGCTTACCGTGGCAATGGCTGCGCCTGCTACGCCCCAGCGGAACGAAACGATGAAGAGCAGGTCGAGCCCCACATTGAGCACCGTGGAAAAGAGCAGGAACATCAGCGGCGTGACAGAATCGCCCATACTGCGCAGAAACGAGCAGATAAAGTTGTAGAAGAGCTGTGCGCCGATGCCCGCAAAAATGATGGCGCAATAAGTGTAGGCCGCGCGATAGACCTCGGGGCTCTCGGGTGTGACATTGATCCATGCAAGCATCGGATCGAGCAGCACAAGCGCCAGTGCGGTGAGAAGGACCGTCAGTACGGCGGAGAGGGCGATCTGCGTCGTCATCGAACGGCGCACACCTGCCGGATTGTGTGCGCCCACATTGCAGGACGTGACCACGCAGAAGCCGGCGCTGACGCCGAAAGCGAATTGCAGGAAAATGAAGATCAGCGAAGATGTGTCGTTGACGCCCGCGACCTCCTGCGCTGAGAGCGTCTGACCGACGATGGCCGCGTCGCTGATCGTGTAGACCTGCTGGAGCAGGTAGGAAATTACAATTGGAAATGAAAACGCGAGGATGGTCTTCCAGCACTCACCCTGCGTGAGCTCCACCGGACGAAACAGTGCGCGCATACCGTTTTTCTTCATAAATCTGTGATACCTTCTGTTCTACTTTTTTGACTGGCAGATTATAATCTTCCCCATGATCGTTGTCAAGGCAAAAGTTGAACAAATCAGGTGTGATCTTTGGGCGGATTCGGCGCAGAACAGGGGAAAGTAAAAAGAAGACACTCAAATGAGTGTCTTCTTTTCGTGTTGGCGCTACCTATCTTTCCGGGCCGTCTCCAGCCAAGTATTGTCGGCAGAAGCGAGCTTAACTTCCGTGTTCGGGATGGGCACGGGTGGACCCTCGCCCTAATCAGCACCAACTGCTGTATTGCAACTGCTTTTATACAGTAACAAACTTTTATCAAATTGTCAAGCGCGCCGAGCGGCGCGTCCAAGCATTTTGCATTGCAAAACCTTGCCGCAGGGCGAATTCATTTCGCCCGAGGATTTTTGTCTCCAGGGTTCCCAAAAAGCCTCGCTTTTTGGGATGGTGACCCGTACCGGATTCGAACCGATGTTAACGGCGTGAGAGGCCGCTGTCTTAACCACTTGACCAACGGGCCATTCCTTGCGTCGTGGGTCCCATCCGGGTGGTCTACCCACCCAGATGGGTTGGTACACCTTCAGGGACTCGAACCCTGGACACCCTGATTAAGAGTCAGGTGCTCTACCAGCTGAGCTAAAGGTGCATATTCTTTCGCTCATAACAGCTTACTGAGCTGCTTCTTTCTCAACTCGCACTTCGTGCTCAGTCTCGGGC